>Ga0209166_10000222_pt1 | contig 73694 bp, 60 predicted proteins | sample Coa_R1_3_FD_187151 | JGI IMG/M metagenome (GOLD analysis project Ga0209166, IMG submission 187151) | Surface soil microbial communities from Centralia Pennsylvania, which are recovering from an underground coalmine fire - Coalmine... | ecosystem: Environmental > Terrestrial > Soil >...
CCTTGCTGCAAGAATGCAGGCGCGCAGACGATCTCTTAGTCACGGCGCGTGTACGCGCGGCGTTTATCTCAGGCGGAAAAGCGCAGCGCATTCCGAAGGCGCTCCGGCTTGCGATGGAAGGGCATAGATAAACCCAGATCCTCATTCACGCCTTAGCCGTCCAGCGACCCAATGAAAGCAACCCGCTAGGCGTCTGTTGCGACATCGTCAAACCAGTGTTTCCTGCGCTTTCGTACGACGACACCGCCCGGGGACACGATCATGTACACTCGGCGACTTGTTGAGCCTCCCTTTGAGCCACGCTGGTTTTGTACGCGCGATGTTAGCGGTCGGCACGTTGCGGCGCGGAATGTGGGGTGCGTCCACCTGGCTGCAATTTTGACCTCTTCGAGCGGAAAATGGGCCGATCATGTCAGCTTGGCCGCGAATGCAGGCCGACCCAGACAAAAATCGGCACGGCGACGAGCTGCGTGACGATACAGAACGCAATCACAGCAGACAGCGAGAGATCGTAGAGCATCCCGATTGTCGCGCTGCCGACGAACCAGAAAATCCCATATCCCGCGGTGAATATGCCGAACGCGGACGCGCGGCGGCGGGACGAGACCATCGGTGTGACCGCCGCGGGAATGATGGATTCGTGGACGCCCATGCCAAGCCCCCAGATTGCGGCGCCGAGAAGAGCCGACCAGAAACCGCCGAGGAAGACCAGAGGAGCGAACGACGCCGACACCAGCGTTAGCAGAACGAGGACCTTGAAACCGAAGCGGTCGAACAGCTTTCCCAGGACCAGCGATCCCGTGCCGCTGACGCCCATGGCAATGGCATAGAAGATCGCGATCCAGTTACTCGGGACGGTCCCGGCACGCGAGAAATGATAAGCAACAAGCGAATAGTCGGCGAAACCGGCAGCAACGAGCGCAGCCCCCAACAGGTAGATCCAGAAAATCCGTGGCAAGCGCGAGCTGCCGAACGGTGCCGGAGCGGTCTCCATGTCTTCAGGTTTCGGATAGAGCCAACGCGCAGCCAACACGAGGCTTAGGTTGACGGCGGCGGGAACGAGGAGCACCGCAAAAGCTTCCCGATAGCTACCTTCGTGAGCAAGGACTGCAGCTACTGCCAATGGGCCAAACATCGCGCCAAATTGATCCAGAGCCTCGTGCAATCCAAAGGCCCAGCCGTAGCCACCGACTTGCTTGCCGGCGTGCGATAGCATGACGTCGCGCGGCGGATTCCGGATGGCCTTGCCAATGCGCTCGAGAATGATCAACGCCGCGGCTGAAGGCCAACTTGACGTCAGCGCAAGCGCCGGCACCGACCCCATCTGGATGATGTAGCCGACGATCGTAATCGGCCAGTATCGGCCTGTCGTATCCGCCAAGCGGCCCGAAAATAGCCGGAGACCATAGCCAAGCAGTTCGCCAAGCCCGCTGACGATGCCAACGACCGTTCCGCTTGCCTGAAGGCTCGCCAGGTAAGGACCGACGATGCTGCGAGAGCCCTCGTAAGTGAAATCGGCAAAGAAGCTCAATATGCCGATCAAGACGATGAAACGAAGAGCGACGCGGCTCGGCTCCGACGCGGCGCTCATTGCTTCACCCGGATGGTTTCTGGCTTGCTGTTCCAGAACACTTCGCCACGCGTCACGTGCTTGGCCATCTGTATCTCCCACACAGGTTTTACCTTGCAGGAGTCATTGGCCCATCGGGCGTTTCAGGCGAACTCCACCGCCATCTTCACGGGCATTTCTAGAACAGGTGATGTTTGATGGCAATGTCGGGTCTCAGTCCTCGAGCTCACGGTGGGATCGTACGTACCGAGATCCGATCGCAGGTTCGTGTGCGGCATCTTGATCGTTGCGAGATGCCGCTTAATTTCTCTGGCAGGCGGTGGAGTTCGCCTTCAAATGCCCTGTGGGCCAATGACTCCTGATTGACTGGTCAGGAGGCGGTCTTGTCAGAATCTTGCGACCATTCGCCGAGTCTGGCGGCGGCCCTTTCGAAGATTAGCGCCCTCCATGGCAACGGGGAAGGCATTGCGGAGGTCGTCGCGGTTGGCACGCCGGCAATTCCGGCGCTCCGGGACATTCTTTTCAAAGAGAACCGAGCGGGCTCCATCAGGTGCGCTGCCGTGCCGCGCAAGCGCTCGGCCTTCTCGGAGCCTTTGATGTTCTCGAGGAGTTCCTCCGCGGGCCTCGACGCGGCGATCCCGTCGAAAGGCTGGGAGATGACGTAGTGGTCAGCGCAGCGGCGCGGGCCATCGCACCCAGAAAGGATGAGAGGACACACACGCTCTTATGCGACCTCACCAGAGCGCATCCGCTCAATGGACTGATCGCCGCTCTGGGGTCGTTCCGCCGGCCGGAGGCGTTACCAATTCTTATCGGCGCGCTGGATAAAGATGAAGTGCGTCAGACAGCGGAGGCTGCGCTGTCCTCCTTCGGATCCGATGCATGGCCGTTTCTTCTGGATGCCGCAGATCACTTCAAGTGTGAGAATGACGTTTCAGAGTCGCGGCTGCGGAAATATCGGAGCGTGCTCTCGGTGCTCGGAGAAGCCAGCCTGAACCCAGAGGATATCAACCGCCTGCGGCCACTCCTGACAAATGCGGACCTGCAGGTTTCGCTGCTCGCCTGTCGTGTTTCCTTGCGCGGCGGATCGAAGCGCGCGCGCATCGAGGCCTGTGCTCGACTGCGCTACCTCCGCCAGCGCGTGTCCTGGCTCGAGCGGCTGCAGATCGACCAATATCTGGTCCTGGTCAACGCCTGACGATTGTCAGGCACGGGACCGGTGCAGCAAGTCGAGCTTGCCTGAAGATCAATGTTTCCAGTTCAGCCTGAACTTGTCGCGTTGATGGTGCTCCGCCTTGACCCGGCGCACGGTGCCGGTCGCTGACCGCATCACCAGCGTTTCGGTTTCGATGATTTCCTTCCGGAACCGAACACCTCTCAGCATCGACCCATCGGTCACCCCGGACGCCGCAAACAGGCAATCCCCGCTGACCATGTCCTCGATGTCATACTTCTTGCGGGGGTCCGCGATGCCCATCTCGGCTGCGCGCGTACGGGCTTCCGCATTGTCGAGAACAAGGCGAGCTTGCATCTGTCCGCCGATGCAGCGCAGTGCAGCCGCCGCGAGCACCCCCTCCGGCGCACCGCCGATCCCCATGTAAAGGTCAATGCCCGTGTTATCCGGATCGGCGGTGTGGATAACGCCGGCAATGTCCCCATCGGTGATGAGGCTCACAGCCGCGCCGGCCTTGCGAGCAGCTGCGATGAGTCCGGCATGGCGCGGCCGATCAAGGACGAGCACAGTGATTGCGGAAGGATGCACGCCTTTCGCCAGGGCCAATGAGGCGATGTTCTTCTCGACCGGTGCATCGAGGTCCACAATCCCGGGGGGATAGCCAGGGCCGACCGCGATTTTTTCCATATAGACGTCGGGGGCGTGCAGCAGCGTTCCGCGCTCGGCAATTGCGATCACGGTAATCGCCCCGGGCAAATTCTTGGCGCACAACGTCGTTCCTTCCAGCGGATCGACAGCGACGTCAAATTCCGGCCCGGTGCCGTTGCCGACTTCTTCTCCGATGAAGAGCATCGGCGCTTCATCCCGTTCGCCTTCGCCGATCACGACCGTCCCCTTGATAGGAAGCTTTGCCAATTCGTACCGCATGGCGTCCACGGCAGCTCGATCGGCATCGATCTCGCTGCCAAGCCCACGCAGGAGCGCCGCCGAAACCGCGGCGCTCTCGGTCACGCGGGCAATCTCGAGGCTCAGTATGCGCTCGATGAGGAGGTCGGCTCCAACGGTTATCGAACGATCCTGCACGGTGTCGTCCGTCGCCGCGGTGCTCTGGCGCTTCGCGGAGGCCGTAGCTCCGCCAAGCTGCAATTGGGATGTGTGAGGCTCATTTCGAGGGATGGCCATGACGTCCGGCTCCTTGTTTCAGAAAGGGACTTTCATAGACTGCAGCAGATCCCAGCTCGCGCTCGATCTCGAGCAAGCGATTGTATTTTGCGAGCCGCTCGCTTCGCGACAGCGATCCGGTCTTGATCTGTCCCCCGCCCATGGCAACCGCGAAATCAGCGATGAACGTGTCCTCGGTTTCACCCGATCGGTGCGAAATCACGTAAGCCCAACCGGCGTCGCGGCACATCGCAACGGCCTTGATCGTCTCGGTGACGGTGCCGATCTGGTTCAGCTTGATGAGCACCGCATTGGTCGCGCTACTCTCGATGCCCTTTTGGATGAAACGAGGGTTGGTAACGTAGAGATCGTCGCCCACGATCTGTATCCGATCGCCGCAGGCTGCGGTTTGCCGGCGAAAGCCTTCCCAATCGTCCTCGGCAAAGCCATCCTCGATCGAAACGATCGGATAGATGTCAACAAGGCGATTGTAGAGAGCGAGCAGCTCGTCGCGCGAGAAGATGTTGTTGCCCGATTTGGCAAAGACATACCGGCCGTCTTCCGCGAAGGAGCTTGCCGCCGGATCGAGCGCAATCGCAACGTCGCCGCCGGGGCGCAGACCCGCCTTGCGGATCGCGGCGACGATCAATTCACAGGCCTCCTCGATCGACTTCAGGTTTGGCGCAAACCCACCTTCGTCGCCGACCGCGGTCGAATAGCCGGCCTTGTGCAGGAGGTCGTGGAGCGCGTGGAACGTCTCCGCGCCGTGGCGAAGCGCCTCGGCAAAGCTCGGTGCGCCGTGAGGCACGATCATGAACTCCTGGAAGTCGAGCGAATTTTGCGCATGCCGGCCGCCATTGATGACGTTCATCATCGGCACCGGCAGCCGGACTGCCGAGCTGCCGCCGAGATAGCGGTAAAGCGGGACGCCTGCCGATGCCGCCGCGGCGCGAGCGACGGCCATCGAGACTCCCAATATGGCGTTTGCGCCCAGCCTTGTTTTGTTTTCGGTGCCGTCCAGGTCGATGAGAGCCGCGTCAACAGACCCTTGCGGGGTGGCGGCCATGCCGGCGAGGCGGCCGCGAATGACGTCATTGACGTTCGAGATCGCCTTGAGAACACCCTTTCCGCCGTATCGAGAAGCATCGCCGTCGCGAAGCTCCAGCGCCTCGTGACGTCCGGTCGAAGCTCCTGAGGGAACAGACGCTATTCCAACATGCCCGTCCTCCAACGTCGCGGCGACACGAAGCGTGGGACAACCACGCGAATCCAGTATTTCGTATGCGGAGAGCGTCTGAATGGCAGAGGTCATTGCGCTAGTCCCGGAAGACGGTTGAGAATTCCCCGATGACATCGAGATAGAGCTGCTGCTTGAAGGACACGGCCAGTCCAGGAAGCTCCTTGACCGGAACCCATCGCCAAGCATTGAACTCGGGGTAGTTGCCAGAAAGCCTGATATCGGCGTCAGCGCCACGAAATAGCATCACGAGCCATTTCTGCCGCTGTCCTTTCCAGCGTCCCGCCCACCTCTTCGGTGCGAGCTCCGACGGAACGTCGTATTGAAACCAGCCTCTGCTTTCCGCGATAATGTCGGCGTTGTCCGTGCCGATCTCTTCCCTGAGTTCTCGGAATGCGGCCTGCTGAGGTGTTTCCCCTTGATCGACGCCGCCCTGTGGCATTTGCCAGGCGTCTTCCTTGAGGTCGGCCCTTTGACCGACGAAGACTTCGCCTCGCGTATTGAGCAACACGATTCCTACGCCAATCCGGTACTGATCGCTTGTAGCAGCTTGCCGAATTTCCTGATCGATCATTTGGCACTCTCCGATTGACGCGCCTGATCTGGCTGCTCCGACCGAAACTGCTTCTGAAGCTCAGAGAAGAGGCTGCTCTTCATCTGAAGCCGACTTAACTCGCCACAAGCTGCCAAATTATTCGTCTGTCGGCGCTCAAGCGCCTGCCGAACAACTCCGTTCGTCGTTGCGATCGCGTTGTCGAGATGCGCTTCGAATTTAAGGCTAGCTTTCCGGAAGGTTTCGTCAATGCCCCGGAGGATTGCCCAGCGCAGGTTCTCTGCATTACGAAGGATTACTTCATCAAGCTGATGCAGGATGCGCCCACGGCGCCGGTGCCGACGGACCGGATGCGGCACGATGAGATCGACGAGGCCGCTCGTGTCGGGAAGAAGGGCCGTCTGGATTCTATCAGTGACCCAATAGGGATCTTCGCCAAGGGAAAAGGAATCGGGCTCGAATCCGAGCTCAAACGGGGTGTTGAAGAGAGCGCCGGCGTTTCTCCTTACCTCGTCAACCAGCGAGCCGATGCGCTTTTGATGATTCTCCAAGGCGGAGTCGAAAATGGCCACAAAGGAAGTGGTGAGCCCCTGACGTGCGGTATCGAAGGTCTCGCCAATTGCCTGCCTCAATTCGCCGGGATCCTCATTGTCCAGAAGCCGCTGGTCCACAATCTCGACCAATTTCGCCATTGCGCTCTTGCGCAGCAAATCGATCTGTTGCTCGAGCTGTTCGCGGAGCCGCCGCCGCTCGCCGTCCAAGAGGTCGCGTATGATGCGCCGCTGTCCTTCAATCGCGGCTAGCGTGTGTTGGAACGCCTGACATTTTTCTGACAGCTCCTGGAGTGGCATCTCCAGAGCGTGGATTTGCAAGCGTAGCGCGGAAATGGCTTCGGAAATGATGTCGCCCGCCTTGGAACATACAGCCTTTTCGAGAAGCGCACCTTTTTGAGCGGCCAGGTCGCCCGAGATATATCGCTCGACGTCTGCAACTCCGCTCAATCTCAGTTTTGTCTGGTCACCCCGTTGTTTCGCGTCCAGACCGTCTGCGGCCGACACAGTGAAAAGCACTCCATCGGGTGCCCACAAGCGGTGTTGTTTTAGCGTGAGCTTTGCGAATTCCCTTAGGTGATCCCGCTCCTCCGGACCCAGATAATCGATCTTGTTGAGGACGAAGAAAAGCTTGGCCGCCTTGGATTTGATCTGCTCAAGATAGGCGATCTCGACCTCGGTGATCGGAGGATCGACCGAAACCACGAAGATTGCGGCATCGCTTTCCGGGAGAACGCGGAGAGCCGCCTCAGTGTTGTGCCGAAAGGTTGAGCCAACGCCTGGCGTATCGATCAGGATAAGGCCTGCTGCGAGAAGCGGAGATGGATAAAGCAAATCGACCCGATCGACCCCAAGCTGATTCTTCGGGTTCGCTTCTTCAGAGATGAAACGGAAGAGAAATTGTCGGATGGCGTCGGGGTCGTCGGTCGAAACCTCCTCATCCGACCGGCGATCCGCAAACCGCACTCGAACCAGCGCGTGTGATCGCCACGAAATGAACACCGGCACGGCCGTAAGCGGAATGACAGCGATCGGCAGCAGTGGCGCGCCGAGGAGGGCGTTGATGAAGGTGCTCTTCCCGCGCTTGAATTGGCCGAGCACGGCCAATTGAAATCGCTGATGCTCGAGGCGGTAGCGTAAGGACTCTGCGCGCTCGTGAAGCAAAGCGTTGTCTGCAACCGCCTTGCCTAAAGCCATCAAAGCCCGACCAAGCTCGCTCCCTTCATGCAAAGGTGGTGAAAGACTCGGTTTATTCATGGTCCTCACTCTCATCATCGAACTGCCATGCAGATACCGACGACGCCTGGTCATCAGCGTGAATTGGCTGCGAACTCGGCTTGGTACGGAGTTGATCCATCTCAAGTGACAGCGCGCGATCGAGAGACGCCTCCTGCGCACGCAGCCAAGTAAAGAGGTCGCTGCGCTCACCACTCAAGGGGCGCGCCCAGCGCAAGTTCTTGAAGGGCGTGGCGTCGGGCCCGGCCCACCAGTATTCCTTGGTGACCATGAGCGACCACCCGTGCCGACCGGTCCGCGTGAGCGTGAATACCTCGATGACGATCCCGTGCCTGGAGCTTGTGAAGCTGTGGCGTTCGCGCTCGAATTCGACACCATCATGGGTCCAGCGCGTACGTTTCATGCCGGGGTTGCTGGTGCTCACCAGGAGGTCGAACATCCTGAAGAATGATGGTCTGGCCAAGCTTCTCACGGGACGATACTCCCCGGACTGGCAGTAGGTGCACTGCAAGCGTGGGTTAGCGTCGTGAACCGAAAGCAGGGAGCGCAACGCCCAGAAGGCACGAGTTCGCAGGCCATTTCTCATCCTCCTACCGCGTAGACTATGCGGTAGGAGTCATCAGCCTGGCGGCGGTTATGCGGGGGCACTCCATCCCCGGAACGACGTTAATTTAGCTGCGCCGGCCAATTTGGGCAAGTGAACCCGACCGCAATTGGCGGATCGTTGACTGGAACAAGATCAGACCTATAATCGTTGGCGTAATTGGCGATGGAGTTCGCCCGAACTGCCCCATTCGGGGGCTGATGACTCCTACCGAGGCCTTTGCTTTGGTGGAGTTTTTTTATGCCCAAGCATCCCAAACCACCGCCGGCGGCCCATCGAAAGTCCCGCCCAACTGGCGGCCATCCAAGCGTTCTTTTCGAACGGCCGGCGGCCCATGACGTCGCGGGCGAAACCCAGGCGCCTGATTTCTTCGTCGATCTCAACCTCGATCAAATCGTCGCTTCTATCATCGCGCAATGGGAGGAATACGATCTCAAGCCCTTCTTCCACTCGCCTTTGAGACGCGTCGAGGCAATTCGATATCGTCACGAAGTCTTCCGGGACCTGGACGACCCAAAGCTTCTCGATGGCATAAGAGAGTTCACAAAGGGGATGAAAGATGTCCGCGTGCACGCGAAGCTTTCTTCCAAATTGTACGACAGATTTCACAAGGAGCTGTGGTTCGTCCACGCGATAGAAATTTACTGTGAGGCGGTGCAGAAATTTGCAGGCGATCTGGCCGGCGCCTGCCTGAAATCGCGTGGTCTCCTCGCGTTTCGCGGATATCTAACAAGCTATGTCGAGAGTGCTGATTTCGTGGCTTTGCGCGATGAAGCGACGGCCATCGCGGTGGCGCTGTCGCAAATAAAATACAGCATCCTAATACGGCAGGGCTCTTTCACCGTACAGCACTTCCATGAGGAAGCCGATTACAGTGCGGAAGTAGAGGCAACATTCGAGAAGTTCAAGCAGGGCGCGGTAAGTGAATATCTCGCCACGTTCAACAACGCGCCGGAGGATATGAACCACATCGAGGCCAAGATCCTTGAGTTTGTCGCGCGGTTGAACCCCGAACCGTTCTCACGCCTGTTGAGTTATTGCGCTGGCCATGCCGACTTTCTCGACAGGACGATTGCGAGATTTAACCGAGAGATTCAGTTTTATGTTTCGTATCTCGACCAAGTGGCCAAGCTCGAGCGAACCGGATTGCAATTCTGCCTTCCCGAGGTATCTGCCGATACGAAGAACATCCACTGCCGCGACGGCTTCGATGTCGCACTTGCGCTGAAGCTGGCCGGCGAAGGGAAGCCAGTTGTCTGCAATGGCTTTGACTTGAGCGGCAAGGAGCGGATCATCGTTGTTTCCGGACCCAATCAGGGAGGCAAAACGACGTTTGCCCGCATGTTTGGGCAATTGCATTACCTCGCGAGCTTAGGGTGTCCGGTGCCGGGCCGAGAGGCTCGCCTTTTCCTGTTTGACCAGCTCTTCGCCCATTTCGAGCGTGAGGAGAAGGTGGAGAACCTGAGAGGCAAGCTTGAGGACGATCTTGTGAGGATCAGGTCGATCCTCGAACGGGCGACGCCCCGTTCCATCATTGTCTTGAACGAGGTCTTCACCTCGACCACAGTCCAGGATGAAACCTTCCTCAGCCAAAAGGTGATGGGAAAAATCCTCGATCTCGACGTTCTGGGGATTTGGGTGACGTTCGTCGATGAGCTCTCCACGTTCGGGCCGCAGACAGTTTCGATGGTGAGCACCGTCGTTCCTGATCAGCCCGCGCTTCGTACCTTCAGGATCGAGCGGCGCCAGGCGGATGGCCTCGCCTACGCCATGGCCATTGCCCAGAAATACGGGCTGACTTACGAGCGCATCAAGGAGCGCGTCTCCGCATGAAGGCGTTCCTCCTCTATCCCGATCGGGACTTTGATCCAACGCTGCTTCTGTCGCGTCGCGAGCGAGGGCTGCGTAATCAAGAGAAGGAGCTCGCGCGCGAGCTGGAGCAGTCGCTGCCCTGGAACTACGTCGCACTTTGCCAAGACCTGGAGCTGAAAGTTCTGTTGAACACGATGGCCAGGGACAACGGCTTCCTTCTAGAGGCATCCATGGTCGGGCTATTGAAGGGAGTAATTGATCCCGGCGTCATCGCCTATCGTCAAGAGGTCATGCGCGACTGCCTGAAATTCGCGGCTGTGGTGAGGCAGATTTACGAAATTGCCATTCAAGCTCTCAAGGGTCAGAGGGAGCGCCACTGGTCGATCATGTCGCGCTATCCGGAGGGTACGCTTCACCAGGCGGTGGATGTGCTTGGGGTATTCGTCGCGAGCTTGAAGAGACTGCGGGCGGTCGCCGACCAGAACATCGACAGCTGCAAATCGCGGGGATTCTCCAGGCTGTTTGCGATGCTGCAAGCCGAGCTTAGCGATGACTACTTCGCCATTATCGATCAACACCTCAAGAGATTGAAGTTCAACAGCGGCATCCTGGTGAGCGCGCAACTCGGGAGAGGCAATAAGGGCACGAACTACGTCTTGCGCCGACCTCACCACGAACGGGGCTGGCTCGCACGGCTGCTGCCGCAGAGCGAAGGGTACACATTCCACCTGCACCCCCGCGACGAAGCCGGCGCGCAAGCCTTGGGCACCCTGAGGGATCGCGGCGTCAACCTGGTCGCGAACGCAATGGCGCAGTCAATGGACCATATTTCCAGCTTTTTCCAGATGCTGCGAACGGAGCTGGCCTTCTATATTGCCTGCCTGAACCTTCACGAGCACCTGCAAAAACTAGGCGCTCCCGTCTGCTTTCCCGATCCGACAGACTTGGGGCAAGACGTCCTGTCGTTTGCCGGTCTATACGACGTCTCCCTGGCGATCAGCAAGAATGCCGCAGTGGTCGGCAATGACCTGAACGGAAACGGCAAGAACTTCATTGTCGTGACCGGTGCAAATACCGGCGGGAAGTCGACGTTCATGCGCAGCCTGGGCCAGGCCCAGCTCATGATGCAGGCCGGGATGTTCGTGCCGGCCAATGACTTCTCGGCGGAGGTGCGCAGCGCACTGGTGACCCACTACAAGCGGGAGGAGGATGCCACAATGGAGAGCGGCAAGCTCGACGAGGAGCTCTTCAGGATGAACGAAATCGTCGAGCGCCTACAACCGGGTTCAATGCTGCTCATGAATGAATCATTTGCAGCCACTAACGAGCGGGAAGGATCCGAGATCGCAACGCAGGTCACAACAGCCTTGATGGAGAAAGGTACCAAGATTTGCTACGTCACCCATCTCTATCACTTTGCGCATCGTCTCCATCAGAAAGGCTGGCCTAACATCCTCTTCCTCCGTGCGGAGCGGCAGCCGGATGGCACTCGCACATTCAAGCTCATCGAAGCAGCTCCATTGCAGACGAGCTACGGAGAAGACCTCTATCGCCAGGTCTTTGGCCAGGAAGAAGCAGAGAAGTCCGAGAGCCAGAGGATCGCCGTTGCACGGTGATGGACAGGCCTTGGATGGTCCTGATTTGGCCGGGGGCGTCTATCACGTTACGCGAGACCGAGTTCGTCGAGATGGCTGGTTTCATTGATGGCGAGCATTCTGACCTGATTGTCCGTTATCTCTATTTCATTGATACAGCAGGGTGTCTGCGCCAACCTCCAATAAGAGGAAAGGGGAAGATCGGCGAGCTGCAGGAGAAGCGCACGGTTCACGCTGTCGTGTGAAACCAGCACGACGGTTCTGTTTGGGTGCGTGTCAAGAACGAAGCGCACCGCGTCGGCGGAGCGAGCGACCAGATCTTGCAGCGAGTCGCCTCCGGGGAAACGCATCAAGTGTGGGGTGTTGAACCATGCCGTGGAGAGCGCAGGTTCGGCCACTGCCATTTCTTCATGGCTCTTCATCCGCCATGTGCCGTAATCGATATCGTTGAGCTCTTCGATGCCCTGCGCCTCGACGCCGCATGCCTTGGCGATGGCGGCCCCTGTGGCGACGCATCGCGACAGCGGGCTCGTATAGACCCGCTCCGGCCGCCATTTTGAAGCAATACGCTGCGCAACCGCGAGAGCTTCCGTGCTTCCGCGCTTGGTCAGCGGCAGATCCTCTCGGCCCCGAAAGCGCGCAGGGCGAATACCTTCAACATGTCCATGGCGAACCAGCAAAATCTTGGTCACGCTCAAGTCTCCTATTCCGAAGGAAAAAGCCGGCATGCAGTGTCACAGCCAAGAATCAGGAAACTGCTTCCAGTCGCGAACGCGATGGCGCGTCATGCTCCTTGTTTGCCGGTTTCGGTCCCTTTCGAATAGCGGGCGCTTGCGAGACCGCGGCAACCAGCCGCTCCGCCAGCAACGATAGATTGATTGGCAAGAGCGACCTGGAAGCAATGTCGTGCTCGACAAACGACGCGAGCGCCTGGTCGGGCGATAGCAGTGTCGGCGGACCGAACCGTGTCATAACGCCGCCCGAAAAGTCGATCTGGAGATCGAGGAAAGCGCCTCTTGCGAGGATGGGTGAATGGTGCGGCGCCGAAAATCTGATGGGCGCTCCTATACCGGACTGACGGTCCAGATAGGCGCGGCGATAGTGCCTGTAGAGGATTCGTCTGTGCCGGATAATTTCGGCGAGCACGGAATCGGGAACGAAATAATAGACGCGGGCAGTTAGCACCAGCGCGAGCTCCATCAAGTGGCAGTAGGAATAGTTGGCGAGACCGCGGCGTCCGAGACCGATCCTTCCGAAGGGAATGCCGAATTTTCGCAACGACTTGACGTATTCATAGAACGTACTGTGGCTGGCCGTGCCCTGGAAGCCGAGACGCGACATCACCCACACGGCTTCGCCGTGATGAAGCCGGATACGCGTTAGCTCCTTCGGCACGTGCCGGGTCGTGGCGCTCGAGCCTGGGTCAACTTTCACGGCGCCCATGGTTTCCTCCCATTTAATGCCAAAGCCATGGCCGGCCTCAGGCAACGTCCAGGGGCCCAGATCGCGTCGGGTTCTAATGCCCGGCGGCAATCGGATCAGAGGCGACGTTTATCAGCATAACCGATCAATACCCTCCGGAACCAGTGCTCAATGATGGCGTTGGTGGTTCGAACTCGAACGTGATAGACTATTTGCTAGCGGGGCGATGGAGTCCGCCCAAACCGCCTTCACCGGCTGATGACTCCTACGGTTGCTGCATGCGGCGAGGGCTGCGTGTGCGACGTAGGACATGAAGAGCAGGTGACTGGCTGGCGTGTTAGCCCGCTATCCACCCCCGATCATTCCGCGCCGCCTCGTGGCCGAGGCCACGTGAGCGACCGTGTCGGTTGCAACACGGTGAGGCGTCGATGCTGGAGCGGATCGTCTACAACCTGATACAGGTCCTGGTCGTGGTCGGCTTTGCGCCGCTGGTCGAGGGCGTGGTCAATCGACTGAAGGAAAACCTTCAATCGAAGACTGGGCCTAATATCTTCCAGCCGTACCGCGACATCTGGAAGCTGTTGCACAAGGACGAGATCGTCTCGGACCGGAGCTCCTGGGTCTTCCGCGCCGCGCCTTATGTTGCCTTCGCCGCGCCGGTGTTTGTCGCGCTGCTGATTCCGGTTCTGACCCGCTATCCGCTCTTTTTCGCGTTCATGGGAGACATGCTCGGAGGCGGCTTCGTCCTCGCGCTCGGCGGCTTTTTCGTCACGTTGGCCGCTGTAGACACCGCCAACCCTTATGGGCCGATGGGGGCGAGCCGAACCCGCATGGTCGGGTTCTTGGCCGAGCCGGTGTTCATCGTTGTCTTTCTCACTGTGTCATTCGTTGCTGGATCCACGATCCCATACATCGTGCAAACGAAATGGATCGCACCGATCTCGAATTTTTTCGAGCCCTCCCACGTCTTGCTGATGATCGCGTTCTTGATGCTCATTCTGGCTGAAGATGGACGCATACCCGTCGACAGCCCTTCCGGTCAATTCGAGCTTGCCATGATCGATCGTTCGAAATCTCTCGAATACTCGGGCCGTGGCGCCGCGCTGATGAAATGGGCGGGCGCGATGAAGTTCTTTGTGCTGATCACGATCTTTCTCAATGTGCTTGTCACCCCGTGGGGCCTCGCTCCCGAGGGCAGCGGTCCTCTTGGCATCGCGATCGCGATACCCCTCGTCCTCCTCAAGGTTTTCGCGTTCGTTCTTGTCCTGGTGTTCATCGAATCCTCGCTTGCCAAGCTGCGGCTCTTTCGCATTACCGAGTTTCTGGGAGCTGCGTTCGTGACGTCGGTTGTCGCGATGATTACCCGGCTTTCAGAGATCTAGGGGGAATCCATGACCGGCCCGGAATTTCCAGTCGTCGCAGCGCTCGATGCCCTGACGGGGGCGCTGTTCCTGCTGACAGCACTTGGTGTCGTCGCGACGCGTCAGGTCCTGGCTTCCCTGCAGCTCTTCGTCCTGCAATCGCTGCTGCTATCGACCTCCGCCTTCCTTCTCGGGATCGCAACCAGATCGATCCACCTTTTCGCGGTCGCGGGGATCACGATCGCAACCAAGACGTTACTGATCCCGTGGTTATTGCGCTATACGGTCAGCGACGAAGTATACCGGACACGCGAAATTGGCCGCGTCCTGAATATCCCGATTTCGCTGCTTCTTTCCGCTGTCCTTGTCGTCATCGCCTACGCCATCGCCAACCCGATCATGAACGCGGTTGAGGTGCCGTTTGCGCGCATCAACCTGCCGCTCGGCATGGCCGCGATATTCCTTGGCGCGTTCACGGTTGCCGTGAGGCGCGAAGCCGTGCCGCAGCTATTGGGATTACTCGCCGTCGAAAATGGCGTGTTCTTTGCGGGTGTGGCGATCGTGCCGAATCTTCCCGTTATCGCCGAGCTTGCCGCCGCTGTCGACGTACCTGTCATCACCCTCGTGGTGGGCCTGCTGACCCGACAAATTCATCAGCGGCTAGGGACGACCTCCGTCGGGCATCTTTCCGCCTTGCGTGAACATTGAGGGGAACGTCATGCAGCTTGCGGCCATTTTGATCATCCCGGCAATTGCGAGCTGTTTCTCGCTGCTGCCGCTCGGACGGCGTTTTGCGGCACAGATCACGGTCATCGCGAGCGCCATCGTTCTGGCTTTGGCCATTTCTGTAGCATCGACCGCCGCGCACGCTCCCTTCAGCGGCGCAGAGGATTTGCTCACCTGCGATGCGCTCGGAGCGCTTGTACTTGTACTCGTCGCACTGGTTGGCTTTACGGCCGCCTTGTACTCCTGGGGCTACATCGCAACGGGCGGTCGGCATTCGTTGCAAGACCTGCAGCGTTACTATAGCCTTTACAATCTCTTCCTACTCTCGATGCTTGCTGTTCCACTGCTGGCGAATGTCGCTTTGATGTGGATCGCGGTCGAGCTGACGACACTGCTCTCCGCATTCCTGGTCGGCTATGAGGATACACCCGAGGCGCTCGAGGCGGCGTGGAAATATGTGGTGTTGACAACACTGGGCGCCGTTCTGGCTCTGCTGGGATTTTTGATTCTCTACTGGGGATCCCGCACGGCCGGACTTGCGCCGTTCACCTGGGTCGGGCTGGTTGACGCGGCTCCGCACATGCCGCCGGCGCTGCTGTGGCCCGCGTTTCTTCTCATTCTGGTGGGTTTTGGCACCAAGGTCGGACTGGTGCCCATGCACACCTGGTTGCCGGACGCGCACAGCCAGGCGCCAGCATCGATTTGCGCATTGCTCTCCGGTGTAGAGACCACGACAGTGCTCTATGTGGTCCTGCGGCTATTTCCTGTCGTCAGTGGAGCCCCGGGTCTCGACGCACGGCCCTGGTTCATCGGCTTTGGACTTCTATCGGTTGGCGTCGCTACGTTGCTCCTGATCTACGTCCGCGACTTCAAGCGGATGTTCGCATTCTCGACCGTCGAGCACATGGGAATAATCCTAGTTGCCGCTGGATTGGGAGGAGCGGAAGCGCATCTCGGCGCGGCCTACCAGATGACCGGACACGCGCTTGCGAAGTCCTTCTGCTTCTTCGCGGCAGGACTCATGGCAACGGCGCTTGGCACCCAAGAAATAGGTAGCGTCCGCGGGCTCATCCGATCGTCTCCGATAGCAGCACTGGCGTTGGTGGTGGGAGGATTTGCGATTGCCGGCGCACCGCCGTTTGCGATCTTCGTGAGCGAACTGGTCATCGTGAAGGCGGGGCTCACGAGCGGTCAGTTCGGCGTCATCGGGCTGCTGACCCTCTTCGTCGTCGTAGCGTTCTGTGCCGTGATGTATCACGTCAACAGCATGGTATTTGGCACGCCTGCGACCGATAAGCCCGGATCAAAGGTCACCATGGCCGTGGTCCCCACGTCGTGTAAAGCCACGCTCGCTCTGGCCGCGGTCCCCTTGCTGGCTGTTGGCCTGTACGTTCCGCAGCCTCTGCAGGAGTTGCTTCGCGCAGCGGCCGCTGCCATGGGCGGCTAGGAGGTGACGATGGTGATGCTTGAGCAGGCGGTCGAGCATAGGCCGGAAGGCGAGAGCTTTTTCGACCTTTGTCGGCGTACCTTGGATCGGCGTGTCTTGGTGAGTCAAGCCGCGGAGGCACGGATCTGTCGGCTCTCGTGCAGTCCGCGCGAGCTTCCCGAAATCTGGCAATGGCTGACTCGTTATCTCGATTTTTCCTTTGCCACGCTGGTCGTGGACGAGATCGCGGATGGCCGGTGGTCGTTCAGCTACCTTTTTTATCGGGAGTCTTCGCCATGGGTTTACCTCGAATTCCCGCTGGAGGCGCCGCACGCTGTTGTGCCGTCCGTGGTCGGGCTGCACAAGGGACCTGCGGCAGACTGGCACGAGCGCGAAGTCGAGGATTTGTTTGGAGTAACCTTCGAGGCGCATCCCCGCCTCGGCGAGTTCATTCTCCACGAAGATTGGCCCGAAGGCGTAAATCCAATGCGGCGGAGCTTCGATGCCCGACATCCACCTGTTCATCGCGACCCCGATCCGTCCTGGCAGCCGCCGACGGTCGTGGAAGCTGTCGGAGCCTTCGCGATGCCGATCGGTCCAGTGTTCTCCGACTTTGCCGAATCAGCGCATTTTCTACTTGAGACCGTTGGCGAGGACGTCATACGCACGATCCCTCGGCTCTTCTATAAATATCGCGGTGTCGAGAAAATTGCCGAGCGGCAGCCTGTCGATCGAGCTTTGCTGCTGGCGGAAAGGTTCTCCGGAACGTCGGCATTCGCGCACGGCCTGGCATTTTGCCAAGCCGTTGAAAACATTTCCGGCGTAGAGGTCCCACCGCGCGCAAGAGCGTTGCGGAGTCTCTTCGCTGAACTCGAGCGTCTCCGCCATCACACAGCTGTCATCACTGGCATCTGCAATTCGACTGCGTTGGCGATCGCGACCAGTCAGGCTGCGTTGATCGAGGAAGAGCTCCTGCGCCTGACCTGTGAGGTGGCGGGCCACCGCTATTTGTTTGGACTGGTCAGGCCCGGGGGCCTCTATCGTGATTTGTCCGAGCAAATGCAGGAAAGGCTCGAGAAAGCGCTCGACGGCATTGCGGCGAGGCTGGATCAGCTACACGCCTCGTTGCGCTATTCGAGCAGCTTTCTGGATCGGCTGGAGGAAGTCGGGATCATTAGCACTGAGCGCGCCCGGTCCTATGGTCTTGTCGGACCGATCGCTCGCGCCTCGGGAGTGCCTTCGGACCTTCGCAAGTTATTCCCATATGCCGCCTACGAGTCGGTCGACTTCGAAGTACCGACTGCAGAGGAGGGCGATGGCTATGCCCGCCTTCGTGTCTTCTTCTTCGAGGCGCAGCAGTCGGTCTTCACTGTTCAAGCGATCCTGTCCGCGCTGCCGCCGGGAGCCATCTCTGCGGCAGGCTTTACAGTAAGACCGGGAGCGGCGCTCGGCGCGGTCGAAGCTCCGCAAGGCGCAGCGTTCCATTGGCTCCGGATTGGCGACGACGGCACGGTCGCGCGTTACCGAACTACTTCGCCCGCTTTCACCAACTGGCACGGGTTTCATCTGGCTGCGGAGAATTTCGCCTTCCAGGACTTCCCGATCATTCTCGCAAGCTTCGGCCTTTCGAATGCGGAATGCGATCGATAGGGGCGCAGCATGGCAAACTGGGTTCTGCAGGGTCTGAGGACCGGCATCAAAACGAGCAGTTATCCAAAGCGGCCCGACTCCTCTCCAGGTATCTCGCCAGGTCGGCCTAGCTCAGCCGAGCTTGGTTCCCGCGCTGAGGTGGAAGGCCTGGTTCAGCGATGTCCGACTGGCGCCATTCTGGCGCAGAATGGCGGAGTTGCCGTTGAACACGGCCGCTGCGTCCATTGCATGCGTTGCTCTCAAACGAACGAGGGCGCCGCTGCGCCCTGGGATCAGAACTACGAATGGGCAGCCGACGCTCCAGACATCCCGGCCGTAGTCAGCCGGCTGGAGCGGGAATTCGGCCGCTCGCTCCACATTCGTTTCCTCGATGCTGGAGCTTGTAGTGCCTGCGTTAGCGAAGCGCGCCAGCTCAATAACCCCTATTACAACATGCACCGCCTCGGCTTCTTCATGACGCCGACTCCGCGGAATGCCGATGTGCTGTTGGTCTCTGGCCCAGTGTCCGACGCGATGAGGCTTCCGCTGAGGAAGACGTATGACGCGATGCCTGAGCCAAAGCGTGTCTTGGCCATTGGTGCGTGCGCGATTTCCGGGGGCGTCTTCGGACCAAGCTTTGCCGCGGCCGGAGGAGTTTCGGAAGCGCTGCCGGTCGACGTAATGGTGCCCGGCTGCCCACCACCGCCGTTAGCCATCCTGCATGGTCTCCTCGTTCTGGTGGGGCGCAAGCCAGCGGCAAAACTGGTTTCGCTGCCGTCCGACAAAGTGATAGGGCAGTCATGAGTGTCGCTCCACAACTTCTTGGGTTGTTCTTTGTATCCTGTGTCATCGGAGCCGTGTGCGCGGTAGCAGTTCCGCTGCGGCGGAATTCGTTTGTGCTTGCAGCGATCGGCTCTCTATCCGCTTTGCTCATCCTTGCTGCGAGCGCGCTGCTACTCGCGGAGAATAGTCCTTTGCGATTCGAATTGTGGTATGTGCTTGGATTGGGACGACTTGTATTTTCCGCAGACCAGCTCTCGGCGTTGTTCCTGTTGGCCGCGGGGCTCGTATTTCTGCCAGTTTCAATTTTCTCAGGAGTCTATCTGCCGAAATACCGGAAGCATTACGATCTGCGCTATTTCGGTGTGCTGTATCACCTGCTCCTGGCGTCAATTGTTCTGATCTTGATCGCGGGCGATGCGATCTCCTTTCTCATCTCCTGGGAATTCATGTCGATCGCGAGCTATCTGCTCGTGAATTACGAATACCAACGGGAGGACAGCTCACATGCCGGGTTCGTGATGCTCGCAATGAGCGAGGCGGGCACGATCGCGATCGTCGTCGCCTTCATCCTTGCGGCACGGAGTGCAGGGAGTCTGGATTTCGACCAGATTCGGTCTGCCGGCCGGCTAAGCGAAGGGATCGGTTGGGCCGTTTTCTTATTGTCGTTTTTCGGGTTTGGCGTGAAGGCGGGCCTGGTGCCGGTCAACAGCTGGCTTCCGCTCGCGCATCCAGTTGCGCCTACCAATGTGTCGGCCTTGCTGTCGGCCGTGATCGTCAATCTCGGTATCTATGGCATCGTGAGGTTCAATCTCGACTTGCGACCGGTGGCTGGAATCGGGCCAGGGCTCATCATCCTCGTCGTTGGCAGCATCTCCGCCCTGATCGGGATTCTTTACGCCACTGTGCAGGCCGAGATGAAGCGGCTGCTTGCGCACAGCACGATCGAGAACATGGGAATCGTTGCGGCTGGCATCGGCGCTGCAATGACCTTCCAAACCAGCGGCCACGACCTGATCGCGGGTATCGCACTGATCGCCGCGCTTTATCACCTCATCAACCACTCGGTTTACAAGGCGTTGCTGTTCGTAGGTACGGGATCGGTCGAAGCCTCAACCGGCACGCGCGATCTGGACCAACTCGGAGGTCTTGCGCGCCTGATGCCCTGGACCAGCGCGTTGTTTCTGGTCGGCGTGCTTGCGATCTCGGCGCTGCCCCCGCTGAACGGCTTTGTCAGCGAGTGGCTCACATTGCAGACGATCCTGCGATCGGCGGCCTTGTCTTCGACGGCTGTGAAGATCACGTTTGCGGTCTGCGGGGCCCTTCTTGCGCTAACGGCGGGCCTTGCGGTCACCTGCTTTGCCAAGGTGTTTGCCATGGGCTTCCTCGGCATGCCGCGATCGGAGGGGGCGAGGCGCGCCAGGGAGGCACCTCTTGGCGCAAGGGCGCCGCTCGCTCTGCTTGCCCTCTGCTGCATCCTGTTCGGGATCCTTCCGACCTACGTCATTCCGGCGCTCGGAAGGGCCGTTTCGCCGCTGGTTCACACGGATGCGTCCGTGGCTTTGGTCCCGCCGTTTTTCGACACCGCGTTGCAACAGCAGGAGAACATCCCCGCCAAGTTCGTGGCGGAATTTCATGACCTGGGCGCACAGGTTGGCGGCAGTGTTCTGCCCGGGCGCGGGCTTGTGGTGCTCCATCGTGGGGGAGAGACGAATCCAGTGGTATTCGCCATGTCCACGTTCTACATGCTGTTTGCTTTGGCATTGATTCTCGCCATCGTCTTCGCCGCTTTTCAATTCTTGTCTCGCCGCCAGGGACTCAAACGTGGGGCGGCATGGGACGGCGGCCTCCGCCATCTCAGGCCACAGATGACTTACACAGCCACCGGCTTTTCCAACCCAGTCCGCGTCGTCTTTGAAGTAATTCTGCAACCCAGGGCCGGCGAGGACAGTGTCGAAGCAGTCGCACAGCATTTCCGCACTGCAATCAGGCGCAACCATTCTGAGGCCCATATCGTCGACCGATTGGCGCTTGAGCCTTTGGTTCTGGCCGTACAGCGGCTTGCATCGGTAGCTCGCAAGATGCACGTCGGAAACGTTAACGCCTATGCAGCCTACGTTCTCGTCGCGATATTGGTTGTTCTGGTCATCGGAGCCACAGCATTCTGAGCTTGCTAAGGTTCGATTCCCAGCTAGAATTGCAGAACATTTCGGGATGGGGTCCCCCCGTAACCGCCGATAAGGCTGATGACTCCTACCGGGCGCTTGGCGTCGGTAGGAGCTTTATTGCTCTTTCGCTTCCAAGCTCCGTTCAACACGAGCCGGCACGTGAACAGTGCCGGGCCGACGTCGTGACGTGCGCGTGTCTGTGGAGGTGCTCGTGCGAGAGCTGTTTGCAGATTTTGGCTTTACAATCGCCATTTTCCTGGCGGTGGCGATCACTGCCGGTTTTGCGTTCATACTTGAAGCGCCCTTGCAGCTTGTTCTGAGCATGCTCGTGATGGGACCCGTCACCGCGATACTCGAATACGTGATGCGGTCCCGACAGCAACCACCGTAGCTCAATTCCGAGAGGCTGGGATGGGTATCACTTCACAAGGACATCGCAAATGACCGGAGTATGGGCTCTCGCTGCGCTGTGGTTAGGTCTCGCACTAATCGCGAGCCTGCTGTCGATCTGGTTCCGTGTATCAACGGCGCTTTCCGAGATCGTGGTCGGCACGATTGCACAACTGATCATTGGCGCTGTCATCGGTTCCGCGGTTCTGGGTACCGACGAATCGTGGGTCAAGTTTCTCTCCGGCATCGGCGCCATTGTCTTGACCTTTCTGGCCGGCGCCGAACTCGATCCAGCGGTCTTCAAGAAAAAGTGGAAGGAAGCAACGGCTGTGGGGTTAGCGGGTTTCTTTTTCCCGTTTTTCGGCTGTGCCGCCGGTGCCTATTACGTTCTCGGATGGGGCGTGATGCAAAGTTGGCTCGGCGGGGTTGCGCTCTCGACGACCTCGGTTGCCGTTGTTTACGCGGTGATGATCGAGTTTGGATTGAACAAGACAGAGTACGGGAAGACCGTTCTGGCCGCATGCTTTATAAACGACCTCGGAACGGTGCTTGCGCTGGGCTTTATCTTTGCGCCGTTCACGATGAAGACGCTGATCTTCGCCGGAGTAGCCGTAGTGGTCTTTGCCATCTTGCCGTGGCTCACGCCGCGGTTCTTCCGCCTGTACGGAAATCGCCCTTCTGAGCTGGAAACCAAGTTTCTGCTGTTGTGCCTTCTGGGTATGGGCGCGCTTGCCGGATGGGCTGACAGCGAAGCGGTGTTGCCGGCCTACATCATCGGCATGGTACTCGCCGGAACCGTTGGCAAGGACCATGTCTTGATCCGCCGGCTTCGCACACTGACTTTTGGTCTGTTGACTCCGTTCTATTTCATCCGAGCAGGATCTTTCGTTTCGATTCCGGCACTTGTCGCAGCGCCATTTGCCTTCGTCTTCATGCTGCTGGTCAAAATGGGGACCAAGTTCGTGGGCGTTTACCCGGTCACGCGAGCGTATAAATCTCCAAATCCCGAAGCGATGTACACCACGCTTCTCATGTCAACGGGACTGACCTTCGGAACGATCTCGTCGCTGTATGGTCTTTCTCATGGCATCATCGATCAGTCGCAGTATTCGATCCTTGTCGCCGGCGTGATTGGAAGTGCGGTTATCCCGACCTTAATTGCGAACGCGTTCTTCCTGCCGACGCACCTGCTACCGAGGCCCGAAGAAGAAAAGGATACCACGCCTGAATCTGATCGGGTTAGCACGCTGCACGGGATAGCCGGGCAAGCGGAATAGATGGGAGGGTCCGATGTTCAGCAAAATTCTCCACGCCAACGACGGGTCCGAACACGCCTTTCACGCGCTAACAATGGCCGTTGCGATTGCGAGGCAGAATAACTCCGAGTTGCACATGATCTCGGTCGAAGAAATCGACTACATGCCAGAGTTCATCGAAGAGGTGCGCGAGGAAACGGGGACCGCTGCGCGCCGGTACCATCCAGCCATTCAGCGAGCGCGCGCACTGGCCGATCAGAATGGCCTTAGGCTCCACGTCCATGTTGTAGCCGGCCATCCAGTCCGTGACATCGTGGATCTTGCAGGCGAGCTCCAAGCTAAGCTTCTGGTCATTGGAGCCACAGGGCATTCGGCGCTGTACGAGCGCATCGTCGGGAGTCGCGCCGACCGCATTATACAACTTGCGCCGTGTCCCGTCTTGGTGGTGAAGTGATTGCGCGCCCGTTTGTTTTCTTCACTGTTTAGGTGAGCACGTGTCGGCGATGAATCTTAACGCATTACGATGGGTGTAGATATGCAACTCCCTCGAGACGCTATCCTTCTCAGGATCTTCTTTGGCGAAGAAGACAAAGCCAACCGCCTGCCTCTGTACGAAGCTATTGTGTTGAAAGCGCGAGAGATGCATATGGCCGGCGCGACCGTGCTGCGGGGCAGCGTCGGATACGGTCATTCAACGCGGCTGCACACCACAAAGATTCTGCGCCTTGCCGAAGATCTTCCGTTGGTTGTGGAGATCGTCGATACTCAGGAAAAGATCGATCAGTTCCTCCCTGTTCTCGACCAGATGATGACGAGCGGCCTCGTGACGATTGAAAAAGTGCAGGTCTTACAATATGGCTCCGAAATGATCGTGCCGACCGTTAGGGCGTGAGACGCCCATCCTGGCTTGGTCGACCTACGCAGATCTCAGACCGGTGAGAGCCAGGGCTGCACTTTGTCCCGCCCACACCGCGAGAAGGCAGAGCGCGACCGACAATCCAATGTTGGCGCCGGCCTGCAGCCACTCGCCGTCGCTCATCAAGGCGAGAGTTTGCAGGCTAAACGACGAGAATGTGGTGTATCCACCACACATTCCGACCATCACGAATTGACGTGCGGTCGTCCCAACGAACATGCGCCCATCTGGACCCGTGAGCGTGCCGAAAAATCCGATCACGAAAGATCCGACGATGTTGATGATAAGGGTTCCCCAGGGAAATGTCTCCCCAATCAGGTGGGCCACTATTCCTGAACACCAGTATCGCCCCATTCCGCCAAGTGCACTGCCGATCGCAATCGCCGCGTAGGAGTTGATCGGGTCGACAAACCCGGCTGCAAATCCTACCGTGGCCGATAGAGCCGCCGCGCCAACTGCAACGGTCTTTCCAAACGCCGGTTGGCGGACCTTGGGAAGTTGCTCCGTTGACATCTAACCGAGCCGCAAGTTGCCTAAACGCGCGGAACACTGACCGCAGCGCTTCGTGTTTTCAATACGCGAAATCACCTATAGCGGGTGAACGAAGGACGTTGACGCTAGTCTAGCTGCTTGTTTGGTAGGCAGCAACTTCGCTCTCCGCTCATGAGACGCATGCGCAGAGAGCTTCCATCTCAGCATTGCAGAGTCATCATCAAGTTTGAACCGTTGCCTTGTCTCCATATTTGAGCACCTGAATCTTTTCCAAGGTGACGAGTCCGCTGGACATCATGTCATCGAGCATGGGCAAAAATCGATTGATGTTGTCCTCGCTATCGACGATTTCGATGACGAGGGGCAGGTCTTCCGAGAGCCGCAGAATCTTGGTGGTATGGAGCCGGCTTGATTTGCCGAAGCCCATCGGGCCCCGCAAGACAGTGGCCCCCGCCATATGCTGCTCGCGCGCTTTCAGCACAATCGCCTCGTAGAGGGGAGATCCGTTGAATTGATCGCTCTCACCGATGAAGATTCGGAGTAGAAGCGCCTGTTGCGGAATTTGCATGATCAGTCCCTTTTTAACCGATTGAGGCGAGCGGCGAACTGGTGGCCGAGCCACACCGCCAGAAGCCAGCACACGACCGAAACGAGCACGTTTGCGAGTGCTGTCAGGGCGAGACCGGAATGGAAGAGCTTGAAGGTCTCGAGGCTAAAGGTCGAGAAGGTGGTGTAGCCGCCGCAAAACCCAGTCATCACGAATTGTCGCTGCTGGGCGTTGGGAAAGAGACGCCCGTCTGGTCCGCTGAGAGCAGCGTAAAAGCCGATGATGAACGAGCCGGTTGCGTTAATAAAGAGCGTAGACCAGGGAAGGCCAGGGCCCGTCTGAAGCGCCAACGCGACAAGGTAGCGCGTGAGGCCACCCAAGACGCTGCCAGTCGCGACGCAGGCATAAAGGACCGCGGTCCGTCTTCGATCATTCGAGGAACTGCTTTTCATCGTTTTCGCGGTCTCTCAGGCTCCGAGCCACTGGGTCAGCAGAAAACCGCTGGCTACCGCGCCAAGGCAAAGCAACACGGACAAGAGAATGTTGACGAGCGATGAACGAACTTCGCCGTCGCGCGCGAGAGCGAGGGTCTGAAGGCTGAAGGACGAAACCGTGGTGTAGCAGCCGAGAAAGCCTGTCACCGCGAACAGCCAAGGCTCGGGCGAAGCCATCACTGACGACGGGGTCGATGCCAGGGCTCCGAACACCCCAATCACGAAAGCGCCGGTGACGTTGACGGTCATCGTCCCCCACGGAAAAGTTTCCCCCATGCGTCGCGCGACGTACCCTGAAACGAAATAGCGCGCGCTGCCGCCAAGCGCACTCCCCAGTACAAGACAGATCATTCCAATTAGCACGTTCAAGCGCGCGCTCCGTTAGCCACTCGGAAAATTACTCTAAATCAATATCTCTGAGGATCATATGCACCCGGGCGATGGCAAGACCGGCGGCCTGCCAGATCGCGGCAACTACGACCATGGTCGCGAGCAACATGACGAGAGCTGTTCTCTCGGCCAATTCGATGCCCATGTAACTGAGGATGAATTCGAGGCCAGCGAGGAGAGCGAGCACAAAGAGTTGCCAAAGCAGCGTGTAACGATCCGCCCAGCGTTTGTGCAACTTCAAGATAGGCACCATTTCCGGGGTCATGTCATCCTCCCTCCTGATCCGGCGCCTATATCAAGCTTACGCCGGGCAAAATCAACAAGCTCGGCAAAAGGCGTTGATCTCGCAACTGGCGAACCTTTAGAAGCGGTAACGTTCGGTACCCACGTCGACAGACGATAATGCCACAGGTGGTTGTGCAAAAAGAACGTCGGCGTGTCAGAGACCTTGATTGGCGTGTAGGGCGCTCGCGGGGTGCCAGCTTCACCACTTCGTTCAGTGCTTTGACCTCTTTCCTGCGCGATGTCTCTGCCGTCGCCGCCCTGTGCCATGTAGCTCGATGGGCTGAGGCCCGACGTTCATTGGTTGACCAACAAGGCGCTCACGCAGCGCATTCAACGATTCAAGGCTTTCCATGGTCGTTTTCGGGCTACTGGCGGCAATCCCAACAAGCAACGCCTCGATAAGCGCGAGAGTCGCCGTGTGCATGCTCAGCCTGTCTGCCCGCCCACGCGCAACCGGCAAGATCAGATCGACGCGGTCGCGCGTGTTAGCGACGAGGCTGTCGGTGACGAGGATCTTCCTGATCTTCTTTCGGTCTGTTTCGTCGAGTAGAACGGCGAGCTCCGGGTAAACATGCGTATAGGCCATGGCAAACAGCACATCACCTTGGCGCAATTGACTGAGGTCGTCTGCAAACAAAAGGCCGGTGCGGATGAGGCAGATGGTGTCCAGGCCGAACCGGCTCAGTTGTGTTGCGAAATATGTCGCAAGCGCGCTTGAGGGGCCGATCCCGAACAGGACAACACGGCGGGCGGTGCCCAGGAGCTCCACGGCCCTCGCAAACGCATTCGCCGAGACTTCTCTCCGGAGCTTGTCGATTGAATTGGCATGAATATCGAGCGTCATGTTGAAAGCGGCCGTCAGGTCGTCTCCGACCTCACGCAGCGTTTCACTTAGTCGACCCGAAATCGACACCGCTTGCTTCAACTCGGCCGCGAGAGCCTGCCGAAGCTCTTCCATTCCGCTGAAGCCGAGTGTCTTGGTCGTGCGGACGACGGTTGCATCGCTCGTCCCCGCCTTCTCGGCCAAAGACGCCGCCGAGGCGAAAAGCACTTCCTCCCGGTTTTGCCTGAACATGCGGGCGACCCGCCGTTCTGCGGGACTCATTTTGTCGAGAGCCGATGCGACGGTTTCATCAAAAGAGCGGGCAGACACGATGGGCCTCTCTTGGTTCCGCGCCAACGAGCGCCGGAATCTGCGACACGATTCCGTGATGGCTTGCTTTCTCAAAGAGGTTTGACGCGGCGTGTAGTGTATACCACGAATTAAGAATAAGATGTAGTGAATATTACAACCTGAACGGCGAATGGTTACTGACTGGTCTCATGCCTGGCCGACCGCAACAGCGGCTTTCCTGGCTTCCCTTGTCGAATTCGTAGAGGCGTTGACCGTCGTTCTCGCGGTAGGCGCGGTGCGCGGCTGGCGAGGGGCGCTGACAGGTAGCGGTGCCGCCTTGTTGACGCTTCTTGTCATTGTGGTGGTTCTGGGACCCGCCTTGACCACGATACCCCTGAATGTCGTCCAACTGCTTGTCGGAATGCTGCTGCTTCTCTTTGGCATGCGATGGCTGCGCAAGGCGGTTTTGCGATCGGCTGGCATCATTCCGCTGCACGATGAGGGGGCCGCGTATGAGCAAGAAACCCAGACCCTGAGGCAGATCGGAAAGAGTGGCGGCGGATGGGACCAGGTTGCCATTGCCGCTTCATTCAAGATCACGATGCTGGAGGGACTTGAAGTTGTTTTCATCGTAATCGCCGTTGGCGCAGGCGGTGTTGGCTTACTGGTCCCGGCGAGCATCGGTGCCGTCGCAGCCCTGCTGTGCGTGGTTCTACTGGGTATCGTGGTCCACAAGCCGCTCACAGCCATTCCGGAGAATACGCTCAAGCTTTGCGTGGGCGTGCTGTTGTCGGCGTTTGGCGCCTTCTGGGTCGGAGAAGGAGTCGGCTTGAGCTGGCCTGGACAGGATTGGTCTTTGCTGATCTTGACCGCCGGCTTCCTGCTTGTCGCGTTACTCTCGGTTCGCATCTGTCGGAACAGGGCAGCTCGTGTTTCGCTGCCAGCTTAGGAGCGCAGATGGGATGGCTTAGTTCAATCCTCGAGGAACTGTTGAGCCTGTTCGTGGACGATGGCTACTTGGCTCTTGCCGTTGTGGCCTGGGTCGCACTTATGTGGTTGTTGTCAGGGCAACTACAGCAAGTTCACGGCAGCGGGCTGATATTGTTTCTTGGTCTTGCAGGCCTGCTCGTTGAAAGCGCGAGACGTCGTGCCGCACGGCGCTGATTTCAAGTCTTCGCCAGCCCAGCAGTGCCGAACGTTCTTACGCTGACGGCCCATAACCATCCGGCGACCACTATTGACGTACCTCTCAAGCGCGCAACGCAATTTCAGCGACCCGCAATGCTTCGACGTGCTGTACAGTCTTCGGATCGGCAATTGAGCCATGGCCGAATCAGTCTGCGACGGCGCCTAAGCTCGCCGACGAAACATGGCGCGCATATTCGGCGAGGATGCCGTCCCTGTAACGGGGCTTTGGTGCTTTCCATTTCTTCTTCCTTGCCCCGAGCTCCTTTGCCGAAACGTGGAGTTCAATAAGTCGTTTATCCCGGTCGAGGGTGATCAAATCGCCATCTCGCACCAAGGCGATCGTCCCGCCAACAAATGCCTCTGGCGCCACGTGACCCACGATCCATCCCCAAGAGCCCCCGGAGAAACGACCATCGGTAATGAGGGCGACCGAGTCGAGCAGACCCTGGCCAACGAGCGCTGCCGTCGGCGAAAGCATCTCCGGCATACCTGGGCCACCCTTCGGACCCTCGTAGCGGATAACAACGACATCTCCGGGCTTGATTTTCTGCGAGAGGATCGCCTTCAGGCACGCCGCTTCTGAATCGAACACCCGGGCTGGACCAGTGAACTTGGGCTGCTTGATGCCTGAGGTCTTCGCAACGCATCCCTCGTTCGAAAGATTTCCCTTCAGGATCGACAAATGACCGCGGCCATAGAGCGGATTTGACCATGGGCGGATCACTTCTTGATCGCCGGATGGCTCCGAGGGCACGCCGGCCAGTTCATCAGCCAGCGCGCGACCGGTGATGGTCATGCAATCACCGTCGATGCGATCATGCTCAAGCATCATCTTCAGCACTTGCGGAACGCCACCGGCGCGATGGAAATCCACTGCGACGAAGCGGCCCGAAGGCTTCAGATCACACAGGACCGGAGTGCGGCGTGCAATCCGCTCGAAATCGTCAAGGTCCCACCGCACACCTGCCGCTTTTGCGATAGCAAGAAAGTGGAGCACGGCGTTGGTCGATCCGCCGGTCGCCATCACGACGGCGACGGCGTTTGAAAGAGACTTCCGGGTGATGATGTCGCGGGGTTTCAGATCCTTCTCGATGGCTTCGATCAGCACCTGCGCAGACTTCGCGGTCGAGTCGAGCTTCTCATCATCCTCCGCTGCCATCAGCGGCGAGTCGAGAAGGCTGAGACCGAGCGCTGCGACGGCCGTCGCCATCGTGTTCGCGGTGTACTGCGCACCGCAGACACCAAAGCCTGGGCAAGCATGTTGCTCGATGCCCTCGAAGTCCTCACGCGTCATCTTGCCGGCGCTGAATGCACCGACGGCTTCGAAGGCAGAGACGATAGTGAGGTCCTGGCCCCTCCACTTGCCGGGCTTGATCGTCCCGGCATCGACGTAAATGGCCGGCACGTTGCATGCCGCCAGTCCCATGACACAGCCCGGCTTGTTCTTGTCGCAACCTGCGATGCACAATAAGCCGTCCATTTGATGGCTGCCCCAACCGATCTGGATGCATCTGGCGATTTCCTCACGAGAGGGCAGTGAGTATCTCATGCCCACGGTCCCCATGCTGATGCCGTCGCTGGCGGTAGGAAAGCCCCACGTTTGCGGCATTGCTCCCGCAGCTCTCAAGGCTTCGACGGCTCGATCAACCAGCGACAAAATGCCGGCGTTGCATGGCAACATCGTCGAATAACCATGTGGTACGCCGACAATCGGCTTGCCGAAATCGCCCGGCTTAAAACCAACGGGATACAACATGGAACGGTTTGCTGCGCGAGCATCACCTTCGGTGATGACGCGGGAACGTCTATTGAGACCCACGGCTGTCCTCCCGAGTTTTCGTTTTCGGCAATGTTTGACACGATGTCCGGAGAGCCGCAACGTCGTGTTGACCTCGCAGGTCGCCAAATTACAGTCCGAAGTCGCGCCAGAACAGTGAACCGCATGACATTGCCGATGAGCTGGGACGAATGGGCGCGGCACGACGGGACCGCGCTCGCCGCGCGCGCCAGGAGGGGGCGAAGTCACGCCTGCAGAACTGGCGGCACAGGCTGCCGCTGGCATCGCGAAGGTCGATCCAGCGCTGTCAGGCGTGGTCGCGCAGACGATCTCTTAGTCACGGCGCGTGTACGCGTGGCGTTTATCTCAGGTGGAAAAGCGCAGCGCATCCCGAAGGCGCTGCGGCTTGCGATGGAAGGGCATAGATAGATAATCTGCTGCTCATTCACGCATTAGCCGTCCAGCGACCCAATGAAAGCAACCCGTTGGGCTTCTGTTGCGACATCGTCAAACCAGTGTTCTCTGACTGGACGTAATTGTAGAGGACATCCGGGTGGCCCGGACGGCGGCGGCAAAGGGGTCGCTGCTCTTCGAAACTCTACCTATTTCGCTATCGATCCGGTCGTACTCGCGGCGATCACTCAAACTGGCCGCCCCCCTCACGGCCTCTGGGGCGGCCAAAACGCCGAGCCCCGCGCCCTATCGCTGTGCTGAGAAGGTGAGAGCACTTGCGCCATGAACACTGCCTACGCTCCATACGCCATCAGCGAGGATGCACGTTGAGACCTCGAGCTCGACCCCTACTGTGCGCAGATCAATCGATATTGGCCCTGCTCGCGGAAAAACTTTGACAAGGCATCAAGCTGTTCAGTTGTTGGGTTGCGAAGTTCATTGGCATGCAGCGGAACATCTTCACCGCCGAAATGGGCGACCTTCATCGCGCGCCATGGCTCTGCGATAACGGCAGCCGCCGATGAGCTGTTAATTGCACACCCACCCAGCCCGAACACCGGGTAGTTCTTGTCGGCAAACGTTCTCTTGGCCAGTCTCGTCGATAAAGAACAGAAGGCAGCTTGGTCCAACCTGCAATCGCGCGGCGACTTTCTTATTTGCCATGAACCATCCTCAACCTGCCCATTGCAGGCGCGGGAACCAGAGCGGGCCGGGCTCTTACCCGACGAAGCTGGGACCGCGCGAGCAATTTCGAGTCGAGCGGGCTCAATGGCAACTGCCCTGGTCGTATTCGTTCGCGCGGGTCGATGGCAGATGACGGACGATCATCACACAGCAGCGCGCGTCTGTGCCCCGGCTGTACCCCGAGTGTTCCGGGGCACAGACGGCGGGAGATAGCCAAAGAAGTTATTGATTTTATTGTGCTTCTGGTGGGCGTACAAGGGGTCGAACCTTGGACCTCTCCCGTGTGAAGAGCGCTCCTAGATTGCTAGCCTTTCACCCACTTGGACTTGTCAAGGCGAGTTCAGCCGCGCAGCATCAAACCACGCCTGAAGATAGGGTGACTCAGGCCTGCGTGCCGCGCTTGATCCGCATCACCTTCTTGGGATCGAGCCAGTTGTCGATCCGATCAGCCCAATGCTGCATCAGCTTTGTGCGCGAGCCGATCAGCGCGAGCGGTCCGTCCTTCTTGTAGAGACCTTCCACAGTCGAACTATCGAGATGCGCGAGCTGCAGCTCGACGACGTCGCCATCCCATGCCTTCGCGTCCTTGATCTCTTCGTGGTGAGATAGGGTCGAGAAGGTAGTTCGGAATCCGTGGGCGCAATGATCAGTCTGGGTGTCAATGCCAAGCAGCCGCAGGCGCTTGTTGAGCGTGTTGTTTGATAGCGGCGCGTCCTTCGAGCAGGAAAACGCGTACCGGCGATGGCCGGTCAGCTTCTGAACGCTGCGCAGGATTGCAAGTGCCTGCCGTGACAATGGCACGACATGGTCCCAACCGGTCTTCATCTTGGCGGCTGGAACAGTCCAGCGTTCTGTATCCCAATCGACCTCGCTCCACTCCATTTCATTGACCATGCCGGGGCGGGGAATGGTCAGCGCATCGAAGCGCAAGGCAAGGCCGACAACGTCACCAAACCTCGCTCTCGTCCACGGTGCGCTGATGAGTTTGCAGACGCGCGTCACCTCACGTGGTTCGGTGACGCCGGGACGCGGCGTCGAAATGTTGGCAATCATCTGCCCACTCAGGTTGCGGAATGGATTGTGCCCGTCGCCTTCGACATCGGCATAGTCGCAGATTTGCTCACCGATGCTGCGCACGCGGTCGCGCGTTTCCAGCTTTCCCTCCACTTCATATGAGCGCATGAAAGCGAGCACGTCCGGACGCTTTATATCCTGCCTGCTCAGTTTGCCGAAGCGATCCTTGACGTAGCCAACGCGCAGTTCAAGCACCTCGATGGTCTTGGGGTCGCGCACCGCGACGATCCTGCCGCGTTTGACTTTTTCGACCTTCTTCTTTGCGAGCCACTCGTCGGCCCATTGCCCGAAAGGTCGGGCGGCGGCCTGCCTGTGCTTGTCGAGCTGCTTCTCGATGCTTGGGTCTTTGCCTTCCTTGAGCAGATTTTTGGCTTTGTCGCGCTCGCGCCGCGCGTCTGCGAGCGTGAACGTCCCATCCTTGCCGTTGCCGTAGGGGCCGATGGAGTAGGTTTTCTGGCGATCATGGAAGCGGTAGTCCATCCGCCAGAGCTTCGAGGCAGCGTTGCCAGGCCTGCTCACGTCCGGCGTGACGAAGAGATAGAGCCAGCCGCCGGTCACGTCGGAAATCTTGGCGGGACTCCACGCGCCCTTGACGAAGTTCGGTCGGGCGGCGCGGCAGTCGACGTCGGTCCTGATCTGCTTGGGATTGGCGCACGCGCCGCCGTTCTTGCCGGCCATCTGCTCAATTCCTTTATTCTGAAAAACGAAAGTCGTTGTGAACGTTTGTTCTCACGATACCAGCAGGATACCAGCAAAAATACCAGCAAATCGGGCGGCTGGGATCGGAGGAGAACAAACGGTGACGAACAAGAATGTACGCGGAAGTGCCTATTTTTCAAGGGTTTCCGAGCACTGCGCGAACGATTGCGGACGATTTAGAACGGGCTTGAACAGCCTAGTTGGTGCCCCTGGCCGGAATCGAACTAGGAGCTGATCGCTAAATAATCCTTCCAGCGATCGAAGTCTCAAACCCCTTTCGGAGAAGGTGCTCGCGTGACACTCGGCAAGACGTCTCGGCTCGGCCTCGCCAACTCGGCGAGCACCAAAACCGCAATTTTGTAAGCGGGCCAGTGCGCGGGCTCCCTCGACCTTGCTTCTGTCTTTTGCAGTTTGACCGTTAGGTCGTTTCAAGCTTGTCGAGTCCGGCCATCTCTTCTGAAGATAGGACTATTTCGGCTCCGCCGACGTTCATCTTCAATTGTTCTACCGACGTGGCACCCGGAATGACCCGAATGTTGGGCGATTTCGCCAGTAGCCACGCAAGGGCGACCGCTGCTGGCGCGACCGAATGAGCGGCGGCTACTTGCCAGAGCGGATCGAGAGACTGGCTGATTTCAGTCAGCCGTCCCGGTTCGAACCGTGGGTCCTTCGCGCGATAGTCAATCGGCAAACGTTTCGTTTCCACATCGAGAATGCGCCCGAGTATCCCGCGGCCGAGAGGTGAGTAACAGACAAACTTGATGCTCTTGTCGCTCAGGTACGGGAGGAGCCCCTTTTCGGGCTCGCGCTGGATGAGAGAATACTCATTTTGAACGAAGGAAATGCGGTGCACCGCGGACGCTCGCTGAAGCGTTTCGGAGTCGGTCGCAGATAGCCCGAGGCTAAGCACCTTGCCTTCTTTCACGAGATCCGACATCGTGCCGACGACATCTTCGACCGGAACGTTTGGATCAGGTCGATGCTGATACAATACGTCAACGTAGTCTCGGCGCAAACGACGCAGCGACCCTTCCACGGCTAAACGAATCGATGGTGGCCTAGAGTCCAATCCTGCGATCTTGCCAGCTCCGAGCCGATATCCGAATTTCGTGGCGATCTCGACGGCGCTGCGGCGGGCGCCGAGAGCATCGGCCAGCAGCTCTTCATTGACGAAAGGGCCGTAGAGCTCGGCCGTATCGAAATGCGTGACACCCATATCGAGGGCTTGCCAGATGATCTCGATGGCGACCTGGCGCGCGATATGGCCGTAGATCCCTGTCAACGCCATGCATCCGAGACCAATGCGCTCGGGACGGCGTGCTGCCTGGTTCATTGCTGCCTTCCGGCCAAAAGTCGAGATCGAACGATCCCAACGACACGCTGCAGCTGTTCGTCCCGATTGGCGGATGTCAGGATCAAGGCGTTCGCCTCAATCTGATTAACGAGCCGTTCTATCGCGCTCGCTGCCGCCACGCGGAACTCGCCGTCCGAATCCCGTCCCCCACCGAGCTCGATGCTCGCGTCCAGCGCAGTTCTGATGAGGACATCGTAGTCCGGTGTATGCGCTTTGACGATCGTTAAAAGTTCATCCGACCGCTTGCTGCCGATTGCTCGACCAGACAGTTGCAAGGCGGCCTGAAGGTATCCGAACGCATCGACGACCGGGCGGTCGACCAGAATGACGTCATTTTCAAGCGAGGCCTCGGCCTCGCAGCGCAAGCATTCGGCCATGATCCAAAGCGTGCTTTCGTAGGTGTGTTGGGTCAGAATCGGAAAGCCAAGGCCTTGTGCCCTGCGCGCAAAATCGCCGATCTTCTGAATTCTCAAGCCCGTACCGCTGAGCTCCTGCTCGAGATTTTTAAGGAACGTGGTCTTACCGGATGAATGCGTGCCAGTGATGGCAATCTTTATCGGCGACAAAATCACAATAGAGATCCCTGTCTCGGATCGAGAATGTTCGCTTCGATGACGGCTCTGCGCCGTTCGTCGGTGGACAGTGGCAACAACAAATGGATCATCAGAAGCGCGGTCAGCGTGGCGTCGTAGAGCGCGGAATGATGCTTTGCGCCGGTGCGACTGGCAGCCTCTTCGGCTAGGCCAAATTCAGCCCCGAGATTGGCAAGCCCGTACGATGCCAAGCCCGGCTTCAGCATTTTTGTGAGCTTCAACGTGTCGATCGCGGAACTGGGTTTCCAATCCGGCAGCGACCTCGACAGAATATCAACTTCGATCTTCACGTTGTGACCGACGATCGGCGTGCCTTCGATCCACGTGATGATATCGTCGGCAATGTCAGCGATATCCGGCGACCCCACGACATCGTCGTCCGTCAGCCCGTGGATGCGCGTGGCCGCCGGCTTTATACCGTGCTGCGGCCGCACGAACCAATGCCGTTTGTTTTCGGTGAGCACGAGCCGATCGACCTGCAACATTGCCAGCTCGACGATTTCCGGCGGAGAGCTGCCGCTGCCTTCGACGTCGATGACCCAAAACCGCTCGATATCTATTCCCATCCGACTTCAGCCCGTCCGTGCCGCCCGCGAAGATGCGGGTGCGATCGATCGTGGACCTGATAATTGAGCGTGTGCTGGATGAAGTAGCGCTGCTGCTCAGTGCTGCCGCTCAGCTCGATCCGACGCTCGTCAATCGATATGTGATCGGTCTCAAGTTTCGCAAGCGTCGCTAGTTCCTGCACGCGGGAGACTTCGGGCTTGACGTGGGTCGCAGCGCAACGATGGACCTGTTGCTGCGGACAGATGTCGCAAATCTCCCGTATTCCGAAATGGCCGTTGTAATCGACGATGCCATGCGCAAAGGCCACGCCGCAAGATGTCTTTCGGAACAGCGCTTTGCCCGCGAAAGCCTTCGTCACGCGCCGCTCGATCTCTGCGGGCAGGATCTTGCGCCTTGCGATTTCCGGATAGAGGTCCGCTACGCCGGCTTCGCGAAGATGCGCGCGGATTTCCGCGCGATGAAACAGACCGGTGAATACCGTGGCATCGGCATACTCGGACAAGGCCAACGCCCGGCCGATGTGGTTATCAGTGTCGTTAAGCCCAGCGATCAGTGGTCTCCAGTAGAGGATGGCTTTGGTTCTTGACGCATGGTCGTGAAGGACACGTAGCGAATTTTCCGCGTGCGCGCTATCGACAGGCTCCACTCTCACATCATCGATGCCGGACCAGGTGACGAGGATGGTGAGGCGAAGGTTCTTCATCCGCTCCAGTCGCGCGATGTCGTCGGGCTCGATTTTCCATCGCGTAATGACAAGCACGGAATTCTTCAGTCCCCGTTGATCGAGCAGCTCCAGCGTCGCAAACAGGTGGTCCTTCACGCCTGGCAAGAAGGGGTCGGTCGCCCGGTTGAAGATCTGGATCGGCGTCGTATCGGACCGGAAGGCCCAATGGCTGGTCAAGAGATCGACCGCCTCGCGATCGCCGACCACCAGGTGTGGCTGCTTCATCGCGAAGTTCTGAAAGAGATGGCGAACGCAATAACCGCAGTCGAGCGGGCAGCCGACAACATGATTGAGGCTCAGGCCGGATTTCCGGTACTCGACCACGTTCCGGAGCGAGTCCGGAAGGTCTACTGGGGCTGCTCGAAGGATCGGCACGGTTCGACGAATCCAGCGAAATGTTCTATCGGGAAATGCGGGGGAGCGGTTTTTAACGGAGAGGTTGTTAGTCTGCAAGGCTGTTTTCCAAGCTTTTTCCCGCCTAAACGCCGGCGCACACACATCTGATTGAGCCAATGAAAAAGCTGAACCCTCAGCGCCTGCAGGTGGGCGACATCATCCTGACGTCGGGCCCGGGCAAGGTGAGCAAAGCCGTCCGGCACATGACCAATAGCGAGATTTCGCACGCGATGGTCTACGTTCAGCACTCCTCACTGATCGACGCAACGGCCCATGGCGTCCATTCCAGCAACCTGCAACGGCTCTTCCTGGAAGACGACGCGGTCGTCGTCATCTTGCGGCATCGAACGTCGTTGAGTGAAGAGGTGATCCGGAAAGTCACCGATTTCGCCAGAGCCGCCACCGGGACCGAATACTCCAAGAGAGAGGCGATGGCCGTTGTCGCACGCGCGATGCGGCGCGTCGGAAGCCGCAAGCAATTCTGTTCGCGGCTGGCCGCCCAAGCCTATGCTTTCGCCGGGATTAGCTTGGTTCCGGATCCCGACTATTGCAGCCCCGCAGACCTTCGCACCAGCGTGCACCTCGTCGAGATTCCCGACGTGGAGCTGCCCGCGTCTGATCAGGAGGTAGCCTTCTGGGAAGCCAGAACGAACACGCTGGTGGCGATGTCGGAGGCGACGAATGCGGTTCTTAAAGCCGCCCGCCGACGGTCCGACAGCATTCAAAGCCTCAACGACATCATCGGCTACTTGCTGGCCCATCCCGACGAGGATCGGCACCTTCGCCGGGCTTACGAGAAATCGGGATATTTGACGGTTTGGCAGCTCGAGCTCGCTAAAAGCGGCTGGCAGTACCATCTGGAGCTGATGCGGGCGGCAATCGAGCGCGATCCCGCCGGCGCAGCCTCGATGGAAGAGTACTGCCGAGAATTGCTGGGGGATCCGGAGGGCGGGCGCCGGTTCGAGATCAACTATTCGGGCTATCTGGAGCTCGCGAACCGCACCGGACTGAGCACGTTTCGAGTGCTGGCCGAACTCTATGCGCGGTTGATGGCCCTGCACCAGATGCGGGTCGAGACGGCACGGGGGTGGCTTGCGGAAAATGCCGTGAACCGCCAAAAATCGGGGTAATTTGGGCTAGTTTGGTGGGGTTGTCCGAAATTTGTATACATATTTCGGACGGATAATTTTGTGTTAAGTCCGAAAAAGTTATACATTTTTCGGACATGACCGAGGAATCACCCGATCTGAAAGCCGCAATCCTGGAGCGAATCCGGGCCGATGCGCCACGCAAGGTTTGGACGCCGACCGACTTTGTCGACCTCGCCTCCCGGGACGCCGTCGACAAGACGCTGCAGCGGCTGACCAACGCCAAGAACCTGAGACGGATTGACCGAGGGCTCTATGATCAGCCCGGTTTCAACAAGCTGACCCAGAAGCCCAACCCGCCCGATCCGCGCTCCGTCATCGACGCCGTCGGTCGGCGCGACCAAACCCGGATGCTCGTCGACGGCATGACCGCCGCCAACGACCTTGGCCTGACCGACGCCGTGCCGGCGAAAATCGTGGTTCATACCGACGCCCGCAAACAACCGATCAAGCTCGGCAACGTCACCATCACTTTCCGTCTAACCGCAGCCAGCAAGCTGTTTTGGGCCGGCAGGCCGGCCATGCGCGTCATCCAGGCACTTCACTGGTTGCGTGATCTCCTGGTCCGCGAAGGCGAGAGTGATCGGGTTAAACAGAAGCTAGCCAAGCTTTTCGACGACCCGTCGACTGGGCCGACACTGAAGGCCGATATCAACGCCGGCAAGACCGCGCTTCCAACCTGGATGTGGGGGTTCCTCAAGCCGCTGATCGAAGGCGACACCAATGTCCAAGATCGGCATGTCGATGCTAGCTATTCTGCCGATGATGATGATCATCACCATCTCGCCGCCGGCGCCCGGCCCAGGGACGACTCAACCAAAAAGGTGCAATCAGCCAGGCGCGGGGCGAGAAAAACATGAATCGAGCTTTTGACGAGGTCCTTGCAGCTGGAACGGATGCGATGTTGAGCGCCTTCGATACGACCGCGCAGCGCCTCGGCACGGCATCCCAAAATATCGAAAAGGATTTCTGGGTCTGCTGGACGCTCGACGCCCTGTTCCATGGCTTGAAGGAGGGAGGGCCCCGCCTGCTCTTCAAGGGCGGAACGTCGTTGTCCAAAGGCTTCGGCCTGATCAATCGCTTTTCCGAAGATATAGACGTCACGGTTTTTCGGGACGACATCGGCGAGCCGGCGACCATCGAGGAGCTTAATGCTCTCAGCAGTAACAAGCGCCGCGCGCGGCTTGACGCGATCAAAGCGGCCTGCCAGGCCTACATCAACGGCTCCTTACGCAACGAACTGACGCAGATCCTCGCCGATCGGCTCAAGGCCGCCGGTCTTGGTGCAGGCCACGCACGAGTAGAAGCAGACGACACAGACGCCGACAAGCAGACACTTCTGATCTGGTATCCGACGGCGACCCCGAAATCGGATTATGTTCGCGCCGCGATCAAGATCGAGTCGGGCGCCAAATCCGCCCTCGATCCGAATAGCGAAGTGCCGATCAAGCCCTATGTAGACGATGATCTGCCTGCGCTCGATCTGACCGTTCCGGCCGTACGGACTGTCGATCCGGAACGAACCTTCTGGGACAAGGTCGTCATCCTGCACGGCTTACGACGCTGGTTCGACAAGCGCGGCGAGCTGCGCGGCGGCGGCCAGCGCGTGTCGCGCCACTATTATGACCTGCATAAGCTCCTTCCGACGCGGGCCGGAGCCTCCGCGATCAAAGACCCGGAGCTCGGAGCCGACTGCGTCGCGCATGCACGGATGTTCTTCAACCGCCCCGATTTCGATCTCGCCAGCGCTGTGCCCGGCTCCTTTGCGCTTGCACCACATGACGAGATGATCGAGCAGCTGCGTGTCGATTACCGAGCCATGACTGGCATGATCTTCGGCGACCCGCCGAGGTTCGAGGCGGTGCTTGAGAGCGTCACAACGCTCGAGGCGCGCCTGAACAGAAGCGCCGGTGAAGGCAAAGCAGCGCGATGAAACGATCAGAGGACAATGCTGGCGCAATACTGCTGGCGGATGCTGGGCCGTCAAGTGACGTCGTTATAACTCCGCTCCGCAAGCGACGCCTGACCGGTGAACTCTATGAACGCGATCCGAAGGTGACCGCGCTCGTCGCCGAGCTCGCGCTCCTGCCGCGCGACGACCTAGTCACCAGGGCGGCCATCACTAAACGCTCCGAGAAAGCCTACATTCCCAGCGAATGTCTCATCTATTTCATCCGCGCGAGCCGCCGCGACAATAACGAAATCTGGTTCGAGCGGCTCTATCGGATCCTGACCGAAAGGGTGCTGCGCAGTCTGCCCAAGGCGGAGAGCCAGGACGGTAAAACCGAGTCGCTGACGCGCGGAATCGTGCGCGACAAGGTGTTCGGCCGATTTGTCGAGCTGCTTTCGGCGGATCGCACTGACTATGCCGACAAGCTCGACTATTTCGAGGTGCGGTTCGATGGTGCGCTGGCCAGCCTGCGCCGGGATGCACAGGAACAGGCCTGGCGCGACGAGAACCGGTCCCAGCCTCTGGAATACGACGAAGAGAGCGGGGAACTCTCAGAGGAGGTCGAGACGGCCGCAGGGACCTACAATCCCTTCGCGGCATCGAATTTTGACGATCCGGCTTACCGGTTGCGCCTGGATGCGGCGATTGACGCCTTGCCACCAGAACAAAGCAGGATCATTCATATGCTGAGAGAGGGCTACCCCATCGACCCCAAGGACAAAGAGGTCATGTCCATTCCCAAGGCCCTTGGCCGGTCCGAAAAGACCGTCCGGACCTACCGTGACAAGGCCTTTGCCGCCATTCGAGCCGCCGTGGCCGAAGGAGATGAGCCATGAGTCCTGCTGGCACACGGCCATCCCGTGAGGACGTGCTCGACGCGTTCGTCGTCGAAACCGTCCCTGATCGCGAGACCCTGGAGCGCTATCTCCGGCTTTACCCCGAGTATGCGGCCGAACTCGTAGACCTCTCGCGCGAGCTTGGCCGCGAATGTCATGACGAGATGGGGCCGCTGACGGCTGACGATTCGAAATTGCTCGATGCTGCCTGGGCGCGCCATGCGGCGGCGCTGCCGACGGCGGCGGCCGAACCCTTCGCAGCGCTAACGGCCGATGACTGGCGCAAAGTCGCCCGCCGTCTTGACGTACCCCGACAAGTCGTCACCGCATTGCGGGAACGGCGAGTCCTGCTCATCAGCATCCCCAAACGATTTCTCCAGATGTTCGCTGACGCCGTCGGCAGCACCATCGCGCTTATCGAGGCCTCATGGGGCTCGCCTGAATCGTCCCTGGCGCGGAGCTACAAGGCCGACAGCAAGCCCACGGTCGGTGAGCAAGTGACCCTTGAACAGGTGCTCATCGAGGCCGGAGTCCCGGCGGAGAAGAGGACTCGATTGTTGTCCGAGGCGGACTGACATGGATGGAGTGGAGCTCGCCAGGCAGAGTGCCGCTGAGCTTCACGCTCACCTCGTCGCGGCTGGCGCCGATCCCTGGTCGCCTTACGAGTTTGCTGTCGCCGAGGCCAGCCGACGAGGGATCGACGTCGAGCCGGCAGCGGCGGGAGCCGTCGTGCTGGACGGCGGCCGCGCGACCCTCGTCGCTGCAGACGATCTGATCATCCACGAGAATATTGGCTCTCGCTTCGACCAGGCCTTCCTCGTCGCGCACGAAATTGGCCATGTCGAGCTCGGCGACGATCCAAATGGGGCTGTAGCGGCAGCGACCATCGATCCAGCCCGAGCCGCCGAGCCGTCGCCGGTCGGCATGGACCGTGTGGTCGACTACGGGCGCAAGCAACGCCGCGAAGTCCAGATGGACCTGTTTGCGCGCGAGTTCCTGCTTCCGCGCAGTGTTGTGCGCGCGCTGCATGTCGACGATGGCCTTTCCGCGTCCGCGATTGCAGCCAAGCTTGGCGCGCCGTTCGAGGTCGTGGCGCAACAGCTTCTGGACGCTTTACTGTTGCCGTCGGTCCCGCCGACGGCAGAAGCGACGCATGTCGAGCGGCCGCTCAACCCGCTGCAGGTTGCGGCGGCAACGCACCGTGGTGAAGCCTACCTGCTTGAGGCGGGGCCCGGCACTGGCAAGACGCAGACGTTGATCGCGCGTGTCGAGGGCCTTCTGGATGAAGACATCGATCCGAGCCGCACCTTGCTGCTGACATTTTCCAACAAGGCGGCAGGCGAGATGGCGGAGCGGATTGCACGCAAGCGTCCCGATGCGGCGGCTGCGATGTGGATCGGTACGTTTCACGCTTTCGGGCTCGACATCATCCGCCGATTCCATGTGGAGCTCGGGCTGCCGAAAGATCCACGCATGATGGACCGGACCGAAGCCGTCGAACTCCTCGAGGAGGAATTTCCGCACCTACGGCTCGCGCACTACCGCAATCTCTATGATCCCACCCAGATCATCGCCGATATACTCGCTGCCGTGTCGCGCGCAAAGGACGAGGTGGTCGACGCTGAAACCTATGCCTCGCTCGCTGAGGCCATGCTGTCAAAGGCGCGAAGTTCCGAGGCTCGCGAACGCGCCGAACGCGCTGGCGAGGTCGCCCGCGTCTATGCGGCTTATGAACAGCTCAAGCGCAACGCGCACTGCGTCGACTTTGGCGACCTTGTGACCTTGCCGGTACAGCTGCTCGACAAGGACACGGCCATCCGCGCCGCGCTGCAAGCGCAATATGATCACGTCCTTGTCGATGAGTATCAGGACGTGAACCGTAGCAGCGTGCGATTGCTGGGTGGCCTGCGGCCCGACGGGCGCAATCTCTGGATGGTCGGGGACGCCAAGCAGTCGATCTATCGTTTTCGTGGCGCGTCATCCTTCAACATGACCCGGTTCGGCAAGGAGGACTTTGCCGGCGGCAAGCGTGGCCGATTAAAACGCAACTACCGTTCGGTGCAAGAGATTGTCGACGCCTTCTCCAGCTTCGCGACCACGATGCTGGCTGGCGACGCCGACAGCGGCCTGGAAGCGGACCGAGATGCCAACGGACATAAGCCGGAGTTGCGCGCCGTTCGGCGCGCCGAGCAACAGCAGGTCGCTCTGGCCGACGCGATCGAGGAACTCCGGCATGAAGGTTACGGCTATCGCGATCAGGCGGTCCTCTGCACCGGCAACGAAAAGCTGTCAAAGATCGGGCAAGAACTCGAGCGGCTCGGCGTGCCGGTCCTGTTTCTGGGCAGTCTCTTCGAGCGGGGTGAGGTCAAGGACCTCCTGGCTCTTCTGTCGCTTCTGGTCGATCGCCGTGCCATGGGCCTGGTGCGCATTGCCTGTTGGCCTGAATTCGCCTCCTCCTTCGCGGATGTCGTTGCCGTGTTTGATCACCTGCGGGCGGCCGAGCATGCGCCGGGCAGCTGGCTGAAACAGGAAGAGGCGATTCCGGGGTTAAGTGACGCTGGCCGCCAGGCCCTGACCAAGCTCGCGGCCGCCCTCAATGGCTTCGGTCAGACGGCCTCGCCCTGGACAGTGCTTACGACGTTGCTGCTCGATCGCACCCGCATTGCCGCTCGCCTCGGGACGTCGGCGGACCTTGCCGATCGCACGCGCGGCATCGCCATCTGGCAATTCCTGAACTTTGTACGGGTGCAACCAGCTGGCCGCGGCCTGCCGATCACGCGGTTGCTCGACCGCGTGCGCAGGCTTGTCCGTCTTGGCGATGACCGCGATCTGCGCCAGTTGCCCGCGGCAGCGCAACATCTCGACGCGGTCCGCCTGATGACCATCCATGGTGCGAAGGGCTTGGAATTCGGCGCGGTGCACATCCCGGGCCTCAACAGCGATACCATGCCGCGCGTCCCGCCGGCGCCGCCCTGTCCGGCGCCTGACGGCATGATCGCCGGCGCCGTGGGAGACGCGCTCGAGGCATTCCGCGCGGGCCAGGCCGAAGAACAGGAGTGTCTTTTCTATGTCGGCCAGTCGCGTGCGCGCGATCGCCTGATCCTCTATGCGCCGACCGAGAAGAGCAACGGCCATAACAGGCCGCTTTCGCCATTCCTCGACCGCCTGGGTGGCTATCTGGCCCGCCGATCGCTGGTTCCCGCCCGGACCCTTCCCGTCGCGGCGGAAGCGCGCGACATTGAGCTGGTCGTCGACGGCCAGCTCCGCTTCGGCGCCCCGCAGATCGCTCTTTATGAATCCTGCCCGCGGCGCTTTTTCTACACCCATGTCTTGCAAGTCGGGGGGCGGCGAACCGCGACTGCCTTTATGCATTTGCACGAGGCCGTTCGCTCGGTCGTCGAAGCCGTGATCGCATCAGACCAGCCCCTGAGCGAGCAGGCATTGCAGGACCGCACCGATGCGGCGCTAGCCGGGGAGGGGCTCGCCGAGCATGGCTATCGCGCCGATTTCCGCGATTTGGCGGTCACCATGCTGCGCTTCTTCCTGGACAATCGCGCTGGCGCAGTCCCCGAACCGCCGATCGCGCTGAGCCTTCATTTTGGTCGCGAAGAGATCCTGATCCGACCGGACGAGGTGCTGGTCCTGCCGGATGGGAGGCGCTCAGTGCGCCGGATTCGCACCGGCCACATGCGGTCGGCCGACGCCAAGGATGTCGGCGCCGCGGCGCTGATGCTGGCGGTCAAGCAGGCCTTCCCAGGCGCTATCGCCGAGCTTGTCTACCTGTCCGACGGTGACATTCACTCTCTTTCCTTGTCCGACCGCGAGTTGAAGGGACGCAAGGACAAGCTTGCCACGTTTCTTGGCGACATCCGGGCCGGCCGGTTCCCGGCGGAGATATCGTTCCGCACCTGCCCGAACTGCCCCGCGTTCTTCATCTGCGGCCAGACCCCCGATGGTCCCTTGAAAAAAAACTTCGCCTGACCTTACCGGTTGGCCGATCTCGCCCCGATTGGACCCTTAGAGCCCCGGCACCCGCCGCGGCCCAACCTAAGGAACCAATCTAATGAAGACCGAAGAACTGCTTGACTACGACGACCTCGGCGACGCCCTGCGCGAAGGCCGGCCGCTGCGTCCGGCGCGGGAGTACCGTTTTCTCGTCGCGCAGGGCGATCTGAACTTCCAATCCCGCCACGTCGGCGATCCGGTGCCGATGGGCCACCAGTTGCTCGAGGCCGCGGGCCTCGACCCGAAAGGCGGCTACAGCCTGTTTGCGATCATGCCGACCGGCGATTTCGAAGACGTGACGCTCAACGAGCCCTTCGACCTGCGTGGGCGCGGCGCCGAGCGTTTCATCGCCTTTCAGACCGATCGTGATTTCAAGCTCACCCTCAACAAGGAGGAGCTGCGCTGGGGCAAGCCGGCGATCAGCGGTGCGGTGCTCTACGGTCTTGCCAAGCCCGGCGAGGGCGAAGCCGTCTACCTCGAAATCCCGGGTGGCGATTATCGCCTGGTCGAAGCCGGTGATCTCGTCGATCTGACGCAGCCCGGCATAGAACACTTCATCTCGACGAAGACGGGCTATGAGATCATCGTCAATTCACGGCAGCGCACCGTGCCGGCGCGCAAGGTCACGTTCGAGGAAGTGGTTCAGCTCGCCTTCCCCGGCCAGCACGCGCCGAATGTCGTCTTCTCCATGACCTTCCGCCACGCGGCCTCGACGCCGCATGCCGGCGAGCTCGGCGCGGGCGGCTCGGTCGATGTCAAAAAGAGAGGCACGGTGTTCAATGTCACGCGAACTGTTCAGTCGTAATCAGGACCTCAAGCGGCTGCGGGACGAAGGTTACTTCGTCCAGCAGCAGGGCGGCTATCTCGTGATGCGGGATGTGCCCTATGTCGATGCGCACCGCCAGGTGCGCACCGGCACCCTTATCTCCAGCCTCACCCTGGCCGGCGACCAGACGCGCACGCCCGATACCCATGTCGTCCACTGGGACGGCGACTTTCCATGTCAGGCCGATGGGACGCCGATCCAGGGCATCTCCCATATCGCCGGCGCGTTCGATCTCGGCCACGGCCTCAAGGCGGCGTTCGGCTTCTCCAGCAAGCCCGACGGCGGCTACTCCGACTACCACCACAAGATGACGAGCTACGCCAACATCATCGCGGGGCCGGCCGCGGTGCTCAAGCCCGACGCCACCCCCCGCACTTTCCGCGCGCCGGAGGAGGAGGAAGACAGCGTCTTCAATTATGTCGAGACCGCCTCGGACCGAGTCGGCATCGGCGGTTTGGCCGAACGGCTGGTCAACGAATGCATAGCCATCATCGGCGTCGGCGGCACCGGCGGCTACATCCTGGACTTCGTCGCCAAGACGCCGGTCCGCGAAATCCGGCTGTTCGATAGCGACGAATTCCTGACCCACAACGCGTTCCGCGCACCGGGCGCGCCGAGCCTGGAGGAACTCCGGGAAGCCCCCAAAAAGGTCGATTACCTGAAGGGCATCTATAGCCGGATGCACCGGAACATCGTGACCCACGACGTCACCCTCGGTGCCGACAATATCCACCTGCTCGACGGCATCACCTTTGCGTTCCTGTCTCTCGACGCCGGCGAAGCGAAGCGGTTGATCGTCGAGAAGCTCGAGGCGATCGGCGCCGGCTTCATCGATGTCGGCATGGGTCTCGAGCTCGACGAAGGCTCGCTCGGCGGCATCCTACGGGTGACCGTCAGCACGCCGGAGAAGCGGGATCATGCGCGGCAGCGGATCTCCTTTGTCGGCGGCGGCGCCGAGGACATCTATGCGTCCAACATCCAGGTCGCAGACCTCAACGCCCTCAATGCCGTGCTTGCGGTCATCAAGTGGAAGAAGATCCGCGGCTTCTACCGAGACCTCGAACACGAGCATCATTGCACGTACACGACCGACGGCAACATGTTGATCAATGGGGACCTGACGTGATGCGGCACAGGAAGTTGGAGCATCGGTTCGTCGAGCATATTCCCGAACGCCTTGAGCCAGGCGTCCTCTATGTTTCGATGGAATATGCCACATCGGCGCACAGCTGCTGCTGTGGCTGCGGCGAGGAGGTGGTCGCGCCGTTTACGCCGACGGACTGGAAAATGACGTTCGACGGCGAGACCATCTCGCTTCGCCCATCAATCGGCAATTGGACGCTGAAGTGCCGGTCACACTATGTGATCGACCATGGCAAGGTGATCGAAGCCGGGCCCTGGAGCGATGAGCAGGTCGAAGCCGAACGGCGCCGTGATCACGCCGCCAAAGCGCGCTTCTACGGCCAATCGCCACAGGTCGGGCACGCGCTTCAGCCCAGCCCGCCCAAGGCGACGCCGGGCATTTGGCGCCGCGTCTGGCACTGGGTCTCGGGCAAATAACGACGGGCCCGGCGGCAGCCTGCCGCCGGGCTCCCTTCTTTTCCGCGATTTGGCGCAGGGCCAATGCTGTGGGCACGCTGCGCCATATCTCTGAGTGGGTCGGCTTCTTTGATAAGGTTGTTGCCGGAAATGGGGACGCGACAGTGGTGATGAGGAGGACCGTTATCGTTCAGGGTGGGCTGGCTTTCGCTGCCCGCCGCGCGACCGCCGCCCGTGATGGCGAGAACGGTCTGCAGATCATGACCGCAACGCAATTGGCGGCGCGGCTGGCGGGCGGCTTCCTGCATCAGGTGACAGCCGAGGAGCTGGAATTTGTTGTCGCCCGCGCCCTCGATGCGGGAGGCTTTGAGGACATCGAGGCCGTCCGCCATCTTCCCGGAATGACGCGCGCCGTTGCGCGAACGTTGAGAGCGGCATGGAACGCGGATACTCGTCTCACTCACGCGCCGGACGGCAACGCGCGAATCCGCGATCTTGCCCTGCTGGAGAATCGTGTGCGCGGCTTTCTTGCCGGCGGCGCGCGCCTGCCGACGGATCTCCGTGACGAGGCGTGCGCGCGCATGCAATGGGCTCCGTCGGTGTTGGGCCCGGTCTCCATCATGGGGGTACACTTCATCGAGCCGGTCTGGCGACCGATGATCCACGAGCTCTGCACCATGGCGCCAGTGATCTGGACCGCGCCGCCCGGCGCCGACACGGCCTGGTTTCGAGGTGAGGTGCGAACGGTGACCGCCGTGGCGGCGACGCCCGTTCAGGTCACATGCGCCGATCCGCGCCACGAGGTGCTCGAGGCTTTTCGCTGGGCACGCGCCTTGATCGCCTCGAGACAAGCCGAGCCCGGCGACATCGCGATCTGTGGCGTCACCACCGACGAATGGGACGAGTACATCGTCGCGCTGGCGGATGAAACCGAACTGCCGGTGAGCTTTCCGCACGGCCGGCCGTGTCTCGGCACCGCCGATGGCCAGCGTTGCGCCGCGCTTGCCGATGTACTGCTTCACGGCCTCAGCCAGGCCCGCGTGCGGCGTCTGTTTGCTCTGGCCGCAGGCCAGCGGACGGCGCTCGACGCGTTAGCGCGCGACTGGCTGCGCGTGCCGCGCAGCGCCTCGCTGACCTCGGCCGCGGAATGGGCTCGTGCCCTCGACCAGCTCACCTTTCCGGATACCGATCCGCGTCCGGTCGTGATGCCCCTGTTGACCTTGCTGGAACGAGGAACCACAGCGGCCGAAGAAGCGGCGGACGCGTTCTTGCGCGGCCGCGCGCGCCGCCTCTGGGAGCGGGCGACACGAAGCGCTCCTGCGGCCGCCCTGGAGCTTTCGCTCCGTAAAATTCGTGTCGAGGATGAGCGAGATGCCAGCGATTCCGTGGCCTGGGCGCCAGCATGGCAGCTGGCAGCATCGCCGCGCCCTTGGGTTCGACTGCTTGGACTGACGGAGCGCGGATGGCCTCGCTCGTCCGGCGAAGACCCCCTGCTGCCGGACCATATTGGGCCGCCGGGTCCTCTCGACCCCGATCCGCCCGCTGAAGCGGACCGGCGGGCGTTCGGCATCATTGCCGCTTGCGCGACACAGGGCATTGTTCTTTCCCGCAGCCGCCGCAACGCGCAGGGTGGTCGCGCGGGCCCGAGCCCGCTCCTGGCTCCAGGCGGCAATGTGCTCGCACTCGTGCGCACGCGGATCGCAGAGCACGCGGCGAGCGAATCGGACCGGTTGACAGCGCGCCCGCAAGAGATCGCGGTGCGCCTGGCGACGGCCTCTGCCCTGCGTTGTTGGCAGAGCTGGCACCGATCGGAGTTGACGGCCCATGACGGGCTCCTGGTTGCCCGTCATGCCGTCATCGCTAAAAGCCTTGCAGAGATCCAGTCACCGACCTCGCTCGCGCGGCTCCTGCGCGACCCGCTGGGCTTTGTCTGGAAATACGCATTGGGATGGCGTGCGCCGGACGACCGGGAGCGTCCACTAATGCTCCCACCTGATGAATTCGGCCGGCTGGTCCATGAGCTTTTGCGCCGTGCCGTCGACGCGCTCGAGCCGGCGCCCGGCTTCACCGTGGCCGGAACGGAGGAGATCGAGGGCGCGCTTGCGACGGCGGTCCGTCACGTGATTGCGGCATGGCCGCTGGAGCGGCCGGTGCCGCCCGAGGTGCTTTGGGTCAACACCGTGCGCCAGGCATCGGCCATGGCGCTGGCTGGCCTGACGAACGAGAAATTCACCGAGAGCGGCACGCGCAGCTGGACCGAGGTGCCGTTCGGTGAGCACGCCAATCCGCCAGAGCCTAAAAATCCGGATTGGCCGTGGGACCCTGGGTTGCGCGTCGATGTGCCCGGCACGGCGGTCGCCATTCGCGGAAAGATCGATCGCATCGACCTGCGCGCCGGTGGCGTCGCTGTGCGTGTCACCGATTACAAGACAGGCGAGCGGCCGGAGAACCCCGCTGAGAGAGTCATTGCCGGCGGCACCGAATTGCAGCGTGTCCTATACGCTTTGGCATGCCGCCAACTTCTGCCGGACGTACCCGCTATTCGAACCCGGCTCATCTATCTGAAAGGCGAACCGGCGATCTTCTTGCTGCCGGATCTCGATGACGCAATTGCGCAAACCGCGGCCTTCGTCAACGCGGCCTGCGCTGCCTTGACGCGCGGCCATGCTATTCCGGGGCCAGCCGCCGACGACCGTCTCAACGATCTTCGGCTCGCGCTTCCTGCCTCTCCTGCCTACTTCCGCAGAAAGCAGGCTGTGTTCATCGCCGCCGCCGGCGATCTGGCCCGGTTTTGGGAGTTGCCATGAACGCGCTCGCCGACAGCGCCGACCGGCGGCGCGCCCTCACTGTCCTCGATCAAACCTTGCTTGTCGAGGCCGCGGCAGGCACCGGCAAGACCTCGCTGCTAGCCGGTCGCGTCACCATTCTCCTGGCCAGCGGTGTCGCGCCACGCAACATCGCCGCCATTACGTTCACCGAGCTTGCAGCCGGCGAATTGCGGGTGCGCGTGGAGCGGTTCGTGAACGAGCTGCTGAATGGAAACGTACCCGATGACCTGGCACTCGCCGTCGACAAAACCCTGACCGCGCCACAGAGAGCCGCGCTCATCGCGGCGCGCGCGCGACTGGACGAACTGACGGCAACCACGATCCATGGCTTCTGCCACAAGCTGCTTCGCAGCTACGCGATCGAGGCGGGTGTCGATCCTGGCGCCGAGGTTCTCGATGCGGTCCAGACCGAGTTTGCCTTCACGACCGTGTTCGAGCGTTGGTTGCGGCGGCGTCTCGGCGAGAACGCCGATCCGACCGATCCGGTTGTTGTGATGGCGCGCCGAGACCCAAGGGAAGCTGTCGACACCCTGAAAAAGCTCGGCAAGTTCCGGCGCGACTTTCGTACCGCAAAGCCTTTGCCCCGCGATCTCGCCCAACATGCGGATCTGGAATTTGTCGAGAGTGTGCGGGAGTTTCGCCGCTGGATAGACGGCACAAAGGCTCCTGACCGGGCGCTCGAAGACGTTGCCGATCTTGAGAGGCTCGCCGCCATCTTCGCAGGCGCCTTCGATCCTGCTCCGTCATTCGAGCGGCTCTGGGAGCTCGCCCATCCGCCTCGCATCAATGCAATGGCCTGGCGCTCTAACGATCTGCGACCGTATCGGCGCTTGGGGGCCTGGAAGTACGTTGCCGGCAAGGACGAAGGCACGCGCCTCGCAGAGCAGGCCGCATCCCGCTATGAGCGGTGCGCGGCGGAGTTTCGTGTTCTTCTCGGCGGCATCGCAACAGCGCTGGTCGCGACCTTCTCCGGAGCGCTCGATGAACTCCTTGAAGACTTCGAGGCGTTCAAGCGCAACGCTGCCGTTCTTGACTTTGACGATCTGCTACTCGCCACGCGCGCGCTTTTGCGCGGTCACGAAACCGTCCGGCAGGCGGCGTCAAACCGCTACACGCGGATCCTCGTCGATGAATTCCAGGACACCGATCCGGTGCAGGCCGAGATCCTGTTTCTGATCGCCAGCGCTCCCGGCGCGGCTCCGGCCTGGCAGGCGCGGAAACTGGTTCCGGGCAACCTGTTTATGGTCGGCGATCCCAAGCAGGCGATCTACAGATTTCGAGGCGCGGATGTCGCAACCTATATGGAGGCGCGCAACGCCGTCGAGTGTCAGTTTCCCGGCAATATCTTGCGGATCACGACGAGCTTCCGGTCACGCGGCGAGATCCTGGACCATGTCAATCGCTGTTTCCGCGATCCGTTGGGCCGACAGGCCCCGGGTTACGTCCCCCTCGTATCCTCGCTTGGTCCAGCCGACCACGGCCTGCCTTGCGTCATGAAGACCTCGATCAGGATCGGCGAGAAGAGCCGCGCAGCGTTCGTGCGCGACGAAGAAGCGCGCGCCGTTGCCGATATCTGCGCCCAGCTCATTGGAAATGTCCGCGTGCGGATATCCGGCGGAGAAACTTCCTTGATCGTGCCCGGCGACATCGCCTTGCTTGCGCCGGTCGGCACCGAGCTCTGGCGTTACGAGCGGGCGCTCGAGGAGCGCGGCCTGCCGCTCGTCTCGCAGGCCGGCCGCAACCTGTTCCGGCGTCAGGAAGCGCAGGACTTCGTCGCGCTGATCCGCACGCTCGCAGATCCGGGTGATACGCTGGCGCTCGGCGCCCTGTTGCGCGGGCCGCTCGTCGGTCTGACCAATCACGAATTGCTCGATATCACGCGGGCCCTCGCGCCGGACGGGACAAAAGATCGTCCGCTGGCGCCTAGGTTGACGCTGCAGACATTGCCAGAGCAGATCAACCATCCGCTGGCGCGGGAGACGCTGATTATGCTTCGAGATCTGCGGCGGCGTGTGCGGCGAACGACGCCGTTTCTCCTGCTGAGCGAAGCGATCAATCGGCTGCGCGTGCGGGCCACACTTGCCGCGCGGGGCAGCGACCAGGCAGCGCGGGCTCTGGCCAATCTCGATCTTCTGATGGAGCGCGCACGCCGCTACGGCGTGCGCGGCCTCAAGCAATTGGCGCAGGACATTGATGCCGACTGGGAGGGCGGTCCTCTCGGACCAGAGCCCTACGACGAAGCGCGGCTGGATGCGGATCGCGAAGCGATCGAAATCATCACCGTCCACAGTGCCAAGGGCCTCGAATGGCCGATCGTCATTCCGATCAACATGGGCTCCGAACTCAGACGGCGAGAGCCGTTTATCCACCGCCGCCAGGACGACACGCTGCACTGGGTGCTGGGCGACGTCGTTCCGCCAGCGATCGCGGATGCCATCAGCATCGACGACCAGGACAGCGCAGAGGAGCACGAGCGGCTCCTGTATGTCGCCTGCACGCGGGCAATCGAAATGCTGATCCTGCCGACATTGTCGGTGCCGCGCGCCAATAGCTGGGCGCACCTTTTGGATCTCGGGCAGGACGATATCCCGGAATGGGATCCAGCGCGTTTCTCTCGGCGTCCTCTGGCGCGCGTCGCGACAGAAGAAAACCATCAGAGCGAGGAGGTGTTTGCCGCCGAGCAAGCCTCGGTCGCGGATGCGTCGCGGCCCATCCGCTGGGTTCGGCCGAGCGACGGCGACGCCGATCGCCTGGTCGAGGTCGCTCGCGTTGACGAAAGCGCCGACACTGACCCTGCCGGTCTCGTGACGGTGGCGGGCAGCGCCATTCGGGGCGCAGTGTTGCACAAGCTGATCGAAGAGATATTGACGGGCGAGATCGAGGAGGCGGCATCTGATCTGCTGGGGCGTGCCACTGACCTCGTCGCACAGCTGGCGCCGCCCGAAGCGCAGGCGCTCCCCGATCCGGCGGAGATGGCTGCGACCGCGTTGCGAACCCTGCGCCTGTCGGGTGTCGCGGAACACCGCGCCGCGCTTGTGCCGGAGTTGGCACTCTATGCCGCCCGCGACGCTGGCCGCGTCCTGATGGCCGGGCGCGCAGACGCTGTCGCCGTCGCAACCGGCCAGGCCGTTGTCGCCTTTGACTGGAAGAGCGACGTCGCGCCTACTGCCGCCGACCGGCAGGCCTATGCCGGGCAGCTGCTGCAGTATCTGGAAGCAGTCGGCGCGCCGCGCGGGGCTGTCGTCTATCTGACGCTCGGGGAACTGGATTGGATTGATCGATAAGGCGCCCACAAAGACCCTGTGGTTTCGAGGCTCGCCGAATGGACCTCCCCTCCCGACCGTGCTATGAACAAATAGGGAACATTGAGCCATGTTTTTGGAACGCGGTCAGACGAAATGCCAAGGTAGAACCCGGCGGGCTGACTCTACTTAGGCTTGCTCATTGGTTTGCTGTATGGGACCGTTTTCTAGAATTTTTTGCCGACAGGGACAAAGCACTACCGGCGCCAGAGATACTTCTGACACGAGTTGCTATGGATCAGCGAGTTGAACAGGCGCAGCGGGGAGACCTGCCGCATGATGTGCGGCTTGTCGCAACCGTCGCTCGCTTGCTGGATTTACATAATAGCAGGAGAGAACGAGGCTCGCGCTCTGCCAATGTCGCTCAGCAGCCCCAAGTAAGCGCGGCGGCCGGATATTACCTGTGGCTCGGGCTGCAGATCATTCAGATACTTCACCGTCAAGCAAAGCAGGGAAGCAGCGGCCCAGTGCCGATCCAGAGGCTCCACGAGGAGCTCTCACGCATGATCGGCGCCGTCACGCGTTCCGATCTCGAATACTGCTTAAGCTTCTTATCGCTGGAGCGTGAGATCCGCTACCTCGACCCCACGTCGTTTCCGGTGGAAGAGAGCCGTCTCACTCAGACGCCGACGCAGCTGCTTCGCTTTGATAAGCGCTTTGGACAGGTGCGTCTCAGCGATGGTGGCCGCCTGCTGATGCGGATCAGCGCTCTTCACCAGGATTGGCTGTACGAAGACAAGGACGTAGAACGAATTCCAGCGTCGATCGAGCGCGGCATCTTCGAGGATATCCCGCGCATCTGCGACGAAGTGATCGGGAATCTCCGGGCCTTGAATGAACGCCTAACGGAGATCGAGGAAAGCCCGACCTTCGAGAGTCTGCGCAATGAATTTCAAGAACGTGGCCGGCAGTATCGTGAGATGCTAAATATGGCCAGTACCGCACTGTCTCGGGCCTTGACTGCATTGGCGACATCCGCGACGAGAGAGCGCTTCGAGCGATGGCGGTCGTTTCGAGGGATCGAAGATTTGGAGATTGAAGATGCCCTGGGCCACGTGGAAGCGGTGTATCACGCACTCCATAGCCTTGAGCGCCACTTCGTGGAGTTCATCAAGAACATTCAAAGTCGCCGTCGGGCGCCGCTCGGCGTCGTGCGCTTCCAGGAGGTGTGCCGGCGATTGGTCTATTCGGCGCCCTCGCACGATGCGCTGCTGAACCTTTTTACCGATCTCGGGCCGTGGCGGGCGCGGAGTGCCTGGTTTCATGAGAAGGATTTCGTCGGTCGCGCGGACCTTCGTGCGGTTCGGCCCGACGCCGAGGGCGTTGTCTTCGAGGAACGGGCCGAGGAGTCCGCACAGGATCGATTCCAGTCCTTTCTCGAGCGAAATCGAGCGTGGATACTAGCGCGCCTTCGCCGCGGTCCAATCACGTTCAGCGATCTCGTGACTGAAACCGATCTGGCGTTCATGGAGGGCGAAGGCCCCGCAAGTTTCTTCGGTGTATTTAGCTTGCCCGATGAACTTGCAAACGAGGAGGTGAGCATTTTCGTCGGCTTGTCCGGAACCCGCATGGATGTGACGGTCGGAAGCGTTCGGTTGCGTGGCGACGATCCCGTTATCTGGGCGGGAGGGGCAGGCAGATGACGCCTGGGGACATGGGACGAGCGTTCTCCTACCTGTTTGCCTACAGGTCCTGCTCGACTCATCCCGAGGGACGAAGGAGACGGGACGGCGAAGCCCAAGTCGCGGAGATCCTGACGAGCGAGATCTCAGGATATCAGGATTTTGAGGCGTTCTTGAACGCCCAGGGCTTCACGATGCGCTCCTACGAACAGGCCGCGATCGGCGTCGCTGCTCGCGGCCAGGTTTTCGTCATGGCCAGGCGATGCACGGATGAGCAGGCGCCGTACATCGACTCCGGTTGGCTGTTTGAACGCATGAGGGACCGCCGAAGCAATGAGACGCTCGAGCATGTGGTCGTTTGGGCGGCCCAGCTTTGGGCGATGACTCAGTGGTTCTTCTACACCAGGCTTGATCGCGGCATCGACGCCGTGGGCCGCTTCAAGGAAGCCTTCATCAGCGTTTCGCAACTGGCCCGGGAGCTTCAGGAACAGATCGAAGGTCTACGCACACGGGGAGCCCCTCCGGACGATCGGGGGCGGGTGGTTTGGGAAATTCTCACCGACAGCACCGGGGCCCTTATCGAGACGAAGGCCCGGAGGTTTCTTGCCGCGATGGAGGAGGCGGCGCTTCTCGACCGCATCGAGAACGAAGGTGATGTGCAATACCGGCAGACGCTGAACGCGGCGGTCGAAATGTCCCTCAACTTCGAGCGTCAGGCCTTCTATCTCATACCGGACGACGAGCGGGAAGGACCTCCGGCGGAAGACGCTGTGGTCGGGTTGATTGAGGGAGCGGGTTTCTCGTGCGCCGAGTGGTCTTCCAACGGCGCGGCCGGAAGCTTTCCGGACGAGGAGATCGACGACGAGCCGAACGATTCGGGACGATCGAATGGAGGTATCGATGTCGGTCATTAACCGCATCGAAATCGCCAATTGGCTCGACCTCACCAGGACGCGGGAATGGAACCCCGACTATCGTCATGTGGTGCTGGATTTTCGCGGACAGTCGACTGCCGTCCAAGCTCACAATGGCACCGGCAAAACACGAATGACCCGTGCGCTTCTCGCGCTCTTGGGGCGTGATCGCGAGTTCACCAGCGATGCTCGTGCAAAAATGGCGCCGAGGTCTGCGCCCTGCGGCTCCCACATTCGGATGGAGGTGTCGCATCCGATCGATCCGATGCAGGCCGGCGGCGAACCGGGCAGCGGCGAGCGCTACGTTCTCGGTATCTACGGCTACAGCGGCGATGGTCAAAGGGTCATATTCTACAAGTACGATGGGAGATTGGAGGACTGTCCCGTGGCGGTACGGGATGGTCATCGTGTCTCGCTGATCGCGGATGATGTGTTCCGGCGAAATCTCAAGGCCGCGAAAGGAGCGCTGATCGATCCTTCCGAAGAGGAATGGCTGATCGAGATCGGCAAGCATTTCGATCGTGGTAACATTCGGCAGATCATCGAGTACCAAAAGAAAGGGGCCGGCGACGGCACGTCCAGCTTCTTCAAGGTGAAATCCAAGCACGGCGAGCGGTACGACGAGGCATTCTTCTTCAGCGTGCTGGCGCCGGAACTGCTGGTCGGTACCATGGGCAATGAGGCCGTTGAGGGGGAACGGCGGTTCGAGGACACAATATTGATTTCGGCGCGCAAGATCGGAAGTGCGCTTGCGGAATCCGAGCGTCGGCAAAATGAGCTCGCAGAGACCAAGCGCGCGCTCGATGCCATTGAGCGGGTCAATGTAGCGGCAAGCGATGTCACTGCGGCTCGTCAGGCTTATGAGATTCGATGCCGGACTCTCGCGGGCGAAGCAGCCTTTCTCAGGTCGGTCGTCGTCGGAAGACCTGTTCCCGGTATCCCAAAGTCGTCGCTGCCGGCCGATGAGAAAGCACGACTGATTTCGGAGCACCTGAAAATTCAGGACGATACTTGGTATCTTCCGGATCGAGCGATCGGAATCGTGACCGGCGAAGAACCGGCCCGTGTGAACGAGCGGGCGAGCCGCGCAGGCGTGAAAAGACTGGCGCAGGCGAAGCAGCAGGTTATCGAGCTTCCGCGAGCCATCCCTACCACCGGTCAGGCGATGCTCTACGGCGTCGATGCCGCTGTCAGTCTGATCGCCACGGCGTCGGCCTTTGCTTCGGGATGGTCGAAAGACGCGGGTACGCGTGCGGTGCAAGCCACTTTTGAATGGGCTGAGGCAGAAGCGGACACGAACTTTCCCCGAAAGCACGTCACTGCGTTCACGCGCCAGCGGGCCGAAGCTGCGCGGCAGTATCGCGAGGCGGAGCAGCAACGCAAGGAAGTGGAAACCGAACTGGACGGACTGTATTCGCGCCAGCGCGGCATGGATGCGGCACGGCACGCCTATGATGAGATGGCGCGTAGCGGGATATTTTCGGATGTCGAACTTGCAGCGCCAGCCAAGACCGGGGCCCTGGCAGAGGAGCATACGAGGCTTGCGGAGACCAGGCTGGAGGAACACCAAAAACGCGTTGCGACCGATAGCGCGCTTTATTTGAGATGGAATGCATTCTTGTCCGAAAACGGCCGCGATGCGAACCCGGGCTCGCTTGCGGACGAGATTGAGGCAGCCAAGCGTACCGCTACAGCAGAGCTCGAACAGGCTCGCCGTAACCGAAAGGACGCCGAGCGCAAGCGTAACGATATCTCCGTGAACTTCCAGGGTGAAACTCGGCGTTTGCAGCAATCTGAGGACGCTCTGGATCGGATCACGGCGGAACGCGGCTTAGCTCGGAAGTTCGCTGATCTGTTTCCAAGCGAGGCTGTCACGGGCCTTTTGGAGCGGGTCAAACGCGAGCTATTGGAGGCGAGGGAGCAGAAGGCGAGACTGGAGTCGCAGATCGCCGCCGCCGCAGAACCGCTGAGGCAACTCGAGGCTTTTCGAGTTGGATTCCCAGGCGAGTCGGCCGTCGAGGCATCGACGCGACGTGCACGGCGCCGAGATGAGATGGTGGGAATCTGCGCGGAGCTCGACAAGAACCACGCGGACGTCCAGCGACGGCGCGCGGAACTCGAACGGGCGCAGATCGCCGCCGGTCAGGTCGAAGATCGTATCCTGCGTACCGCAGGAAAGGGGGCCCAGCCGCTGCACGCGTCGATATCGAGTTTCGAGCTGCCTCCCGATCGTCGCGAACTTGCCTTGACGCACTTCTCTGGTCTCCTGTTCGCGCCGGTCCTTGAGACCATCGAGGATGCCGATCTGGTCGCGAATGTGCTTTTTTCGGAAGGAATTCCGGCGCCGGTGCTCGTACACGCCGAGCTTGAGGCGTTCTGCCGCGATGGAGATATTCGCGAGGCCGACAAGAGTGCCTACAGCTATATTCTGGGTGCACGCACCCGGCCGGTCGACTGCCTTCTCGACCCTGGACTGGTCGAGCGAGAGAAACGAGAACTCGAGGAGCGGGGTGCCGAGCTCAAGTCGAAGCTGACGGCGGCTCTGCAGGAGAAAGCCGCCCTCGCTCCAGGACATTCTGACACCAGACTGGTTGAGGCGGCGCGCAAAGCGGAAGAAGACAAGCTCGAAGAGACGGTCGCGCGGGCGTCGGCAAGTCTCGCCGATATCGAGCGCCGGCTGCCACGTCTGGAGGAACGAGCAAGCGAGGAATCGGTCGCGGTGATTCGTGCGACCGAGTCGTACGCCCGTTTGGGTGGGGATGAACGATATGATCGTTTGATTGTCGAGCAGGAGCATCTTTCGCGGCGGATTTCGGAACTGACGACAGAGATGGCTCAGGCGGAAGTCATGCTGGAGAACGCCGACCTTTCTGTCTCGAACGCGGAAGCGCTTTTCTCCAGGATCGTGGAGCGAGCGTCGCAGGTTCCTGGACTTCGCGAGCTGTCCCGGTTTGTTCGCGACGGCGGGCCAGCTTTTATGCAGGCCGCGCCGGGCGTGGAAAACGAACTACGCAAAGCGCGGGATGATGCGAGGGCTCGAACAAAGTTCCGGTTCGATCTCGCTCAACAGCGAGTTGATCTCGCTGAGGGAGCAGAGGCCGACCTGGATGAGAAAATTCGAAGAAAGGGCGAAGAACGCCAAGATCTGACCGTGGCCATGGATGTTCATCGAAAGAGCGAACAGGATGCTCAGAACGGCCTGGATCAATGGCGGCCCAGGTCCGTCACGCTCGACGAGGTCGCGCGGCGCCTCATCGGTCAATATCGTCTCGCCGAGGAGGTAATCGCCGGTCTCGAAGTTTCGGTTGGTGCGGCGGACACGGTCTCCGACGAACTCGGTCGCGCAATCCGCTCTTCCAGGCGCCTCGACGAGGCCGATCCAAATGATCCGTATGAGGTCGTCGAACGCGCCGACGAATTGAAGGTCGACGTCGAGGCCCTTGATCTCAGAACGCGGAGCAAGGCGATCGAGGATGCGAAGTCGGACCTAGAGCGCTTCAGAAAAGTTCTGCACGGCGAAATTCGCAAGGTTCTCGAGGATCAGGCCTTGCGCTTCAGTTCCAACGAGCGCGAACGCCTCGGCCAGGCAGGTCACGAGCCCAGATATGCGGAGGAAATGTACCGTCATCTTGAGAGACAGTGGCAGGGACATAACAGACTGTCCCAGGAGGCCCACGAGACGTTGGAGGAGCGGCGGCGCGAACTCGCCACGACTCTGAAGAACATGACGATCCGCTTGCAGAGCAATTTCGAGGCAATGCGCAAGGCGATGAATTGGAACGCGGAAGCCGAGAGCGGCACGCTTGATGAGGCGGGAATTCAGATCAAGGCTGTCATTCACAGCGAATCACAGACGGAAGTGCTGCTGAACGAGATCGTCGAAATGATCGAAAGCGACGAGCAGCATCGCGAGCATGAAATCGAAGCGGGACGCTCGGATATCCTCCCAACTCAGGAGAGGCATGACGAGACGTTGAAGGAAAAGATAAGGCTGAGATTCTATCGGGGTATGTTTTCCGATCCCGAAGTGCGGATCCGCCATCCCGAGTTGCGGGCTGGGGAGTCCTACCGGCTTGATGACGAGATCAGCACGGGGCAGCAGAATGCCGTCATGCTAATGCTGTTGCTCAAGCTAGCCGATTTCGCGATCGAGCGCGACATCCGCCTCCAAGTCAAGGACGCCCGCGGGCGTCGCCTAGCGCGGGCCCTTGCCCAGAAGGTCGTCATCATCGACGGTCTGTTTTCGAACCTTTCAAACCGGGAACTGATCAAGGAGTCGTTACGCGCGATGTCCAAGGTGCGCGGCAACTTCCAACTGATCGGGCTTATCCATCACCCGCAATATCAGAACGATCCGGAGATTTTCCCGAACCATATCGTTCTAGCCCGGATGAAGCGCGGTCGCGGCGGTTCATACGTCTATCTCGCCGATGGAAAGTTGATCTCCGCAGGCGAACTCGGCCGTCACGATGGGGAGATCGAGCCTATTGTGCTTCATATCGATCGCGTTCCCGAGAAGACGAGCGGCAACGGACCCGCCAAGGCCGGCGAGGATGCGGGTCTGGCCGTCACGCTTACCCCATGAGCGAACAGGAGGCCATCGGTCGCGTTCATCGCGAGCTTCAGCGCCTGGCGGGGCATCGAGGATGGTTGAACGGCTCACGTCTGGTGAATCGCTTGGCCGGCGCATTGGCGATTTCGCATCTTGATGTTCGTCACAATCTACTCGCGCTGGCGCAGGCGAGGATCATCGACAACATTGGACCGACCGGCGATGGTTTGGGACGCGTCAACATCCTTCAACGGTTGCGGGAAGAGCAGACTTCCGTGTCGGAGCATGAGCGGGAATGGCAGAATTTGATCTCTTCCAAAGGGATGGATCCTGCGGTGGAGACGGCACTTGGCGAAATCGGGACTGCCTTAGCGGGCCTTTCCCGGAGCGACATGGAGCATCTCCTCGAGGGATTTTTCCGTCTGGTCGCGGACCGCGACAGGCTTGCCGGTCGTGACCCCCATGAGATTAGCGCCAAATATTTCTTGGGCTCGTCCAAGGTCTTGGGGAAGTTGGGCAAGGCGCTGGCGGCGGCCGGGATATTGGCATCTTCGTTCGGAACCAGACCACGATACATGCTGGGTGCCGGGCCGGCCCAAAGTAAATTCACGTTGCTCGTCGAAAATCCCGAATGCCTGGAACGCGTTGTCGCGCTCGGAGTTGCCGAGCGAATGACGGTGATCGCGACCTACGGTTACGGAATAACCTGGTCAGGACTTGGCGTCGAAGGTCGGTTGGATCACATCAAGATTGCGCGCGTCGCCGGAACGCCACCGGCAACATTGAACGATGCCGTTGCCGTCGAAACGTGCTTTTGGGGAGATCTGGATTCCGCGGGTCTCGACATATTTCTGAAGTTGCGCGGGCTTGTCCCACACCTTGCCTTGAGTGCGCTCTACCGCCCGATGCTGGCTGCCGCCGCGGATGCGGCGACAAGCCATCCGTATTGTTCGTTGGTGGAAAAGTTCGGCCAGATCAACATGTTCAGCAATAGTGGTGCAGAAGCGCGCCTTGCCGTGGCGTGCCGTTTCCGCTCGGTCGATCAGGAGTTCGTTTCAAGCGCGGACATTCTTCTGCTCGCTGACCAAGCTCTGAACTAGCCTGAAAGTGAAGCGGCTGAAGATTCCTGAAAAGGCTTTTGAAGCGAGCTTGTCGTATGTACGAAACGTGGGATGTCAATAGGCGTATTGCTGAGGCCAAGCGGCTCACCGAGCGCTTGGTCGATCACACCCATTACTTGCTCGACATCCGAGAAAACAACGCAATCGTCGTCTATTCCGATCAACTGTCGAAGCAGATACCGCGATCCTACGCCGCAAATGCGTTCAACGTCTTTCGCGAAGCTATGCATCAGATCGAAATGGTGAGGCTGTGTGCGCTCTGGGATCAGCCTCACATCGACAAAGAAGCGATCATGACCGTTGTGGAGCTTGTCGATGATGACAAGGTCATTGAGGCGTTGGCCGAGGATGCCCGCGCCCAATACGTCAGTTTGCCCGAGCCGACAGGAGGCCAGAAAATCGATGATGCGACGCTTGAGTTGTTGAAGGAAGCTAATAAAAAGCGCGGCGCAGAGCATGCGGCTAATGCCGCTCAAGGGCTGCGCGGTGCGATAGCTGCTGCCCGCACGATCAAAGCATCTGAGAGACTTAAATCGATTAAGAATCTGCGTGACAAGCACGTCGCCCACTACTTGACACAATCCAATGCGGAACGGAGCGGTGACACGATTGCGCCGATGAAGGTGGGCGACGAGAAGCCGATCCTTGAAGGGTCGTTGACGATCATCCAGTTGCTATACTCGTGGGTCAACGGCGTCGGAATTTCGTTCGACGAGTCGCGGAAGATCGACAAGAAGTGTGCGGAAGAACTATGGAACGGCTGTAAATTCGAGATCGCGGATCGATCGAAGACTCCCTCGAAACCTTGACCTTCAAGTGAGCTGATTGTCCCGAATATTCGGAGCGTTGATAGAGCGCAAGTGCTGCGGTCTCTCGACCGCCTAAGGTCGCACCGACGTCTCCGGCGCTTCGGTCTTTGGAAAGGCTCGAACGAAAGTCCCGATATCTCTCAATCCTACGACCTTACTAGCCTTCTGCATCTGAGCGAGATGGTGATCGTAGTCCCCGTCCATCAATCTCCTTTGTTGCTCGCAGGCGTTCGCCACGAGCCAACTTTCGCGGATGATCGGAACTCCGAATTCGACCTTTCGGCGCCCGTCAGGCGCTTCGGCCCAACGCAGAACCTCACGTTCGACCAATGCATATGCCGCAAGTTCGCCCGCGTTGGCAGTCGCATAATACAGCATCTTCTCGAAATCGTAGGTCTGGTCCGGAAAGGGTTCGAATTCGAGACACATCTCGCTGGGACTTGTGACCTGATGCATCAGGTATAGGTCTCGCATCGAACGTCGGATGTCGGCCAGGCTGACGGTGAGCGAGGCGTCGGCTCTTGGCTGAAGGCCGCGGAGGGTCGCGACGATTTCCCGAACCTTGGGCCAATCTGCGCCTTTGCGGATCCCGTCCGCTTCGAGCGTGCCACCCAGAAAGCGCGTGTTTCCGACCCAAGCTTGAACGTCGATAGATCCGGCTCCGAGCCAAGTGATCATCGTAGCGAAATTATGGATATCATCCAGCGGAACGCGCGCTTCTGCATGCAGGCTTGCCGTGAATCTGCTTTCTCCCTCGTTCAACCACACGACCTCGAAGCCTGGCGCGGACACTCTCACCCGTTGCTGTTCGATCGGAAGCCAGGGCATGCCGAGGCTGAATACTTTGCCCGGAACGCTTATCGGCGCGCTCGACTTCGGCCCCCGTATTCTTAGCTCACAGTCCCCTGCGGGGTGCGGGGTTATCTGCACGGTGCCCGCATTCAGATCGACGATCGGCTCCTTGTCGGAAAGGCCGAAGCGGGACGGCGTGAACGTGAACTTGCTGATGGGAAGGCCGGTACCGAGCCCTAGCAGTTCGTCGAAAAATTGCTCGGCGTCGTCCGCCCTGAACGACAGTTTTCCCGCTCCAAAGCCGTTCTCGTACCCGACCGTCTCATAAATCGACTTCTTGGCGAGAGCGTAATCCGGGGCTGCGGTCGCGATCGTCTCCTGCACCCACTCGACGAGATCGTCCGAATGAAGATCGGCTTCGTTGAAATTGACCGTCACGCGGCGCTTATGAACGGGAGCTTTTTCGATCGAAGCCTTGCGTCCGGCTTTGAGCCAATCCTTCATCGTCTCGGCCCAGATATGGACCGCGTAGGTCTTCGGCCGGGGCTCGGCCTCCACCATCAGGACCACGAACCAGGCATCGCGGGATCTAGCCGCCTTCAATGCATTAGAGAGTTTGACCGAACAGGATAGGCGGGCGTTTCGGGTCGATTTCACCTGGACATAGGCCTGCTTTCCCGGCGGCGCAGTGTCGGCCGGTCCGGTTGATTCGTCCTCGGGCAGCTCGACGAGATAATCCCAACCGTTTTCGTCCTCCTGCGACTCGTGGCACAGTGCGCCGCCGAGCGCGCATAGGCTGGCAAAGCTGGTTTCCGCGTAGCGCGCGAGGCGCTTTATCGTTTTTTTCGCTTGCAAAGGCCCAGCGAGGCGTTGCGCCGACGATGGGGGCGTCGACGACGATTTCGAGAAGCACGCGCAGAATACGCGATTCGTGACCCGAATAGGGAGACGCACGGGAGAAGCTGGGAATGGATATCGATCGTCGAATTCGGGTTCTCGACGGACGCGAACAGGAGGATCGCGGAATCGCACGCGTCAGCGAGTTACGCGAACTGCCGTTCGTGGTTCTACTCGGAGAACCAGGCATCGGAAAATCTACCGTCCTAGCAGCCGAAGCGGCGCGCGAAAATCTTCCTTTGGTGACGGTGCGCGAACTCATGACCGGAACGGAGATATCGCCGGGTATTCCGCTGTATCTTGACGCGCTGGACGAGTATCGCGCGGACGGCGGTGCGGAAGACAAGGCGCACACTTTCGCGAACGCCATCCTGAAGCATGCTCCGCCGCGATGGCGTCTCACCTGCCGTTCCGAGGACTGGCGAAAATCGGCGGACATCGCGCCGATACGCAAGACAACGTCGGGAAGCCCGATCACGGTAGCTCAATTGCTTCCCCTCGATACCGATGAGGCCGTCGCGATCCTGCGATCGTGGGGCGAACGGGAGCCGGAGGAGTTCGTACGGAATGCCGAGTCCTTCGGCGCCATGGCTTTCTTGGAGAATCCGCTTGGGTTGAAGCTGTTGCGCAAGGCCGTGGCGGATGGAGGAGCGTGGCCCGCGAACAGGTTCGAACTGTTCGCCGCCTCCGTCCGCAAACTATCCTATGAACATAGCGACGTCCGCATTTTTACCGAACGGCACGACCCGGACACGATACTGAACGCCGCAGCCGAAGCCTGCCTTGTGTTGCTAGTTTCCGGCGCGCGTGCGGTGTGGCGATCCAATCGAGAGCCGCCGTCGATGGGCGACGCCCGGGCGTTCGTGACGTGGCACGAGCTCGGGATGGACCGTGGCCTTCTGGACGACATGTTGGATACCGCGCTGTTCCGCGGCGAGGGCGAGGCGTTCGAACCAATGCACAAGACGGTCGCCGAATTCCTGGCGGGGAAGGCGCTGTCTGCGGCCGTGCGCGGAACGCGGACGCGCGCGGCGCTTCCACTTTCGCGAGCCCTTGCTTTCATCACCGCGGAAGACGGAGCCGCGCCGACGGAACTGCGGGGACTTTATGCGTGGTTCGCGGCCCACTTGGCTCATGACGGCGCAAAATCCGAAGCCGTCCGCCTGATCCAAAGGGACGCCGTATCGGTTTTGAACTACGGGGATGCGGCCATATTCGACACCGCGGGCCGACGTGCTATCCTTGAACATCTTGGCCAATCGGATCCGTATTTCCGAGGCTCCGACGTCGGGGTGACGGCCGTGGGCGGGCTCGCCGGCGAAGATCTGGCGGCAGACTTCGCGGCGATTCTGAAGGATCCATCGGACGGTTCGCACCGACGATATACGGTTTTCGAGGCATTGACCATCGGTCCTCCCGTGCGCTCGCTTGCGCCCCTATTACGATCCATCGTTCTCGATCCTCAAAGGCCGGAATGGCACCGCTTGAGGGCTCTCGAGGTCCTCCTGAACGGATGCGAATATCCCGGCCGTCTTTGCCGCGAACTTTTCGACGCGCTCGCCCGAGAAACGGCGTCCTCCGGACGAGAAGCCGTGCGCTCTCAGCTCGCCGGCGGCTTCGCGGAAGGCCAGTTGACGGTGACCGACGTGCGCTCCGTGCTCGCCGACTATTGCATCTGTGAACCCGATAATATGCTCGGGCGCCTTCGGGCGTTGCAGGATCGGATCGAAGCCGATCCCATGCCGGAGCTTTTCGAAATACCGCTCGCGGAATGGATGCCTGTCCGGCCTGGTCACGACAATCAACGCGACCATCGCATTGAAGTCGGACACACGTTGGATTATGCGCTTGCAGCGGCGATCCGAGCGAACCCGCCGCCGACGCCGTCTTCGTTGTGGCGATGGATTGCGAACACTCGAAGAGGCGGGCTGTCGCCCCTGAAAACTCAAGCGGCGAAGGCATTCAAGTCGTGGCTCGAGGAGTGTCCGGGGCGCGAGATCGCGTTCTTCAACGAGATCCTCGCTTCCGCGAGGGAAGCCGACGGGCCTTGGCTTCCAACCAACAAGTTTATCACGCTTGCGAGTCGAATTCCTTCCGCAGCGGTCGTCGAAGATCTCTTACGGCAGGTCGACGACATTGCACTTTCGGCACGGACGGAGCTACTTGCCGTCGTCGTCGAAATCGTGAACGGCGGAAGCGATCTTAACACATATTGGTCGACCTACGATCGGGTCGCGCGTTGCGAAGATGCTTCTCTGCTTGAGAGGCTTACGCGCTGCACAGTCGAAACGTGGCGCCAGGAGCAGGCGACGAGAGCCGCGCAAGCGCGCCGAGAAAGCGAACGCCACAGGCTGCAGAACGTCTCCGATCTGACGCCTCTGATCGCCGAATTGGAATCGGGTGTACATGCGTCAGCGCTCGGCTGGGGAGCAGAACAATACTTCGTGCGCGGGGAGGCTCCGGAGGCGCAGCGCATAGCAGCCAGAGCCGATGCCAGGATAGCGGATGCTATCGTGCGCGGCTGGGATGCCGTGGTGGTGCAGGGACTAGGGGATGTCGATGCACGCAAGCTTGGCGTAGCGGAAGCGGAAAGCAGGCGTTACTACATCGAAGAGGCCGCCGTCGCCGGCATCTATCGACGTCTCGTCGACGACGATGAAGCTTGCACGCTAAGTGAGGTCCCGCTCGACGTCGCCATAGCTGTCCTCAAGTCCAGTTGGACAGCAAACGATAACGGAAGAGGCGATAAGCTCGATCGTTGGGCGATGGACAGGCTCGATGCCGATCCCAGAGCAGGAGCCGAGCGGCTCCTGCTCTACTGGACTGCTGCCCTAGATGCCGGATCGACCGGACTGCCCTCGCTGTGGAAGTTCGCTTCCGAACGCAAGTCGCCGGTCTTCGAGCTTGCCTTGAGCGAGATTCTTGGGACGCGACCCGGCATGGATGTCGTGGCTCTCCGCTCGGCTTTGCGAGCGACGTCCAAGGCCCTCGACAAGACGAAACTAATGGGTTTGGCGAGCGCGGCGTTGAGCAACCCAAGCGTCGAGGGAGCGTGTCGTCAGCTCTGGCTGCTCGTCGCCTACGTGCTCGATCCTGCCGTCTTCCCAGCGAACTCGGCCGATGATCCGGGGATCGACGTGGCGTCGGCTTTTTCGGATGAGGCCAACAACGATTTCATCGGTTCGCTCGCTGCCTTGCCCGGCGTCGATCGCTTGCCGACGCATGCGCTCACGGTCAGTCTGCTCGGGCGTGCCGTCGCGCCGGAGGGCGAACGCGCTCGGAGGACGAGGGTGATGGACGTCCACCGGAAAAGCGAAACAGTAAGAAACTGCATCAAATTCGTTGCCGCCGATCCGCGCCCCGAAGCCGCATCGACGCTTGCGCGCCTGCTGGCGGATCCCGCTCTCGGATCGTGGATCAGCGAGATAAGGCACGCGCAGGCGCAGCAATTACGGATCATGAGGGATCGAAACTTTAAGCATCCTCCGGCCTCCGTAGTGCGCGCATCGATCGACGGCGGTCCTCCCGTGAACGCGAGCGATCTTCGCGCGATCGTCGTGTCCGCACTCCATCAACTGCGGTCCGAACTGCGGAGCACCGCTACGACGCCATGGAAGCGCTATTGGAATAACACCAATGGCAACGTGACGACGCCGTTGATCGAGAACGAATGTCGCGACAATCTTCTGGATCGCCTTGGCGACCGGCTCGAGAAATTCCGGATCGCTGCGGCCATTCCGGAGGCGCGCCGAGGCGAGGCGACGCGGACCGACGTGCTCGTCCTGTCAGGAGCCGGCCGCAATCTTCCGATCGAGATCAAGCGTCATTTTCACCCGGACCTATGGACTGCGGCCGCGACGCAGCTGCAAGGCTACGCTTCCGATCCGGGTGCTGCAGGGATGGGGATCTACCTCGTGTTCTGGTTCGGGGACGTCGTTCAATCGACCCCGCCCCGTCCGGACGGGCGAAATAAGCCGACCTCGGCCGAAGAATTGGCGGCGATGTTGGTCGAAGGTCTGGATGCCGATTTGGTCGACCGCACGGACGTCATCGTGTTCGACGTGTCGAATCCGGCAACGAAGAGGCCGGCGAAGGCCGTGAAGCCCGCCTCAGCTCGGCGGCGCAAGCCGAACGAACCCCGATAATGCGGTAGCTACGGGGGCTAGGAGGACATTCCGAACTTGACCGCCGAACTCTACAACGTGCTGGATGCCTTGCCATACCGCGCCCTCTGGGGGAAGTCGCCGGCGCTCATATTAGCCGGACATCGCCGAAAGGCGACGCTGTGCTGGTCCCAGCAATGGCCGTTCTCGAAAGATGGCTTAGAAAAGGAGGGCAGGGCTACTGGGGAAGCGCAACCCCGGCTTATAGCTCGTCCTGGGTAAGCGCAATTATATCGCAATCTCAATAACATACGAGTTCGCAGTTTTGTTCTGAGTGGCGCGCCAAAATGCACTATATTCTGCGACATCGCACGCTGCCGCTCCGATTCAGGAGTGCGACCCCGCTCGATAGCTGATTGATCGCATAGGCGGCTCGGCATTTCGCCCCATGCTCGTCTGCGATTTGCCGCCGACCTAAAGCGTGCCGACTTTTCGTCAGCACGCTTTATCTCTTTGGTTGAGCATGATCTTTTCCGAAAACCGGTTCCCACTTTTCGGGATCATGCTCTAGCCGGATCCAGCAAATCCGCTCAGAGCAACCCTCCTTAGGGTCGCATAGGCACCGCTGCCAACTAATATCCCCATAAGAACGAGTGCCATACCGGCGACCAGCTCCGCGGTTGGCGACTCTCCCAACACGACAATCCCCAGCACCATTGCAGCGATTGGATTAAGCGTCAGATATAAGACTGTGGTCGTCGGCGGCAGCCAGCGCAATGCCCACATGAAGAGCGAAAACTGCACAGCGCCAGCGATCGTCCCCAGGAACACCACCGCAATCCATCCTTTAGGACTGAGGACCGGGAGGGCCAGGCCACCCTGGCGGAGTGCGATAGCCGGCGACAAAGCCGCGACCGCGAATGCCATCCCCAATGCTGTCACGAAAAGTGGTCCATGGCGCATCAATGTTGGGCGACTGAAGACGGAATATATCGCGGCACAGAAGACACCGAGGAGCATCAACCCATCACCGACCAGATAATTGGAATTGCCGCGTCCGAATGCAGCCGTACCAAAGGCGACAACGATCCCGGAGAATGCGAGCAGGACGCCGACAACCTTGGCTGCCGTCAATGGCTCCCGTCCAAAAGCAACTGCCACGAGCAGGGTCTGAATCGGAATGGTTGCTAACCCAACCGCGCCGCGTGCCGCAGGGTTGTATTGGAGCGATGCATTGAAGGCCCAGGGAAAGAATACAAAGAAGAGAATCCCGAAAAGGGCGATCTTCACGTACTCCGATGCAGCAAGCTTGTCCCGCGGCCAGATCGTTGGCAGGAACGGCGCGAAGCAGACCACCGAGATGACGTACCGGTAGAACACCAGCGAGAACGGGTCTGTTTCACCGATAACAAAGCGCGTGGCGACGACGGCAGCTCCCGCGCTCAACGCCGCCGCGGCGGCCGCAGCGTGTGCGAGCACAATCTTGTTCATGATATCGCGACCTCGATCATGCAGGCTCGCTGCTTGTAACTTTCAAATTGAAAGTGACAATAAAGAAGTCACTTTAAAAATGCAAGTCTTCTCGATATAGGTGTCGGGAGTGTTCTTCCGGAGAGGGTTACGCCGGGGACGGAGGTGCTTGCGCCATGGCAAAACATGACTTCCGATCGACTTGCTCCATCGCGCGCACATTAGAACTGGTGGGCGACAAGTGGACCCTTCTCATCGTTCGCGACTTGATGTGGCACGGGAAGCGGACCTTTCAGGCGCTCCAGGACAGTGCAGAAGGCGTCCCATCCAATATCCTGTCCGAACGTCTCAAGAGACTTGCAAAATGGGGTTTGGTGCGGCGCGATGCGTACCAGCAAAGGCCAGCTCGATACGCCTATCATCTGACCGAACGAGGAAAATCTCTGGAACCCGTTTTGCTGGAAATCATGGCGTGGGGCCACGAGTACCTCGGCGGTGGCCGCTACGACCCAAAGTCAGGTAAGAGCTGGAAACCGGGCATCGGGCCGTAGAGCGTGCTGCGCGTGCGAGACCCGGGTTGAACTCCGCTTCGGATGTGGTCGCCGTGTTTGGAGTAGCGTTCGCCTGGCGCGGCCGCACCCCGACCGTCAGGCCTGAGTCCAGGGCGAACTCGCATGATCGAGCCAGCGTCGCGTTGCGTCATCGGACCAGCCGGGGACCGCGAACCTCCCCGCGGGCGCCGCGCGTTGCTCAGGAGGAACGATGAGATGCTGCGTGCGTAAGCGTCCCGGCTTGACGCGACGAACGGATGCCGCGCCGGCGGAAGCGCACACAACGATCGAGAGAGCCAAAGCCAAGGCGAACACAGCACGCATCGCGTTTCGCTTGGTCGTCTCACGCTCGGACAAGGCCCAAATGGCCAGTATTTGCTGGTCTTCAGTAGCCACCCAGCTTCGAGGGATCGTTGTAGCTTGGGGTGTCGTCATAGTGAACCCGCGGCGAAGGCCGTGGGTAGGTCTGCCCCCGAACTGCAGCAAAGCTTGAAGCCACGCCTGCAGAAAGCACTGCATGATGGTGCGCGCGAGAATGACGCACCGTTGCCGCATCGGCGGCCGCGCTCAAAGCGATCAACAACACCAAAGCCAAGGCAGAACGCATCGGATCTTCTCCCATCGAAGAATGCGATAAGGGTGACATGGGACGCGGATCACCGAGCCCCAATGGATCGCCGCTTCACGATGAGTCACATCCCCGTCATTGTGAGGTGCATCATCTCTGCCCGAGAGCAAAAGGCGTGAGGACAAGCGGGAGTATGACGAAGGCTTCCCCAAGCGAGGGACGAACCCGATACAGGGCTGAAGTCATTCTCTGCGTGCCTTCCGCATCGAGCGATGCCGCCCCTGCCCAATTCTCGTTTCAATTTGACCCGTGATTTGACACGAGTGGGTCGTTGGCGATGCGCACCGTCGCCCAATTCTCATTCCAATTTAAAAGGACAAAGGGCGCATTCCGGCACGCGCGCTTGAAACGGTTCGTTGGAAAACCTCTCATGCTTGACGAAGAACTCGCGGAGGTTTGGATGCGGCGCTACGACGACACTCCTGAATGGGAAGTCGTTGTCGTGCGCCGGGGCGCAGAAAGTCGCTACAAATGCAGGGATTACGACCAGGCCATGAAGTGGGCTCGGGTTGAATGCAAATCGTACCGGACGAAAATTATGGTGGAGCGCGCTGATCGGAGTCGTGGTGCTCGCCGAAGCAATTGGGCGCAGAGTGCGCGTCGCCTTGTTTCATTCGATCACCTCGTCCGCGGGCTCATTCGGGCAACCCCGCTTCCCGAAGATCCTCAATCGTAAACGTCGCCTTCGATTGCCCGCCCCCTCGAACCGCGCTGCTCTGCCTCTCTCTTAACGTCGTACCGTCATCAAACGGCCAAATCGAAACGGCCGTGTTGGAGGGCACAATTCTGTGCGAAGGGAGATACTCTATATGCTGAATCGCCGGACCATTGTCGCGCTCGTCGCTGGCGCGAGCTTGCTTGCAACCACTGGATTCGCCGTGGCCAAGAATGTCCATCACAACAATGGTCACAATCTCCTTGGAGCTAAACTCCATCAGAACGGAAAGCACCAAATCGGCAAAATCGGCAATAATCCTGTCGTTGCGGAAGTGAGCAACGACAAGGTGATCGGGATGAGTGCTGGAAGCCTGCAAGTGAAGCGGGTGAAATCGAACAAGAGGATGGCGGGCGCCTCCGACACGGTACAGGTTTCTGCCAATGGTCCGATTCAGCTCGCACAGACGGCAGACGCCTATTATGCCTATTGCTTTGATACCGGCATCGACGTGGAGTGCTATTGGTATCCAGCCACTGACGTTGTCGTGACGGACCCTTGGGCACCCTATCCTTATTGAACTCGAGCAAGCGTAACTCCGTTTGATCTGCTCAAATCTAATCGGAACCCGCAGCGTACTGCTGCGGGTTCCAAACCAGGCGCGGTCGGCTGACCTTCCTCTCCGGTGCGCGTGCGATCGTCAGGCATGAGCCCGCTGTCGATCCGTTTCGCGCTGGGCCTGCTGCAGTAAACCATTGCGCAGGGAACTCCTGTACGCTTACCGATAAAGCTGCATCTCCGGTCGCGGATCCGGCTCGAAGCCGTCGCGATTGGGCATGACCACTTTGGGTAAGGTGGTGGCATCCATCGTCTCGATCGGCTTGATGATCTTCGCTTGCGCGAGGATGTAGGCGACAACACTGTAGACGTCATCGTTGCTCAGCGATCCGGGCGCGTTGAACGGCATCGCCCGCTTCACATAGTCGAAAAGTGTCGTGGCATAGGGCCAGTAGCTTTCGACCGTCTTGATCGGGGTTTTGGTGGCAAGCGTGCCGCGCCCTCCGATCAGCTTGTCGCCGCCGACGCCCTTCGCCGGATTGCCTTCCAGATTATCGCTGTGGCAGGAAGCGCAGTTCTGCGCATAGATCTTGGCGCCCATAGCGGCGTCGCCGCTGCCCGGCGGCAAGCCGCGGCCGTCAGGCGGGATTGCAAAGAACTTCGAAAGCTCCTGCTGCGTTGCCGGCGATCCGAAGCCGAAGTGAGGAGTGTCCTGCGCCGGCGCGCTGACCGTCCATGCAAGGACAGCCACGCATAGCGACGCCGCACCGATCGAGATGTCACGCGTGAACATTGGTCACACTCCCATCGGCGGCGATGCCCCAGCTCTGGATCGCGTTCAGATGATAGATCGAGCCGAACGGCCCATTCGATCCGCGGATGGCGACCAGTTGCGCCAGGGTAGGTTGAATGTAGCCTGTCTCGTCGGTGCACCGGCTTTGCAGCACGGCGGACTTGCCATCCCACATCCAGGGAAAACTGAAACGGACGGTGCAGATCGGTTCCGGGACCGACTCCAGATGGGCCGGATACCAGGTCTTACCGGCGTCGCTCGACACCTCCACCGACTGGACGCGGCCGCGGCCCGACCATGCAAGGCCAGTGACGTTGTAGAAGCCGGGCCCTGGCAGCTTCATCTCACCCGAAGGGAAGGTGATGACCGACTTCGCTTCCATTTCGAAGGTGAACTGGCGCGCCTTCCCGTTCGCCATCAGGTCGGTGTATTTCGATGTCTCTTCGCGGGTCATGAACGGCTTGTCGCTGACCTCGAGCCGGCGAAGCCATTTGATGTGCGTATTGCCTTCGTAGCCGGGCAGGATCAGCCGCAGCGGGTAGCCCTGCTCCGGACGGATTGCCTCGCCATTCTGACCGTAGGCGAGGATCGCATCCTTAAGCATCTTCTCCAGCGGGATGCTGCGCGTCATCACCGCTGCGTCGGCGCCCTCGGCGAGCACCCATGTGCCGCCCTCATCGAGGCCAACCTCGCGGGCGATAGTAGCAAACTGAACGCCGGTCCATTCGGAGGTGCTGAGCAGGCCATGCGTGCCCTGTACTGTCTTCAGCGTCGGCTTGTTCCACTCGGTCAGGCCGTTGCCCGAGCATTCGATGAAATACTTCCGGGTGACGGAGGGAAACCGCTTCAGGTCCGCCATCGAGAACTTCTTGGCCGTACCCACCATGCCATGCACAAACAGCATGTGCTTTGACGGATCGATGGTCGGGATACCGCCATGGTGACGCTCGAAATGCAGCCCCGAAGCAGTCAGGTTACCGAGCATTTTGTCGAGCGGCGTCATGCTCCACGAGGTGTATTCGTTGGGCGTAGGGTAGCGCCAGCGCACCTCGCTTTCGAACTGCGACCGCGATCCGTATCCGCCGTCGGCCGCGACCGCACGCCCCAGTTCCTTGGTCGGATCGGAGGGGACCTCGAAATACTGCGCGCCGGGCGGAGCCTTCTGGTCTGCGGCAAAGGCGGTGCTGCCAAGCGCGGCCGCGGCCGCGGCCGCGGCGCCTGCGGTCGATCCGGCGGCAAACAGGAATGCACGCCGATTGGTTGGCGCACGGCTGGGGAACATGCCCTCTTTGCACGCGCATTCTTCCTCTGCGCGGCGTTGCGCCAGGTGACGCGCTTCGGCGGCGATCATCTCATCGATCATTCGCCGGGCCTTGTCGTCCAAAAGTGTTGTTCA
>Ga0209166_10000223_pt1 | contig 73269 bp, 127 predicted proteins | sample Coa_R1_3_FD_187151 | JGI IMG/M metagenome (GOLD analysis project Ga0209166, IMG submission 187151) | Surface soil microbial communities from Centralia Pennsylvania, which are recovering from an underground coalmine fire - Coalmine... | ecosystem: Environmental > Terrestrial > Soil >...
CGCTGAGCCTCCACTCCTCACGCTTGTCCGGGTTTTTTGCCGCCCATTCTTTGGCGTATCGTCGGTACCGCTCCCTGAGCGATGGGTCGGACGCGTACTGCTGGCGTCGCTTGGCGAGTCGTTCAAGTCGCTTGGCCGCGCGTTTGGCGATGACGTCTGGTCGCTTGGAGTACTCACGCATGTACTCTCGCTGATATTTGCGTCTCGCGTCGATTGGAAGCGACTCCCATCTCTGCTTGGATTTTGCGATGCGCTCGCGTCGCCAGTCCTCATCCGAGTGATATCGCTCGTTCCAGTAGTTTTTCCGCACGGACACGCGCAACCTCCAGAAAACCACTCGGCGGCCGATACCTTGAAATCGTCGTCGTCAGAACCAGACACTTGGACGGCGCCAGGCACGGCTGCTTCAATCGCGTCGCCCTCGTCATTCAGGTCCACCCATATCAGAAAATCTTGGTCCGGTTCCGCGGCAACGATCTCCGCGCACTTCGCCACGCGTGCGTCCAACGTCCCGCGCCGTGCCGCGCGTTGCTCTGCGAGCGTGGACGCGGCGGTGACGAATAGCGCGCCGGACGCGTGCGCCTGCTTCAAATCGCCGGGGATGACGTGCTCGTGGAAAGTCATCGGCGGGAGGTCGTAGCCGTCGTCAGCGAATCCAAGGTCCGACGGACGGCGAAGGCTTGCCGCCCACGTCGCAACCCATCGCCAGAAAACGTCGCGCGCGTGCCCCTTCAACCTCCATCCGCCCGTCGACGCGCTGCTACTGCCGTCGTGCACGAAAAACATGGACAGCATCTCCGCGTACGACATGACGCCGAGAAACATGCCGTGATTGCCCAACTCCGTGTGATCGTTGGGCGAAGGCGTCGCCGTCGCGCAAAGTCGGTACGGCGTGTTGGCGAAGGCTTCGATCAAGGCCGTGCGTGTCGTGCCGTCGAAAGACTTCAAGATCGAGGACTCGTCCAGCGCCACGCCCGAGAAGACCGATACGTCGAATTTGTGCAGCTTGTGGTAGTTGGTGACGTTGATGCCAGGCCCGACGTCGGCGGCGGACGAGACGATGCGCACGGCCGTCCCGAGTTTGGCGGCCTCGCGCTCGAATTGCCGGGCGACGGCGAGCGGCGCTAGGACGAGCACGGGCTTGCCGGTGTGCTCGCCAACGAGCCGCGCCCATTCGAGGATTTGCCACCCTTTGCCCAGCCCTGTGTCGTGGAAGAGCGCGAATCGTCCCTTCCGCAACGCCACGTCCACCATCGTCCGTTGGTGCGGAAAGAGTAGCGGCGAGATGGGGCCGTGGTTGGGGATGCCTTCGACGGGCGCCGTCGCAAGCTTCCGCGCAATGAACGCGCGATAGGCCTCTAGGTCAGTCATGCCCCGGCCCTCCTTCCATGCCATCGATTGTAAAGTTGCCATGCGTACATGTGACTAATCCCGAAGTGCGCCGCGAGCGCCTTGAACGTCCATCCGTTGTCGCGCCAGCGCCGCAGTCGCCGCACGTCGGCGTCCGAAAGCTTCCGGCGAAGGGCGCCCACCACCTTCCGTTGGTAGCAGCCGCACGACCACGCGCGAGGATGCATGAAGTTGCCGCGCCTCACCTCCTTTACCGTCCCGCACTTGCACTGGACAGTGATGCGCGGAGAGGTGGTGCCATCGATCACCGTCAGCCATCGGCGCTTCCGCCCCGTCCAGTCCTCGGGCGGCAGATACCCTTGGTTGCCGATGATCTGCCGCACCCTCTCCCGTGAGATGCCGTACTCGGCGCCGATGGCCTGCATGGTGAGGCCGCTGGCGCGCTTGGCCAGCATGTCGGGGTAGCGCGGATCGGCGGGGTTGGGGGTGGCGTGGCGGTGAGGCATGGCGTCAGACCTCGCCCAGCACTTCAATCACCTCGCGCACCTGGCAAACCAGCTTGTCTTCGCCGAAGCGAATGCGGCCGTAGCAGGCAACGCGGGTGAGGATACCGTTGCAGTACCTGCGCGCTTGTTCGATTTCGAGTGAGGCGTGCAGGCCGGCCGAGCACATGGACAACTCGCTTTCCCACCGCAGCACGAGGCCCACCTCCGCCTTCGGGCGCTGGCCGCCGTGGGCATGGCGGAGTAGGCCATTTTTGGGGACGAAGTGATAGGCGGCGATTGGTTGCGATTCTTCAACCTCGATCTCGCCGCCGCCGCCGTAGCCGCCGCCGCCGCCGTAGCCGCCGCCGTCGCCGTAGCCGCCGCCGTCGCCGTAGCCGTCGCCGCCGCCGTCGCCGTCGCCGTAGCCGTCGCCGTCGCCGTCGCCGTAGCCGTCGCCGCCGCCGTAGCCGCCGCCGTCGCCGTAGCCGCCGCCGCCGCCGTCGCCGCCGCCGTCGCCGCCGCCGTCGCCAGCCGAGATGACTTTCCGGTTTACCGCTTCCACTCCGCGGCCTCCCACTTGGCGACGGCGGACGCGCTGACGTCGACGACTTTGGAGACGTCGCGCACCTTGCCATTCCATCGTGGGCCGATGCGGCTGCCAGGGCCGGGGCCACCGGACGCAAGTCCGTACACGCCAGGATGATCGGGGAGGCAGACGTACGACCAGCAGTGGCGCGCGTTTTCGAGGCGCACCGCATTCCCGCCCTCCAACTCCTCCACGAGGTAGCCGAAGTAGATGCCGCGATGCGTGTCGGTGATGAGGACGGCGCGCTTGCCGTCCGGCTTGCCCTTGGCGCTCATTTGCCCTTCCCTTTCTTCTCCACCGCCGTCAGCCTCACCCCGAAGCCGCTGGTGGCCTCGCGGACGGCGTCGAGATCGGCGCGGAGGGTGGCAACGAGGGCGTTCAGTCGCTCGATCTCGGCGTTCTTCGCGGCGGTGGCCACCTGCCCTTCCACGGTGGTGAGGCGGCTTTCGACGGTGGTGAGTTGCGCTTTGATGTTGGAAATGTCCGTCATCAATTGGGCCAGGCTGTTGATGTTGGGGGGCATGTCACGTGTCCTTTCCGGCGGCCCTGTCGACCGCGAAGATTTCGGCGATTTCACCAGTGGCCTCGAAACGTTCCTTTACGAAGCCTTGCGCGTGGTTCAGGTACAGCGTCTCGAAGTGCAGGCGATCGCGTGTGCGCACCTCGTAGTACGTCCAGGTTTTCGGTTGAGTCGTCATGCCGCCCACGCCTCCACCTCGATGCCGAAGCGTTTTCGCAGGCGCAGCGCATTCTCAATCGTCGGCCGCCTGTCGCCATGGATCCAGCGACTGACGACGCCGCGCGAAACGCGCAACGCTCTCTCCACTTTCTCGTGCGTGAGGCCCCTCGCCTTGATCGCCTCCGCCAACCGCATGCCTGGTGATTTCTTCATGCAACGCCTCTTGTACTGGCCCCGAGTCAGACAGTCAAGGGCCCTCGCGCGTTCAACCGAAAATAAATCTGCGCGGCCGGGTGAATCTGTCCACTTGACAGACGTCTGACAGGCGCGCAGTATCGCAGCCACCCCGAAAGGAGCCCCCATGCCCCGCACCTTCGACGACGACCTCCACGGCAGACTGCACGCCGACGCATTCACCAGCCACGCGTCCGAAAAAGCCTTGGCCGTCGCGGCGGCCCTCCTCGTCGAATCGGAGAGGGCGGACATGGAGGATGCGCTTCGGGACACGATGCCGGCGCCGGCGAATGACTGTGGTGAGGCGGAGGGGCACGGCGATGGCGAGTGAGTACACCCTGCCCGCCGTCGAGGGGTGGAAGCGCAGCGCGGATCGGCACCGCGTGATGTGGCGAGGGCCCTACGGATCTGGCGAATCCCACGACACCTCGTACAACCGCGTTTTCGTCGCGCTGGACGAGGACGGCGAGGTTGAGGTGGACATCGCCGTGGAAGAAGACACGGCGAAAGATCCCTCTCAAACGGCCCTCATCCCAATCGCCGTCCTCGCCGATCTCGTCCACGCGTGGGAGGCGCGCAAGTAATGCCCCTCCCCCGCAGCCCCCTCGCTGGCCGCTACTTGACGCGCGAGGAATTCGCCCTTGTCTGCGCCCGCGCCAACGCGACGCCGCCGCAGCTGCGCAACTGGCAGCGAAGGGGCGCTCTAATCAACCCCGCGGTGGAGGCGCGCATTGACAGGGCCGTGGCCGAAGTGACGGCGATGCGCGGCGAGACGCACATGGAGGAGGAGGACGGCGATGGCTGGCTGGCCGCTGGCGCTGCCAGCCCTGCTTTCCAAGATGGCCACGGAGAAAATCATCACATGGCGCGAGGCCAGCGCGTTGGCCGCGAAAGAGGCAGCGAAGGCCAAGGCCGCCGCCTACAAGGCCGCCCCCGATCCGAAAGACTACCGCGGAAGCGAGGTGAAGTGATGGCAACGAAGAAGAGGGCGCGGGCGAAGAAGAAGCCAGCGCCGCGTTACGTCCTCATCCTCCGCACCTGCGCCGCGGACATGACGAGTCATGGCGGATTCAAGTGGCCGAAGAAAGGTCGCGTCCAGTGTAAGGATTGGAAGCCGACGCCCACGTGCGGCAATGGGTTGCACGGTTTGCTTTGGGGCGAGGGCGACGCGTCTCTGATGAATTGGAGCGACGACGCCAAGTGGCTCGTGGTCAAGGTGCGTGCGGATGAAGTCGTCAAGATCGACGATGCGAAGGTGAAGTTTCCGCGCGGCGAGGTGTTGTGCTGCGGGGACCGGCTGACAGCGACGTCGTATCTCGTCCAGTACGGCGAGGCGGGGCATGCGGTGCATGGAGCAACCGTAGCGAGCGGCGACGGCGGCACCTCGACGAGCGGCTACGGCGGCACCTCGACGAGCGGCGACGGCGGCACCTCGACGAGCGGCTACGGCGGCACCTCGACGAGCGGCGACGGCGGCACCTCGACGAGCGGCGTCCGCGGCACCTCGACGAGCGGCGACGGCGGCACCTCGACGAGCGGCGACCGCGGCACCTCGACGAGCGGCGACGGCGGCGAACTCCGCATCCGCTGGTACGACGGCACGCGGTACCGGCTCGCCGTTGGATATGTCGGCGAAAACGGCATCAAGCCCAATGTGAAGTATCGCGCGGACGAGAAGGGGAACCTCGTGGAGGTGACGTCGTGAGCGATCCCAACCTCGCAGACATGGGCGACGCACCCCACAACGGCACCCCGACGTCAAAGGAAGCGGCGGAATCGCTGACGCCGGAGACGCTGAAGGGGCTGCGCGCGAAAGTCTACAACCTGATCGCCGCGCGCAGTTTCATCGGCAACGGCACCACGAGTGACGACATTGAAAGAATTTTGGACATGCGCCATCAAACGGCGTCGGCGCGAGTCAACGAATTGGCCAACGGGGGCCTGATAGAGGGGCGTGGGCGGCGGACGACGCGCTCAGGTAGGAGTGCGGTTGCGTATTGGGTGGTGAAGCGATGACGCTTTCTGCATCCGATCTCGCCCTGCGCGCCGGCCGCATCGGCGCCTCGCTCGTCCCCGCTATCGTTGGCGTGAGTCCATGGGCCGGCCCTCTCGATGCCTTCCTCACGCTCACCGGCCGCGCCATGCGCGAGGATTCGCCCGCGATGCGCCACGGGCACCGCTGGGAAGCCTCGATCGTCGATGCTTGGTGCGCCGAGACGGGCAAGCCGGTGGAGTACCGCGGCACAGTCGTCCACCCGCTGCATGACTGTATCTGCGCCACGCCCGATCGCGTCGTACTCGGCGAGTCCGCCGTCCTCGAATGCAAGCTCGTGGGAGCGCGTCAGGCTCACCACTGGGATGGCGGCGTGCCGGATTACGTGCTGGTGCAGGTGGTGACGCAGATCGCGTGCACCAACGCGGAGAAGGGCTACGTGGCCGCCTTCATCGGCGGGACAGACTTCCGGCACTTCACGATCGATCGCGATGTGGAGTTGGAATCCGCCGTGCTGGACGTGGTGCGCCGCTTCCACGTGGATCACGTCCTCGCCGACAGTCCGCCGCCGGTGGACGACAGGACGACGGCGAAGGCGTTACAGGCCCTCTTCCAGAAGTCTCGCGGGGACATTGTGCCGGCGCCGAGTGAATTGGCCGAGTGGGCGCGCGTCTACAACTTCGCGAAGGGCGCCAAGGCGGACGCGGAGGCCATGATGGAGAAGGCCAAGGCGCAGATGTGCGCCGCCATCGGCGAGCACGACGGCATCGAGGGTGACGGCTGGCGCGCGACGTGGCGCTGGCGAGAGGCTTCGCGCGTGGAAGCGTACGAGCGGGCACCGTTTCGGGCATTCGATCTCAGGGAGACGAAGAAAGGAAAGCGGACATGAGCAACAACGGACAGCAGATCGTGCCGGCTGGCACTACGGCCGCGGAGGCCATCGGAGAGAAGTCCCTCGCGCGCTCGGCGGAGACGGCTGGCGAGGCCGCCGCAGCCCACGCGGAAGCGTTGGTGAAGGCACAATTCGCCGTCGCCCTCGGCCGTCCGCGCTCGTGGCTGAATGTCTCGACGCGCCTCGCCGATCACTGCCGCCGCCCCGGCTTCGCCAAGATCGCGCGCTACTCCCTACCGCCTCGCGGCGGCGACAAGCGCATCGAGGGGCCGTCCATCCGTTTCGTGGAGACGTCGATGCAGGAGATGGGTAACGTCGTGTCCTCCGCCGTGGCCGTCTTCGATGACGCCGACAAGCAGACGATCCGCGTCCAGGTGACGGACTTGGAGCGCAACATCACGCACTCGGCGGACGTCACCATCCTAAAAACGGTGGAGCGCAAGTCCGTGGCCGACGGGCGCATCCCCATCTCGTCGCGCACCAACTCGCAAGGGGCGAAGACGTATCTTCTCCACGCCACGGAAGACGAGATGTTGCAGAAGCGCAACTCGCTCGTATCCAAGGCGCTGCGCACGCTGGGGCAGAAGTTGATCCCGAGGGACGTGCTGGACGATTCAATGGCCATCGCCATCCGGACGGCAAACGATTCGGCGGCGGCGGATCCGGCGGCGGAGAAGAAGTGGATCGCCGGCGCCTTCGCAGCCCTGGGCATCTACCCGGACAAGTTGGCGGAGTACCTCGGGCACCCGCTGGACGAGGCCACGGTGGACGAGTTGACGGAGTTGCGCGGACTCGGCCAGGCCATCGCGGACGGCGATGAGAAGTGGGCGGACGTCCTCGCAGCGAAGAAGGCGCCGGCGCAGGAAGGAGCCGTGGAGGCCAAGCCCGTCAACCCGGCGGCGGAGAAGTTGAAGGAGAAACTGGCGGAGAAGAAGGGGAAGGCGCAGCCTGCCGCCGCAGCGAAGGAGTCGAAGGAAGCGGCCAAGCCGGCTGCGCCGCCCAACGCGTATCAAGCGCTCCTCGATGCGCTCGCGAAAGCCACGGACGTCAACGCGTTGTGGGCGGAGAAGGCCGCCGAGATTGACGCGTTGCCGGAGGGCCAGCGAGTGGCGTTTATCGAGGCGTCGTCGGAGCGGAACAAGGTGCTGGGAGGCCGCCAATGAAACCATCCCCTCCCATCGCCGTCTCCCCATTCCACATGCCGTCGTGGCGGACGCTGGCGAAGTGGTTGGACGTTGCGCCCTTCACCGACGACGAGTGGGCGCGGGTGTGGGAGTTGCCGTACGCCGAGCGCCGCGCGGTGATTGCGCGGAGGGTGTGGCCGGCGGCTGAGGGGGAAGGGAGGGTGGCGGCGTGAGCGCGACGAAAGGGCCGTGGGTGCAGTCGGATTGGGCGGTGCGCGGAGTCGGCGGATCGGTAGCCTCGTGCGAAACGCGCTCAGACGCCGCCCTCATCGTCGAGATGCGGGCGGCGTTGGTGGAGTTGGGCAAGGCGAGAGCGACCGACCCGGCCGGTATCGGCGGGCTCGTCGGCCATGCGCGTGTGAGTTTGGCGGTTGAGAAGATAGCGGCGCTGGCCGACCGCCTCGCCGCGGCGGAGGAAAACGAGCAACTCCGCGCGCGCGACATCGCGGCATACGACGCGCTCGTGGCGTACGGGAAAGAGATCGCCACCCTGAGAGCGGGGCTGAGGGAGGCGACCGATCTGATCGAGAAAGCGGTGCTGGGCGCGTATTGCGACGACGAGTCGATCGTGGACATCGCCCGCCTTCGCGCCCTCGAGCAGGGCGTGCGGGTGCGCGACGGCGGACAGGGTTACGTGAATATCAGAGCGTGGCCTGGGTCCAGCGAGTGGAGCATGACGATCGAGCGGGCCAGAGAGCTGTATCGCAAGCTGCGCGATTTCGTGGGGGATGAGGAGTGCGCGGCGCTGAGGGCCAAGCTGGCGGAGGTGGAGCGAGCGCGCGATGCCGCTCTCGTGACGCGCAACCTGGAATCGAATCCGTCGCTGCAACAGGCGTGGGAGGAACGCGACGCCGCCCGCGCCGAGGCGGAGAGGCTGAGGGCGTTGGCCGCGGAAGCCATTGATGGGTGGGAGCGCATGCACAAATTCTGGCACCTCGGCCAAGGCGGTCCGCGCAGCGGCGGTTCGAAAACCGACGGCTACTCAATCGCTCGCCTCCGCTCCGCCCTGGAGCCCTCGCCATGACCCCGCGCCCCGAGGATGTGGAGAGGTTGGCGAGGGAGATGTGGGCCGGGTTTCAGCGCGAGCAGCCAGCCGCGTTTGGCGTGTCCTGGAATGAGATGCATTCGTCGTGGCGAGCCGGATTCATGGGTGCTGCGCGTGTCGTCCTCCGCACCTACCGCCCCGCTCCGAAGGCGGCGAAGAAGGGGAAGGCGAGGAGATGAGCGACGGCGTTACGTGCCGCGACTGTCACGGCCGCATCGACGAGGGCGCATTCGAGATGAAGCGCAAGCTCCACGCGCGGCTACACGCGAAAGACGGCAAGCCGTGGACGCCGCCGAAGCTGTGCTCGGAGTGCTGGCTGCTGGCGCTCCATCGACTCTGTTTCGCCGATGACGACGAGACGGACGCGAAAGAAGGTGGGACGTGAAAGCACGCGACTTCGTTTACTGGCTGCAAGGCATGTTCGAGTTGACCGATCCGAAGACGCTCGACGAGCGGCAAACCGAGTTAGTGAAGCGCCACCTCGCGCTCGTATTCAAGCACGAGATCGATCCGGGCATGCCGGGCGAGGAGTTGGATGCCATCCATGCAGGGCCACCCGGACCACCGGGGCCACCTGGTCCCCAAGGCCCGCCCGGAAGGCCGGGAGGCAGGGGGCCTCTTATCCGATGCTGACGCACGACGACACCGCGCCTCACCGCGGCGGAGGAAGGGGGAGGGGATGAGCGACGGCTTCCCCTACGTGTGGCGCGTGCGCACGCGATTGCCCGATCGATTCGGCACGCTCTGCCGCGTGAACGTGCGCGGCGCGATGAACTCGTGCGAGGTCGAATTCGAGGACGGCTACCGAGTGATTACGTCGCGGAACTACCTACGAAAGGCCCGCCGATGACGCCGAGGACGAGCGAGAGCGAGAAGCGGTGCGTTTGCTACGACGAGCCGGACCCGCCGGTGCGCGCGAGGTGCCGCCACTGCGGACGCATGGCCGGACCGGAGCACGTCTGTCACGCCGACGGGTGCAACGTCGAGGTGCCGCCGAAGATGTTCATGTGCAAGCGGCACTGGTTCATGGTGCCGAAGCCGATGCGCGATCGGATCTGGGCCACGTACGTGTCTGGCCAGGAGATTCGCAAGGACCCGACGGACGAATACATGGAGGCGTCGATGCAGGCGATCGAGGCTGTGGCGGCGAAGGAAGGGCGGAGATGACTCGGGCGAGCGAGAGCGAGAGGAGAGAGCGATGAAGTTCGAGTCGAAGTACAACCTTGGCGATGTCGTGTCGGTGATCACGCGGACGTCGGTGCGTCTCCCACCAGAACGATGCAGCGCATGTGAGGGCGAAGGGACGTGCATGCTTCGCGGCGAGCGATACGCGTGCCCGAAGTGCCACGGCAAAAAAGAGACGGAGGCGCGCGGCTTCGGTTGGGTAATCACCGACCGCGGAACAATCAGGAATATCCGCGCCGAAACAGTGCGGCCGGGTATCGATGACGATGAGGAGTCGGGGCCGGTGCTGTTCGTCTACATGTTCACCGACAACGGGTGCGGGACGTTGCACCCTGAATCGCGATTGTGGCCTACCGGCGAAGCGCAGGCCGAGTGCGATCGAAGGAACAACGCACCATGACCCCTCGGCCGAGCGTGTGGTTGGCGAAGAGGAGCCGCCGGACATGCATGTCAGTTCGCAGCGGCAACTCAAAGAGACGTTCGCGTTGTTGGACCTTCGCCGCGCCGTCCTCGCCTGGCTGAGGGATGCGCGATGATGGCGTGCGACGGAATGAAAGGCCACAGATTTGGTCGACTGACGTGCGTGGCCTACGTCGATAAACGAAACAGCCATCACCTTTGGTCGTGCCTGTGCGACTGCGGTCGAATGAAGACGCTGCGCGCCACCGACCTTGTGTCCGGGCATGCCACGTCGTGCGGGTGCTCGCGCGTCTTGGGACGAGACCCGAAAGATCGGATGTCTCGGCAGCCGGAATACGAGGTGTGGAAACGGATACGGCACAAGTGCCAACGGCCGTCACACTTCGCCTTCAAGTTCTACGGCGCGAAGGGAATCCGTGTGTGTGACGGCTGGTCGAACTCGTATGCATCGTTCCTGAAAGACATGGGCCTTCGCCCGCTGGCCACGTTGGAGATCGACCGCATCGACAACGCGCGCGGGTACACGTGCGGTCACTGCGACGACTGCCTGCGAAGAGGCGATACCTTCAACTGCCGATGGACAACGCGGCTCGTTCAGCAGAACAACATGAGCACCAACGTTCGGATCACACTGGACGGCGTGACGCACACGCTGGCGGAGTGGTGTCGGCTGCGCGGACTGCCGTATTCCATGCTTATCCGGTTAGCACCCCCAACTTGGGAGATTTGGAAATGAGCGCTCTGACTCGAATCGTTCGCGACGACGCGCACCACGCTCTCGCCGCCACTCTGCTTCACGCGTTCCCGTCGATCTCGTGGCGACACCACGGCATCGGCGTGTTGCAGGGATATCTCGTCGAGCACACGGAGCCGGAGGTCCGGGTCCACGTGTGGCATCCCGACCTGATCAAGCCAGGCATCGAGGCGAACGGCGACGTGCACGATCACCGCTTCGATATGGTTTCCCACGTGCTCATTGGTGACGTCGTGCACGAGGAGTGGCACGCGACCGCGGAACCCCGTGGGGACTTCACGGCGACGCTTCTTACGCACGCCCGCGCGGCGGCGGACAGCAAATATCACGGTCCAACGACGCCGACAGATGAACGCTACGCCGTCGAGACGGTCAGGTTCGTCATTCCGGCCGGGTATCGCTACAGCTTCCCCGCCCGAGCGTTTCATCGGAGCCCCGTCGTCGACCTCGCGGTGACAATCGTCGAAAAGCACCAACAACGAACCGATCCGGCTCGCATTCTTCACCCGGCGAGCGCTCCATTCGTTCCGGCGTTCGGACACGACGAAGACGCGGCGTTGCTCGTTCACGTTCTCGAATGCGCGCGTGCAGCTTTGGGGAATTTGTGGAAGGCGAATCGCTGTGGGTGACAACCGGATAAGCATGCCGTATTCGACCGCGCGTCGTCGAATTGCCGTTGGAGGATGGGGTATTACGAGACTATGGTTTTCGGCGGCCCGCTCGATCAGACGCAAGAGCGTTGCGAGACAGAAGCGGAGGCCATGGAGCAATACGAGCGCCTTGTGCGGCGCGTGGAAGCGTTGCCGGCCACCGATTGATCCTCACGCGAATGGCTGGTATGAATAAGTAGAAGCCTCGCCCGTCAAACCAGGCGTAGGAGGTTGCCCATGAACGATCGGAAGCCTTTCGCCCGCGGCTGGTTCGAGGTGGACGCGCGCGGCCTGGAGAAGACGCTGGCCACGCGCGACCCGGCCAGCATCCTCTTCGAATTGATCCAGAACGCGCTGGACACCAAGGCGCGCACCGTCGAGGTGACGGTGGAGCCCATGCCCAACGCGCCGCGTGCCCTCGTGGTGGTGGGCGACGACGATCCCACCGGCTTCGTGGATCTCTCGCACGCCTATGTCCTCTTTGCCGAGAGCGCGAAGAAGGGTGACCCCGAGTTGCGTGGCCGCTTCAACCTCGGCGAAAAACTCGTCATTGCGCGGTGCGAGTGGGCCGAGATCGTCAGCACCACCGGCGGCGTCCGCTTCGAGGCCGATGGCACGCGCCGGAAGATGAAGGAGAAGACGGTTGTGGGCAGCGTCTTCCGCGCCGAGGTGCGCATCACGCGAGATGAGATGCAGCGCGCGATCACCCGCGCCTCACGCATCCTCGTCCCCGAGGGCGTGACGCTGCGGATCAACCGCGAGGACATCCGATCGCCGGCGCCCGTGCGGACGGTTGGTAGCGTGTGCCTCGCTACGGAGCTTGCGGATGAGACTGGCCGCATGACGCGCAAGTACCGCCACACGTCTCTTCGCCTCCATCGCCCGCGCACCGGCGAAAGCGGCTGGCTGTACGAGTTGGGCATCCCCGTGGTGGAAACCGGCGACGCCTTCGACGTGGACGTCCGGCAGAAAATCCCGCTCAACACCGATCGGGACAACGTGACGCCCGGCTACCTGAAAGACATCCGCGTGGCCGTACTGAACGAAGCGCACGACATGCTGGGCGCCACGGACGCCACCGCCGAGTGGGTGCGCGAGGCGGCGGACGCCAGCGGGTGCAGCGACGCGGCCATCAAGCGCGTGCTCGATCTGCGCTTCGGTGACAAGCGCGTCTCGCCGGACCCCAACGATCGCGAGGCCGAGGACATCGCCAAGAGTGAGGGCTACGTGGTGGTGCATGGCGGATCCATGTCCGCGGGCGAATGGGAGAATGCGCGCCGCGCCGGCGCCATCCTTCCGGCCAGCAAGGTGACGCCCTCGCACATGTCCACGCCGTCCAGCGACGACTTCACGACGATCCCGCCGGACAGGCAGACGATGGGCATGAAGTCCACACGCCGTCTCGTGGACTTCCTCAGCACGCGCATCCTCGACGGCGCTGAGGGTATCGACGTGGAGTTTTTCGAGAGTCCGGTGATCACCGTGCAGGCGCAGTGGGGCGGCGGTGACAAGCGCCCGCACCTGTGGTTCAACGTGTCCACGCTGGGCGCGCGCTTCTTCGACGATCCGCTGGCGGACAAGGTGATCGAGTTGGTGCTTCACGAATTCGCGCACCACACGGAAGGCAACCACCTGAGCGCGCGCTACCATGATGCGCTGTGCAGGCTGGGCGCGCGGTTCGGACGAGTCTGCCGGGAAGGGTACTCGGACATGATCGGGTGGGTGTATCGATGACTACCCTGGCGGAATGGGTGACGATGCTCGCGGAGCATGGCGATGGCTCGCACCCGCGCTACGTGCGGCAACTTCTCCGTGTGGCTGCTGCCGCCGCGGAGATGCGGCGGAATAGCCACGTCAGCGCAGAGATGCGCCGCGCGCTCGACAAGTTGGATAGGTTGGATTCGGAGTGGTCGGCCGCACGCCGCGCGGGGGGCCAGTGACCACCGCCCTTGCCACCGCCAAACCCGACGCATTCTCCGCCCTCGTCCTCCCGGCGCCGGCCGGCGATCGGATGCAGCACCCGGTCACCCTCTACCTCGCCGGCCTCCGCCCCAGCGGCATGCGTGCGATGCGTGACGCCCTCGCCCGCATCGCCCGAATTATCAATGCCAAGCTTGCCGGCTTGGATGCGATGACGGCGATCTATTCCGTCGACTGGACGAAGATCCGTTACACGTCCGCGCGCCTCATTAGGCTGACGCTTACCAACACGACGAAGCTAGCGGCTGGGCGGCCGTCAGCGAAGCGGGCCGGCAGGCGAGCGAGGGCGCCAGGCATGATCTCGCCGGCAACCATCCGCCAGGCCCTCTCTGCACTCAAAGGCGTAATGCACCAATGCCGCTACATCGAGGATGCGGGGGGCAAGACGCTGATCAACAGCGACGACTTCGACGGCATCAAAGAGGCGTGCAAGGGCGTGAAGGTGGACTCGCCCAAGGCCGGACGCATGATGGAACAGCAAGAAATCGTGGACTTGCTGGCATCCTGCGATCTCGCCACGCCCATCGGCGCCCGCGATGCCGCGATCCTCGCCATCGGCCTCGGTTGCGGCCTGCGCCGTTTCGAGATCGCTGGCCTCGACACGGCGGACTACAAGGCGCCGCCGTCGCCAGGGCATGCTGGATCGATCACCGTCCAGCGCGGCAAGGGCAAGGGCGGCAAGCCTCGCGAGGTGCCGTTCCCGTCGGACATGAAGGCGGGGATGGACGCGTGGCTGCGCGTGCGCGGGACGGCGGCGGGGCCACTCGTTTGCCCGATGACGCGCGTGGGCAAAGTCATCTACCGCCACATCTCGCCTGCCGGCATCTATCTCGCCGTGCAACGGCACTGGCAAAGCGTGGAGTTGAAGGAGAAGGTGTCGCCGCACGATTTCAGGCGCACCCTCATCTCGCGCTTGCTAGACAAGGGCGTGGACTTGGTGACGGTGCAGGGCATCGCGGGGCATGCGAATCCAAAGACGACGGCCGGCTACGATCGCCGCGGCGATCGCGTCGCGAAAGAAGCCATCGAAAAACTCGGCTACGGGTGGGGAGGTGGGAAGTGACGACAGAAGAAGCCTTGGCCGCCGAAATCGCCCGCGCCGATCGCGAGTGCGCCCGCGCGGACGCGTGCCTCGCCACCATCAACCGCGTGGTGCGCCGCCACTACATGGAGACGATCGACGCGACGCCCGTTGTGGGCTGGGCACAGATGCTTTGCGAGATGGACAGGCGGCGGAAGCACGGAGGCGGGAGGTGATCCGCGGCCACGCCACCCGCCGTCCCCGCCGCGCCACCTTCCGCTGCCTCGTGTGCGGCCGTCCATGCCATGCACCCGGCCCTGGCTGGCGGTTGTACTGCTGCAACGTCCCCGGCCACGATCCGGCGCTGCACACGTGGACGGCGATGGGGATGGCGAGGTGTGCGGAGCATGAACCGAGGAGGGCGTGGTGATGAGCAAGATGCCACTGCGAACGCAGCATGAGGAGCGTGTTCTGCGCGCCGCGAGGAAGTACGCGCGGATGAAACTGCACGGCACATACATCGAAAACGATAACGTCGTCCACGTGGCCGCGTCGGATCGGGCGATGTACGCGGAGGCGTTCGCCAAGGAATTGACGTTCGCGGCCGAGACGCTCATTGCCGCGATGTCCATCGACGAGGTGGACGGGAAGTTGGCCGAATGACCGCCCCTCAATACCTCGCCACCCTCTACACTCTCTGCGGCCTGTCCACGCTGGGCATCTACCTCGTCAACGGCGGCACCGCGCGCGGGTGGGGAGGCTGGTACCCCGTCCTCGTCCTCGCCTTCGCCGTCTTCTCTTGCTGGCCCGTCTTCTTCGCCCTGTGGCTCTTCGCGATGGAGTACCCGCGCGAGACGACGGGGAAGCGGTGGAGGGCGCCGTGAGCGGCTCCGCCCGCATCTCCGCCCCCTCGGCCGATTCCTTCGTGGCGCTGTACGGCGACTACCTCACCCTGCGTGCGAAGGCCGCGAAGGGGCGAGCGAGCCGAGCCGCCCTCGTTGCCCTGGCCGCTCGCCTCGCCGATGCCGTGAAGGCGGACGCGGAGGCGGTGGAAATCGCCACAATCGCCTTGTCGCCCGATGATCACTCGCGCGCGTGGGCGGACATCGCGCATCCGTTGGAGCGGGCGCCGCGGCAGGAATGCGCGGACGCGGACGGGAGAGCGATGCGGTTGGTGGAGAGGCGGTGGATGAAGTGAGCGCCGGCGACAACGAACGCGCCGCCGCCGTTGCCTTCCTGCGCGCTGCGGCCCTACGCCAACGCGAGGCCGCGTGCATCGCGGACGCCTCGCGCGAGCTTCGGAACATGCGCGCGCGAATCGCCGAGTACGTGGGCATGCTCGCCAACCAGATCGAGCGCGGCGAACATCGGAGGGGCCATGGGCGTTGAATCCATGTTGGTTGACCGCAAGCATCGCCGCCTCTTCTACCTCGGCAAGTGGTACGGCGACATCCCGTTGAAGCGGTGCGGATGGGCGGAGTTTGCCTCGCTGGTGATGGCGCCCTTCGAGGAAGACGCGGACCCGGACCTGGAATGGCGGTTGGAGCAGACGCGCCGTATGTGGGCTTTCTGTTGCGTCGCGGACTGGGATGTCACGCGCACGCGAGACGGGCAGAGCGATCACCCGCGCAACGACTTCACGGAGGCGTTTGAGATCATCTCCAGGCCGTACCCGGAGCGCGGCGTCTACGAGGTGGCATTCGACGGACGCAGGCCAGCGGACGTGCACAACGAGCATGCCAGATATCGCCTCGTCATGTCGGCGTACGACGTGGACGACTCGGGCGATCGGTGGGGCTTTCATGTCCTCCACCCAGACCCCTGCGCGGCGGAGCAGGCGGAGGCGGAGAGGTTTTAGAAGGGTAGCGCCGTCTGCATCGTGCCAGCTGCGCGCGCCGACGGGAGCCGCGCCGTACGAATCACGAGGGCGAGTAGGCCCGCTTTCGTCCGCCCTGCTTCCTCGAAGCCCGCGCGCCGATAGCAACGGCCCGGGTCGCGCTTCCTCCGCGTCTTGTCCTCGTCCACGAAGGTCACCAACGCGCACTCGTCCCGCACGATCTCCGTCCAGTGCCGATGCCGCGCGATGACGATCCACGTGGGCACCCGCGGCGGCTCGGGCCACTTGGCGAGCGTGCAACGAAGCGCCTCCTCGATCATGGCGCTGGACAGGTGAGGACTTTCGTTGCGGAAGGCGCTGCATACCCAAGCCCCCCCCCCAGCGATGCTTTACGTACTCAGCGAAGGGCCACGACGTCACCCAAAATGCATCGGCGGCAGGCGTGCGCAGGACGAGGCATCGGCCGGGCGGGACGAAGTTTTTCGCGCCCGGGGACTGGCGGTTGTAGTGGTGATCGGCGAGGTTGCGGCGCACCTCGTCGTCGGCGCGGTTTGAGAGGAGCCAGATCACCGGCTCCGCCGCCCGTACGCCAGCCCCGCTCGCGCAGGCGTCGCCATCATGGCCAGTGCGCCCCACGTGCTTAGGCTCACCTTCGCCTCGACGGCGCGTTGGCAGAAATCCTCGTACTGCGCACGCGTCACGTACACGTAAACTACCGAATCTGCTGGCTCACCGCTCGGATTCTTGCACGGACGTCCACCGGGGTGCTTCGGTTTCGTCTTGTTTTTCGCTGCCATGGCGGTACAGTTACCACGGTGAATACTACCCGGCAAGCCCCGTCTGACAGGGCGAATGGAGGGTGTGGAGATGGAAGCAGCCGCGTCTACCTGGGTGCATCCTTTCGAGCGTGCCGGCTTCGGGCGCGCGCCCTACCGCTGCACCGGCTATCAGGAGTTGGTTTGGGTTGGCCCGGACGGCTACACCAAGGCCGGCGGCTCGTGCGACGTCTGCGGGACGTCCATCCGTCACTCGTACACCATCACCAGCACGGATGGCGTGGCCTTCAAGGTGGGCTGCGATTGCGTCCAGAAGACGGGCGACACGGAGCTTATCGCGTCCATGCGCCGCGAGGAGAAGGCGGCGAAGCGTGCGTACGAGCGATCGCTGTGGGAGGCCGCGCGCCCGGAGCGTGAGGCGCGGGAGCGCGCGGAATCGGAGTTGCGCGCCAAGGTAGCCGCCGCCAACGTGATTGACCACGCGCTGACGCTTCACGCGTGCGCGGTTGTCCTCGCCGACGCGCGTACGAGCGAATGGACCGCCTCGCGTGTCAAGGTGATCGTGGCCGCCCTCACCGAGGGCCAGCGTGATGGCCTCACGGATGCCGAGGTGGACATCCTCGGCGAGGCCTGGCTTACGGCGTCTCTTCCGGTGTCCTCGCACTTCGGCGGCGTCGGCGCGCGCGTCCGCAACCTGGACGTCATCTACCTCGGCGGCCCGGTTTTCGAGTCCGCCTACGGCATCAAGCGCCTCGCCAACTTCGCGGTGGTTGGCACGGGGGAAATCCTCGTGTGGGGCACGACGAGCGGCATCGGATTCTGGGAGGAAGACGGCCACTACCACGGCTTTGACAAGGGCGACCGGCTCCGCATCGTGGCGGCGACGATCAAGGGCCACGGAGAGTACAAGAGCACGAAGCAGACGTCGATCACGCGCGCCAAGCTCGCGGCGCACGGAGGTGAATAATGTCCCGCCCCGTCCCGCCGGTGCCGCCCACGCCATCCAACCGCACGCCGGAAGCGCAGGCCGAGTACGAAAAGGCAGAGGCGGCTTGGAAGAAGGAGCGCGCCGAGGCCGACGCCGCGCAGGCGTCCAAGGCCCGCGAGGCCCGACTCAACGCCAAGGCGTGGGAGATTTTCGTGCAGCGGATGTCGCCGCGCGATCTGGACGGCCTCGGCGAGGACGACATTACTGCGGAGGGCGCCCGCAAGCGCATCACCTCTCTTGCCTGCAACGCCCTCGAAGCGGCGGAGATTTTCGTGGAGACGGTGGAGGAATAGCCATGTTGCCGCATCCATTGGCCTTGTGGAAACACGTCCTCTGCCGCCTCCTCGCCTTCCTCTGCGGCGCCGTCGCCTTCATCGCCGCCGTGTGGATGCTGGCTGGGTGCAGCGGCGCCAGCTTCGACGTGGCCGAGGCGAAGCAGGGGGAGACGGCGGGGGAGGATGCGGGTGGGGTGGCGGGGGAGGATTCGGCGCCGGGGGGCACCGTGGACGCCGTGGCGAGCGAGGATGGCGGCGCGATCGGTTACGACGCCACGCCGTGCGAGGGGCCGTATGCGCATCACTGCCCAATCGGCGAGGCAGTGGACTTCAACTCATGCCTGCCCACTGGCAACGCAGACGATCCGGGCACGTACAGCGCCGCCCTCGTGGCCGAGCAGATGGATCACGCGATCGCCACCACGCCCGTGACGTGGACGTGGGGGCCGCAGACGCCAGTGCGATGCGATGGCGTGTCGGTGACGCCGGCGGCGAGCGGGGATGCTAACTGCGTCTCGCGCCTATTCATCACGCCGCCAGGGGACTCGCGGACGGCTACGTGGTGCTGGGGAGGGACGGTGGCGGGGAGGTATGCGCAGGCGGGATCGGATGTGGCGCAGTGTCCGACGGTGGGGACGGCGGTGAATTGGTGGTGAATCTTGATTAGGCAGGCACGAAGTTCACTCCGTCCCAGTACACCCTGGATATGCCAGGAGAGCCCCCGGCGCTTACTCCAGTAAGTCCAATCCCTGGGGTGTTGTGTCCACCGATCGTCTTATTATTTAGAGTTACGATCCTCCCCTTCCTTCTTGGTAGAGTAATCGTGTGGTCCCCCGTCATTGGACCCGTCAGCTCAATCGTCGTGGCGTTGAACGAAGATGACGGAAGGACTTGATTAGCGTCGTTCATGTCTACCGTAGTCCACGCGGTAGGAGTGGCATCCCCGTTCTCGTCGCTCGGCCACGACACTTCACCCGAAGCGCTCCAGTCTCCAGTGGCTATCGTCGCTGACTGGCCTCCGCTTCCGCTGGCGACGACGGCTCCTGTACCCTCCGCGCAGTGTAGAGACGCAGTCACTCCTGGAATGTCCGTACCGTCGTATACCCACGCCTCGAACGCAGGCCGGAAAGAGAAAACACCTGGCAGGTTCTTTCCGCTCGCCATCCAGACGTTGTCCACGATCATGGCTGGGCCACCACGAACGCCAGTGCTGTCTGTGCCGATGTTGAAGAGAGGGTTAGGATCTCCTTGTGAGAACGCCGCTATCCCTGTCGCGCCGCCAACGCATGCGCACACGTACACGGAGCCGGCGACAGACAGGCTGTGCGGCATAGCGATCCAGAGAGTGATCGTGCGCGCTACGTCATCCACGTGCCAGGACAGCCATATTGGAAGATCGGCCACGACTGGAGCAGCGAACGAGGCAGCGGCGCCCGCGATACCTTTCAGATAGATAGTCCACTTGGGCGGACTTACCGACGCGTCGATCGTGACTGAGAACCCGTTAGCCGGCCCGTTGCCTCCGACGGGACAGGACGAAAAAACGTAGTTGTCTACCCCAGCACTGAGTCCGAGTATCTGGATGCGCGCACCGACAGCGAAGCTTGCCGCGGGCAAAATCCATCCAGCATCCGGCGCATTCGTCTGTATCTTGCTAGTGCCTGCGGTCGGCAGCCGGACGGATGCCTGCTGAGAGCGAGGTTTGAACGGCCTCGGGGATACCGGGCCTCGTCTGCCAGAGAATAGCCTGGCAGCCTCGTCCGTGACGGACCTGCCCCTGGCTGCCGCCCCCTCCTCCGTGAGGTGTGTCCCGTCCGGTGGGTACGCCGTATCGTTGGACCATTGCGGCGTAGGATCAACTACCGAATAGAGAGGGCTGAGTCCGGGGACGTTGGCGAGAATCCATGCGTTGTACGCAGCGACGCTCGCATTCGCCGCCGCGATCCCGCCGGAGGGCGTCGCGGGCGAATAGAAACTCGGGATCGTCGTGACGATGACGCGCGCGTTCGGGCACGTCGCGGTGATCTGCGCAAGCAGCGTCGTCAGCTTCGTTTCGCACGTCGCGGCCGAATCGCCAGACGTGTCAATGTTGTTTGTTCCTGCTCCGAGTACGATCAGGTCCGGCTGGCCGTTCAGGCCGATGAAGTTCTTCGTGAGAGGAGACGGAGCGGTGATGGTTGGCGCACCGCCCATGAGGGCGGTGAGATCCTCGATCATGTATCCGCTGTTTCCGTCCGACCATGGCTCGTATGGGTGAGGCTCCCCGACGGTTCCCTGATACGTACGAGCGAACGCACGAACGTCTAGACCTCTAGACCTAGAGTCTGTCCAGAACTGGTCCCTAGCGGACACGGCCGCTCCGGTACCTCCTAGTCCGGTGATGGAGTCACCAAACCACATGGTCCTGACTCCAGATGCAGGAACTACCGTATTTAGAACTGACGAAATGCTGTCAATTGTTTTTACAATTGCCGACTCATCGCCAGGAAGAGTCCTACTACCAGACGTTTGGTAGTCATCAAATGACGCAACAGATATGAGCCCTATCACGCCGCTGGCGTCAATTCCATTGTTACGCAGCGCCATTCTTACTCTCTGCGTCTTGCGCGTCTTGCGCATCAGTCAGAGGTTCTGCGTGTACGACTGACTCATTTACTGATACAGTTGTATCAAGATAGTAATGTCTCTCATGGCCAACGAACGACGGGACGTGTTCGTCATCTGTCGAGGTCACTGGTAGATCACTCACAAGCTTGAGCGCGCCTCTCTGAGCCTTGGAGTATATTGGCCTTCCGTCAAACCCAACGTGATGCTCGGACTCGATGCTGGACGGGTACCTGTACGAGTTGTTGTCGCAAGGGTGCACGAACGTTCCTCGCTCGTGATCTCCGTGATCTGTTTTGGTAGACATGCTGCGGCCTGCGTTTTCTCTCTCAGTCCATAACCTTGTATCCGCGGACGGACGTATCTAGGTTCTTCCCGGTGGACGTAAACCCAGTGGCGAGCGTGATAACGATCGTCTGATCAGGTGCGGGCGTGCCAGCTGCCGCGATCATCCACGTATTCACCTTGGCGCCCGTCAAACTCACCGGCGCCACGCCTCCGCCGGTGACGTCTGGGATATCCTTGAACGGCACCGTTACTGCCACCGCGCCATTCGTGGTGAACGTTCCCACGTCCGACTGCACGAGCGTGAACGGAGTAGCGGTGGCGGACATGTTGATCCTGCCCTTGCGCCTCGTGACGGATGTCGCGCCGTTCGCGATGAACCCCACGGTTGTCGCGACGGCGTTCGGATTCGACACGGTCACGTCGTCCATCTCCACGACGCAGATACCGTTCTGGAAGATACCGACGTCGCTCGCTACGCCGAGTGCGATCAGAGCGTTTCTGATGAAAACTCTTCCGGCGCTGTTCTGAACGTTGACACCGATCGTGTTTGCTGCCGACGCTTTCAGCGTGATTCTGACGTCCGAGATGACTGTGTCGTCGTCTGCGGCGCCAGACGTCACTAGGACGGTGCCGGTCGTAGTGTTTGAAGAGATCGCAATCAGTCCTCTCAGAGCGCCAGGACAGCCTAGAGACATGCATGCCGCCGTGCCAAGGACGCCGCTGAAACGAACGTTGAAGAACGACGGCCTCACGACCGTAGCGCTGACGAGAATCGACGCGGTCGTAGGGGTCCCTATGCCGACGGACACTCCATCGAACACACAGTCCATGCATGCCGTAGCGCCGCCTCCAACGTCGAGGTTTCTCGTCGTACATCCGATCGATCTGACGTTGCGCCACGTGCACCGCGTCGCATTCGTTACCGCGACGCCGAAGACGGACTGGCTTCCAGAGATCGAATCGAACTCGCAGTCCTCGCACCCCTGCGTCGTCGCCGCGACAGCTTGCGTGCCGAACGCCGCCGCAGACGCAAGCGCGGTGTTGCACGAGTAGCCGTCGCACCGGGACATGCGCGACTGGTAGCCGTCGAGGCAGATGAGGCCGGCCACGTTGCAGTGTCCGGCGCGGCTATCCATGACCGAGCACTGCTCGGTACCTAGCATCGCCACGCCGAAGTCCGGGAAGTCCGTGTTAGACGAGTGGTCGTATCCGTCGACGTAGGTCTGCGACATTGACGACGAGAACGAGCCGATGTCGAGTGCGAAGCCGCGCAGGGGGCCGTGGCCACCCTCGACGTCCGCATAGATCGGCCCTACAACCGAGCACTGGTATGCGTGCAGGATGTCGATCGCGGCGAACGAGTCGCCCGTGATGACCGCGCCGCGACCGATGATGACGAGCCTCGTCGGGACCGACTGCAAGAGCGTAACAACGTCGAGGTTCGCAAACGGCAGTAGGATCGGCCGGTCGAGAGTGAGTGTGTTCGCCACCACCAACGTCACTCGGTAGACAGCAACGAGGTTTGCGGACGCGGCCGAAACCACCTTGATCGAGTTGCCCGCAACGATTCCAGCAGCAAGCGTAACAACAAGCTGGTTCGATCCGACCACGGGCGTGCCGTTGCAGGTTGTCGGGGCCAGCGCCGCGTTGACTGCCTGGCCGAAGATGACGGAGTTCGCCACCGTGAGGACGCCGCTGAACTTTCCGACGAGCTTCGCGCCGTTCAGATCGAGCGTACGATCCGTCAGGCCATTGAGGTTGATTGCCGTCTGAATGTTGTACGTGGCGCCCTGCTGGAGGACGACGTCGCCGGACTGGAGTGCGGCGGTGATGGAGGCGCCGTCGTTGCCAGCGGGGGAGAGAGGGAGCAGCGGGGCAACGGTGGCCACCACGCCGGTAAGCGAGTTGAACGAGGCGAGGATCGCGTTTTCGTCCGGCGGCAGCGTACGCCCGCCGAAGGTGACGTACTGATCCATCGCTGCGGACTGGCCGAGGCCAAGGACACCGTTGGGGTTGTTTGCCGTATTCACCAGCGCCATCGGCTTGACTCTCCTCGCGCACCCACGCGGGGCTTTGCGCTGAGGTGAAGCCTACCGCTGCGGCATGCGCAACCACGGCGAGGACTTGCCGTCACTCGCCCTCACGCCGTCATTCGGTGGATGGCTGCGCGGGCACGGGGCCGCGCTTCTGGTCCGTGTAGAAGGCGAGGAGAAGCCCTTGCGGCGGCGGTGGGGATACGCGCGACTTCTCTTGGATCAGGCGCACCCATTCCTTGCGCGCGCGCGGCTCCAGCGCCCAGCCCGTCGCGGGGTCGAAGTATTCGAGCAGGAAGGTACCGTCCACGTTGTGGCGCGCGGCGAGTGGCCCGGACATGTCCCCGTCTTTCGTGCCGTGCGCGAGGATGAGGCCGGTGCGCCCCGGCGCTTCCTTCCACTTCGCGATCTTCCTGCCGCAGCGGTGCGCGTGCAGCTTCGAGATGTAGAGCAGGATCGAATCCTTGCTCCCGCTGACGGTGGGGTTGCTCGTCGTGAGCCCGCCGTTGGTGGAATCGAGGACGTAGAAGGGCGCATCCACCTCGTCGACCAGCGCGATCGACTCCTCCACCGTCTCGGCCACCGCCACCTGGAGGAAGCGCGCCGCCGATGGGTACTCGCGCCAGATGCCTCTTTCGCGCGCGTACTCGGCCACCATGTCTACGCCCATCTCGTCCGGCGTGGTGACGTAGAGGACGGGCACGCCGTAGCGCTGGGCGATCGCGGCGCAGATGCGAAGGGCGATCGAGGACTTCCCTGCGTTGGGCGGACTCGCGAGCATGTACGAGGCGCCGATGGGAATGCCCGGATCGTCTTTGCCACCGAAGGCGATGTCCACGGGGATGATGCCGGTGGTGAATCGATCGCGCTTCTCGTACTCCACGTTGGCGAGCAGCCGCGGACGCGCCTTCGCCGGCCCTTCCCTCTCGGCCTCTTTCGCCCCTGCGCCCGGCAGCGAGATGCGTGCGTCCACCTTCGGGCCGCCCGACATCCACGCGGACACGAGGCCGGCGGGGACGTGGGAGAGGCCACGGCCGAAAAAGGACGGTTGCGGCGCCGGGCGCGCGAGCTTGAATTTGCGCACCTCGGGCGGCTCGTCGGACGGCTGCCACGTTGCGATCTGGTTGCAGCAAGGACAGCGGGTGACGCGCGCGGCAACGCGGCGGAGGCACGCGGTGCACTCGTAGGACTTCGGCGGTGGGGGCGCTGTGAGGGCGGGCGCGTCCACGAGGGGATCGGCGTCGTCGGTGTCGTACTCAGGCGGAATCGGCGCGGCCACGCTTCCATCCTACCGCGTGCAGCGCCATCGCCACGCACGCAAACGCCACCGCCAGCGGGTACCCGGCCGCCGCGCCCGCGCGATACGCCCAATCGGGGGCAACGCCGGGGATGGGGCCGAGGCCGGAAAGGCCCCAGCCGTGCGCGAGGAAGGCGACGAGGGCGAGGAGCCAGAAGAGGGTGGCGAGGGCGTGGGGGGTCATCGGTAGACTTCGTGAATCGACACGATGAGATCGGGCGTCACCGACACAACGCGATCGCCGGTATTGTTGATCGGACTCAGGTATTCACTCGGCTTGTCGCTGACGCGAAACGCGCGGTGCATGTACGAATTGCCCTCGTACACGTACATCGTCCGCCGGTGCTTGCGCGCGTAGTGCCCGGCCGACTTGACCGCTCCATTCAGATCGCCGGCGGCGTATCGCGCCTTCAACGTTGACCGCCGCAGGATGGCCGTATTCTCCGGCATCTCTCTACCTGGGCCGAGTTGCAGTGTTGCGGATGACGAGGCGCGATTCCTCCGCGCCCGCTTCCCCCTCCGCCTCTTCCTCGGCCCCCGCATCCCCTTCAAGTGCGCCGGGTAGTTGCCACGCGGATGCTCCCGCCGCCACGCCTTGCGCGCGATGTCGAGGGCCATGGCGACGGCCTGATCTTGCGGGTAGCCCTCGCGGATGAAGAGGGCGATGTTGTGGTGGATGGACTCTTCACTGAATCCGTGGCGGTATGGCATGGCTACTCCCTCGGCTCGTACCAATCGCTGCACATCTGATCGGGCGGGTACGGCAGTTTACTCGTCCGCATGTACTCTTGGAAGTACCGCGAAGCGCAGTGGTACGAGCCGTCTTCGTGCTGGCGAATGGCGACGCACGTGATGCACAACGCGCCTCGCTTCGGCACCTGCATCACCGGCCGGTGCGCAACGGGGAGATGAAAGGCGCCGCGGAAGGCCATGGGTCAATGGAATTCGTCGCAGTCGCACTTCAGGCAACCGGCGAGCGGTAGGTGGTAGAGCACCGAATGGCCGCAATCGCAGTCGCCGATCACCGCGCCAACTCCAACGAATTTGCCGAGTCGAATGAAATGCATGCGCCTCACCCAATCGCATACCACGCCGCGGCGCCAATCACCGCAGCGATGCCGATCTTCGCCGGCATGGAAAGTCCACCGCTCGCCTGCGCGGCTGGATGCGTCGTCGGCCCCGTCGGCTTGAAGCCGCCACCAGGCGATCGCGGCCCCGAGGGTGCGGCGCTTCCGCCGCTGAATTCAGCGCGCGAGTCCGGGCCGGCGTTGGGGAAGATGGGATCGAAGCGGCTCTGATCCGTCACGAGGCCGTAGATGGTCGGATCGGTGGAGCCGAAGACGTCGAAGCGTAGGTCCGCGTCGCTGCCATCCAACTGGCACTTGCGCGAGACGAGCGTGATGCCGTGCGAGTAGTCGCCGTACGCACTGCCGTGGATCGTGCTGTACGGCTGCACAACATTCCACGGCGGATCGTAGCCGCCGCCGATGCCGCCGTAGATGGCCACGTGCGAGCCGTCGAGATTCGGCCCAACCACGATCGATTTCTTGAAGCCGACGGACAGGCCATCGCCGGGGTTGGCGCCGAGGCTCGCAAACTTCGCGTTGGCCGCATCGCTCGCCGCCTGCGTTGCCGCTGGCGTCTCGATCTTCGCAAGCGGGATGTTGTACGGCGCGCCCTTGACGTCGATGTAGCGGATCGACGGATCGCTGGACGCCTGGATGTGGCGCAAGAGGACGCGGCTCGGGAGGATGCAATCCCAGTAGTCCGCGATCGCCTGCGCGCCGTAGGGGGTGCCGCGCGCGCAGAAGAAGGGAGCGTCCTCATCTCCGATCGCGTAGCACGTGGGTGCGGCGAGGAAGCGAAGGGTGTGGCCGCCGCCGGTGATCTCCACCCAGCGCCAGAAGTTCTTCGCGATGTAGTCCGGCACGCCGCCGTTCTTCGTCATCTCCATGACGGCTGCGTCCACGTCTGCCGTGGTGGAGGCATCGCCGAGGGTGGAGGAAGCGACGTCGGTGGAGATGAGGCTCATTCGTCCTTGCCTCCGATGGGCGCGAACATCGGCCCATCGTCTTCCTGAGTGTGCGGCGCTGCATCGGCGTACGTCGTCCGTGTGGGGCCGGACGCAGGCGGCGCGTTTGCCGGTACGCCGGCGTTTCCCTTTGCCTTGGACTGCGCTGCAAACTTCTCGCCCATTGCGTACATCTGCTGAGCCAGCAGGCCATCGCGGAAGCCGCGCGCCAGCGGCTTCAACACGTCCGGCAGTTGGTCAACGCCGTCCTGCGCGATCTTGAGGAGCTTGGCGCGCGCCTCGGGCGTGAACGACTTGGCGTAGTACGCCTGCGCCATGAGCCAGCCGCCCATCGCGGCCGTGTTGGCTTCAATCGCTGCGCGCGCCGAATCCCACGTCTCCAGCTTCGGACGTGCGGGCTTGCGATGGATGCAGCGGTGCTTGTGGGCCACGGCGCAACCCTACGCGACTCTTCCCGAGCGGACGACTTGCTGCGGAGGGCTGACGATCCCGTACCGCGCCGCGGACTTCTCATGCACGCTGAAAAGGCAAGGCCCACGCGGCCCTTCCTGGCAGTTGTACGTGCGCGTGCCGTCGCCGTTGTCGCTGCTGCCGAAGCAGTGCGAGCCGCAGATGGGGCAGGTGAAGTTGGGGCGCGGGACCATCACGGCGCCGCCTTTCCCAGCGGCAGACAGCGCGTGCGTCCGCAGTCCTTGCAAGCGAGCCGTTGCATGCCGTTGTACCCGCGGCACGCGCAGCACATCCAGCCGGGCATCACGTGCGACGATTCGACGTGGCGGCACATTACCGCTTCCCCCGCTTCCGTCCGCCCTTCGCGCGCGGTGCTGCTTGGATGTTGCCCGAGTTGTCCACGAAAACCATGTAACCGTTTTCGCGCAGCCACTTCGCTTCGGCGCGCTGCTCGGGACTCAGACGGACGGTGACTCGACGGCCAGCCATTACGGATCCTCCTTCTCCGGCGTGGGGGCCGGCGTTTCGACGGTGGGCTCAGAATTCAACATTGATTCGCGTGCAGCGAGGCGCGCGCTCTTCTCGCTCGACATCTCCATGCGCATCTCCATGAGGAGATCCATGAGATCGTCAATGACTGGATCGTCCTCCGCCACGCCCATGTCCGCGAGCGCATTCATCAACGCGGCTGGATCGTCCGCGATCATCTTGGACTGCTCGACGGCTTGCGCGAGCGACAGGCCCATCGCCTGGCCAGCGGCAACGGCCTTCTCTTTGATCTTGCCCTGCGCGCATTCCACGAGGCGGCGGAGGGTGGCGAACGACTTCTCCTCGCGCGGCGTCCGCGGCTGAATCATGCCCAGCTTGTGGCCAAGCCACTTGGTGACGGACATGCCGAGCGGCGCCGCGAGGTGTCCAAGGCGGCCCACGAGTTGGTTGAGGAGCGCGAATTTCCTCTCGTCCCACGCGTCCTCTCGATCCTGCTTGCGCTTGTCCTCCATCATGCTCTTCCACATGTTGAGGAATTGCACGCGCTCGCCGCGAAGCGAGTCCAACTCCGCGCGCGATTCCTGGTGCATCGTGAGCATGGCCCCTTGCGCCGACTGCATCATGGCGAGGCCCACGCCCATCAACTCGATGCGATCGCGCTCGCGAGACGCTTCCTGAAAATCGCGCTTTGCCAAGAAACTGGCGTGGCCGAGTCGGCTCATTGGCCCAGATCCCCAAACCTGACTTTCGACAGGAAGCATCAAACTGCCTTCCCACGATAGTTTGGTGACGCGACCTTCTAGATCAGCAAAGACGCACTCGACGAGGTAATGATGGCTGATCCCGTCGTTCCTTGACCTGACGGACTGGTTGATTCGGCCCCAAATTTCGCCGGCCAGCGTTTCGGCGTCCGTTTGGTCGCCGAGGTCATCCACTTGGTGGATCGTGAGGCCGTTGTCGCAATCTCGAACCTCGACCGCCACCCATGGCAACAGCTTGCCCGTGCCGTCCCTGTTGAAGATACGGCCACGCTTCCACGTGCGCGCCGACGCGAGGAGATCCGGCGGCGGCGGCGCCGGCCTGTCCATGGCAGGACGTTGAAAGCCGAACGGGGCCGGCGGACTGCCGGGGCGGGCAGGGTCGTTCACGCCCCACATAGTGCCCCAAGCGAGCGCGCTTGACAAGCAAACGGCGACGCGGGTAGGCGCGTCGCCTCTCTAGTCCCTGCCATGCCCAGGCCAGCCTTACCGATGCCGCGCGTACGCCTGGCCTCAGCCTTGCCGCGCCGAGAATTCTACGCGCAACGAATGTGGGGTTGGCCGTCCCCGACTGACGTTGCACCTCAACCACCCATGCGCTGCCACGGCCTCGTGTTTGCGAGCAGGCGTAGCAACATTCCGCCGTGCGGCGTACCAACGGTTGATGTTGACGACATTCTGCGCAGGGATGGCTATGCTCCCGTGCAGGGGTCGCCCAAAATCGGAGACGTCGCCGTCTACAGAACGGGTCCGCGTCAGGTTGAGCACACGGGCCTTGTCTCCAGCGTTTCCTCGCGCGACTCTAACCTGATTCCGACCGTATTTGTGTGGAGCAAGTGGGGCATGCTGGGCGAGTACGAACATCCGGCAAATAACGTTCCGGAACACTTTGGCGTGGTGGAGTATTGGAGGCTTGATCCCAATGCCTGAACTCGACGACTCGGCGCTCGCAAACGCCGCCTTTGGTCTGCTGACGAGCAGCACAGTCGACGGGTACGAGCGCGAAGCAAGGAGAGCTGCAGCACCGCTGCGGCGGCGGATAGTGATGGATCCCGGCTATGGCCCGCGGCTTCTCTTGCGAGCGCAAAGATTGGCTATCGAACTTCTGTCGGCCGACCGCCGTAGCGAGCAGGAAGTTGAACTCGCCACCATTCTTGCCGCCCTTGGCGGAACGGGGATCGATGGCGTTGCGAAGACCTTGGTTGGATTGGCGATGCTTGATCGCCCAAGTCTCGTCTGGGTCTCCGCCCTTGCTCGTCGTCTGCTTGCGGAGCGCCGGGCAACGCTCGGGACGCCCGGCGAGGACGCCACATGAGCAAGCGCCTGGAGTGGAACTTCCTCGGCCCGTCTCACGTGGGTGCGCTAGGGGCGCGCGATGCAAGTCCAGCCGTAAACGGCATCGGCAGCATGTTGGATGCCTCCAAGGTTGGCGTACCCGCTGGCGGCAAGCTCCCCGAGTAACCCGCGCGCCGCGGCTCAGTCTCGCACCTGAGCGGCGATAAGCCGACCGGCGATGTTTGTCCCGGCCGCGATGGCGACACCGCCAAGCGGGCCGAATTTGAGGAAGCCGAACGCGGCGCCAAGGATCGTCGCCCCTGTCACCACAACCGGATGCGAATGCCCGCCGACGACCTCGACGACCTGCGCGGCACCAAGCGCCGCACCGCCGGTGTCCAGTGCGCCGACGCTGGTCGCCGAACCTGCTAGGGCCGTTGCCACGGCCAATCGCGGACGACGCGTAATCATCGTCGCCCCTTCGTCTTCAACGTCAAGCCGACCGCGGTCAGCGCAGCGGCGCCGAGGAAACCGATCCAAAGCGCCGATCCATCCCATTCCTTCGCCGTCACGTACTCGGCTTGCGCCTCGACGAGCGACCCCGGCATCGATGGCGAGTCGAGAGCGTCGAAGTAACCATCCCACATGCGCCATTGGATATCAGGCGCGATATCCAACGTCAAGCACTTTTACGCAGCTATCCGGCGCAGATTCCCGAGAAGCATGCCAGCCGCGACGACGCCGGCAATGACGAGGCCCCAAAATAGCTCGGCGGCAGGACGCTGGAAAGGCGCGGGCGGGCCGAATCCACCGCCGAAGCCGTTGGGGGCCGCCGTCATACGATCGCCCTCACGCTGGACATCAACCACGCGACGGCGCCGATGCCGGCCACGGCAATCATCCACGGAATCCAGTCCGTCCAGTCCGTGGGTGCGGCTGGACACGCATACGGATGCGAAACCTTGCCGCCCAGCGCCTTGTACTGCTGGACGAATTGTTGATAGGTGGCGCAGTAGTTGGCGATGTCTTTCAGCGCGGTGCCGGCCGAATCGAAGAGGCCGAGGCTGTACGCCTTGCCGTACGCAGATCGCCACCGGCCAACGAAATCATTCCAGTCCGCCCAGAAAGAGGCCTCGGCGGGTGTTGGCTTCGCCTGCGGGTGTGCGGCGATCCATGCGTCGTACTGCGCGCTGCACGTGGTGGCATCCAGTTTCACATACGTGGGGTCCGGGTCCGGGCAGGACTTCGTGGGGTCCGTCGTGAGGTTGGCCTTCCCCAGGTCGTAGCCGTAGCCCTTGCCGAAGGAAAAGGAGTAGGCGGCCACGTACGCGGGCGATCCTGCGGGACTCGCGCCGCCCGTGTCCCCGCGGCATCCGCGCCGATAGGCGTCATCGAAGCCCATCGCGCACCCGAGACTCCAGTCCTCGGCCGGGTCCGTCGTCAGCGTGCCGTGCGCGTCGATGTCCAGCGCGTTGATGGCGGCGTTGAGGGCGTCGGCCGCTTGCTGGGCATCCGCGTTGGTAGTGACGATGTCGCCCACGGCCACGCGCGGCTTCGCGTCTCGTGCAAGGCGGACGGGGGCGGGGGCGCGGGTGGAGAGGAGGATCATGGCTCATTCCCTTGGGGCAACGACGCGTCCGGCGATGTTTACGGCTGCCCCGGTAGCCAGTCCGCCGATCACGCCCCACTTCATCATGCCGATGACAACTCCGCCAGCGGTGGCCAGCGCAACCGCGATGGGGTGATTATGCCCGCCGATCGCCTCGATCGGCGCCCCAATGAGGCTGCTGGCATCGGCACCAACACGAACTGCGCCCACGCGCACCGCCGACGTTGGCGATTGGACGCAGAGACGTGGGCGAGTAGAAATCAGCGTCACCATATCGGCCTCCGCATCACCTTCACCGTCCGCCTCGGGCGCATGACGTCACGATACCTGAAATCGGGCGAGTTGGGGGGTGCGGACACGACGACGCGGCGTGCATTCGTTGCAAGCTGCGTCACCCCCGACATCCCCGCGCACGCCACGAAGACGTTGGACGGGTGCCCGGCCGCGCGCATGATCTCAGCCTCGGCCGCCTTCGGATCCTCCACGTATTCAAGGACGTACGCCACCATCACCACCGCGGAGTTGTCCTTTGCCTGGATCGCCCCCACCTTCGTCACGTCCGCGGGGGCAGCGCCGCACGCCTCGCACCCACGCAAGTCCACGCACGGAAGATGGCCGCACGCGTACTGCGCCAGCGTCCCCGTCACCCAACCCGCCGACGGTGCGCCGACGACGACGAGCGGCCGGCCTGTCTCGTTCGCTCGATCGATGGCGCGGACGTACATCCCTTTGCGCGCGCCGAGGCGGCCAACGAAGACGACGCCCTCGGCGATGACGTTGGTGATGGGGTTGAAGATCACTTGGCCTCCGTGAGGATGGCGTAGGCGCAGATGCCCACGATGAGCGTGCCGAAGAAGACCGAGAAGACGAGGCGCGCGCGGATGGATAGGTAATCGCAGCCGCGCCCGCGATTGACGATCGGCAGTCCGTACGCGAAGGCAACGAAATAGGTGAGGTAGGCCGGGCGGAAGAATCGGGAGTGCGGCCAAGCCGATGACACCGTCAGCAACGTGAAAAAGCCGATGACGAGCACCCACGCGATCCATCCCACCCAGCGCGGATCGGGCGGATGAGACGTTTCGCAGGGGCAAGCCGACTCCGTCACGGCCCCTCCTCAAACTCCGCGTCAATGCGGCCCGTGACCTTCGCCTCAGCCTTGTTGGCCGCGCGCGCCTTACGGTACGCATTGACGATCGTGTCCCGCACCTGCTTCTGCATTGCCAACCACACGATCGTTGCGGGCCAGCAGAGACAGCAGAAGGCGAAGTAGACGGCGATGCGCAGGAAGGCGGACGTGCCCATCGCGCGCGCCGCCACGCGGAGATCGTGCGCCTCGGGGCTGCCAAGGAAGACGGAGAGGCCCCACGCCATCACGGCGGCGATGGCGAGGTAGAGGATGGAGGCGAGGGCGAGGATCATCCCGCATACCCCAATCGCACCGCGAGGCGCTTCCTGATCTGTCGAATCTCGCCGCCGGACGTGGGCAGGCGATCGCGCATGGCTTCCAACTCCCGCGCCGTCTCCGTGTCCTCATCGTCCCCGCCGGCCAGCGTGCGCGCCTCTTCGAGGTAGGCGATCGCCGTGCTGAGGTGCTTGTTGCAGCACTCGGGGCAGCCTTCCTGCGCGAGATGCTTTTCGAGAAGCAGCAATTCCTTGAAGGCGCCGTCACGGCTAGCGTTGGCGGACAGCAGATCGAAGCCAACGGCCACGTGCGCGTGCGCCGCGGTGTGGACGTAGAAGGGATCACGGTGAGAGAGGAGATTCATGTCAGCACCGGGTGCCTCGGGGTGAATGAGACGACAGTGGATGCTTCGCGGCGGCGCCTGAATGCTGGCAGATCGCCAAGCCTCTCCATCACGTTGGCGAACGCCACAGCGCATTCGACGGAGCAGAACTGGCCGTGAATATGTACGCCTGGTGCCTGCGCGAGGACGTCACGCCAGCCCGTCCCGTCGATCACCTTCTGAAAGGCGCCGTCGTCCGTCGGATCATGGTTGCCGCCGGCGAAGTTGGCCACCTCGCCGCACGCGCCGCAGACGTAGCGCTTGCTCATGTGGCGTCCTCGTAGGTGACGCGGACGCGGCGGAAGTGCACCGGCTCCATCGCCGAAAGGACGGCCGCGGCGAAGCATCGGGACTCGTAATCGCCAGTTAGCAGAAGCTGACGCCACATGTTGTAGGCACTCACGGCGTCTTCTCCTTCGCCTTCCGCTGCGGCCCCACCGGCCTACGCGGCGCCTTCGCGGCCGGCTTCGGCTCCCGCACCTGATACCAGCCCCGTTTCTTTGCCACGTCCAGCAATTCGCCAACGCGGCTGCGAAGGGGAGCGCTTTCGCGGACGACGGCCTCGACGAAGCGCGGGGCCTCGCGCGCGACGGCCGCACCCTTCTCCGCAACCTCGGCCGCGTCGTCGGCGCCAAGCAAGCGGGCAACGGGGGCGGCGTCTTCCAAGGTGCCGGCGATCACCTCAACCACGCGGCGGCCACGGCCGGCAACCGTGCGGCGGCCATAGCCCTCGGGCGGGCGCTGATCCGCCGGCGGGGGCTTGGGCGGATCGGCGGGCAAGTCCACGAAGACGGCATCGATCACCGGGGGTTCCTTCGGGGCGTTCATGCGATGGGGCTCGCATCTCCGGTTTTCACCCCTTCGCATCCCAAATCCAGTGCGAAGGCGTACCAGGTCGCTCCGTGCGATAGACACTCGCGTTGTGCCCTTTGCGGACCCATTTTTCCGCTTCTTTTTTCGCGACTGCGAGCGAACGATGTGTCGACGCCTGCCGACTACCATCCAGAATCACGTAGTACGTCATTGGTTGTCCTTTCTGTTCAGGTGGAGAAAACCGGAGATGCGAGCGATGGGGGCTCCGGGGGTGATTGTACCACCGGCGTACGAAAAAAGTACGTCTAGCGGGTAGCCATCGCCGGGATCCACGTGGGTGCTGGACGCGGGCCACGCGCGGCTGATTTCGTGGTGCGTCGTGACGCCCCCGTGCGCCTTATCCCAGCCGGATGCTTGAAGGGCGAGGAGATCGGCGGCGCGAAGGAAGCGCAAGGGGATGTCGAATTCCCTGGACCATCCGCCCACCTGGCCACCGGCGGCGCGAAGGGTGGCGTCGTGGGAAAGCCACTCGTCCCGCGTCCAGGCGGCGTACCCGGCCTGTTCGAGGTTGAGGGAAAACGGATTCACGATACTCGCCGCCCACGCCACGTCTCCATCGTCCACGCACCGATAGCAGCCATCATCGCCAACCACGACGTGCGCGGAGTACGGGCCGCCCTCGGACACGGGGAGGGGCGTGGCGAACCAGCGCGCAGTGGATAGCGCGGACGGCCCTTCGGTGGAGTGCAGCACGATCAGGCTGACATTGGCCATGTCGCGTGCGCCGCCGTGGTTGAAGGCGGGATACTGGCGCGAGCACGTGGGGGCGGCGGGGCCTTGGGGCATGAGACGTCTCCAGAAGTAGATCGCGAGGCCGCCGGCCCCTAACCAACCAAGTGCTTTCCAGAAGGCATCGGGCATTGAATCGCTCGCGTGGTGCGCCTGTCTAAATGTCTTCTCGTCGTCTATGGCAAGCTTAGGTGCGGTCCGGTAGCGTCCGGTAGGCTCTTCTTCCTTACGCTTTTCAGCACTTCCCCGCCATCCGGCGCCGCACCAACGCCTTCGCACCGTTGGGCGATCCGCTGGCAATCGCGCGCAACGCCTTCTCCGTCGAGCCGTACCGCTCCGTGGCTTCGCGCAGGCTCAGGATCCAAAGCTCGATCTGGAGGACGCGGCTGCCGAGGACATCCGCGCGCGAGTAGCCGTGCCAGTGCTCCTCGTGAAGCTGCGTCGTGCCCACCGCCGCGCCGCCGTCGCCGATGACGTGTTGCAGGCCGCCGCCCTCGCACGTCGCGAAGGTAGCTGCGAGTGCCATCTCTTCCACGGTGCCGCTCATGTCGGCGGTGGCGGTGACGAGATCGGACATGAGGCCGGGCACCGTCTGCGGCGCGATGTGGGCGGGGGCCATGGAAGCGAGGCGGAGAAGGATGGCGAACATGGTTTCCATGCGCCTTTCTTACCACACCGGCGAGATGGACTGATCCCCGGTGGCGTCGCGAAGGCCCTGCAAGGCGCCCAAGTAGAGCGTGTCTACAGGCGAGCCGTCATCCTTCCGCGCACCGTAGCGGGCGAGGCGGTTGGAAAGATCGCGTACTTCGTACTGGCCGTCGTCGTCATAGTCCAGCGCGGAATCAGCGGGGAAGTCCTCCACGCTCGCGAGCACCGTATCCGGCGCCGTGCCCTTTTCGCGCGCGTAGGCAGGGAGGAAGTTGTACGCGTATAAGCCGCCAGCCGTCTGCGGAGGCGAGCCAGCGAACTCCTCCCGCATGTACTTCTCGATGCGCGGCAACTGCTCTTGGATTGACCAATTCTGGAAGTCCTCGAAGTCGGACTCAGATAGGCCAGCGGACGCGCGCCCGGCTTCAGTGATTTGTGTGAGGCCGCGCGCGATGCCGCCTGGATACATCGCCGACGGGTTGAGCCCGGACTCGCTGCGCATGATGGCGAGAAGGTTGGCCGGGTTGATGCCTAGGCGCGCGGACGTCGCGGCGAGCGCCTTGTAGTCCGCGGGCGTCCACCATGGCGGCGCCTTTCCGCCGCTCGTGTCAAGCGCGGGGCCGGACGCAGGCGAGGCATGGCCCTTTCGCCACCACGCGAAGATGGCGAGCGTCAACGCCGCGCCGCCGATGTAGCCCCACCAACTCTCCATGCGTCACGTCCACGTCATGCGGCCACTGCTGCGCCGCTTGCCGCTGCGTCCTGCCGCCGCGCGCGCCTGTTGCCTGCCCACCTGCCGCGCGCCTTCTTCGGACGAAGGGCCGGCCACCATCGTCACGAGGTAGCCACCGGGCGTCATCGTGAAAGGCGCGGTGAGCTTGCCCATCTTGTCGAACGGCCCTTGCGATGCCTGCGCGTCGAACCACGCGGGGAGGACGAAGTTGGACACCATCACTGGCTTGTCGAGGACGGCGATGGGGTATGCGTCGCTTTCGACTGGATCGCAGTTGTGGACGAAAACGCCGGCGCTTACGGCGAAGTTGTTGTGCACGTCAACCGTGATGTCCCATACGTCGGATCTGCCAGCTTTGCGAACCGCCACAACCTTGTGATTCGTTAGCGGAGACGCCGCGATCTTGCAGAATTCGCATTTATCCGACGTTCGGTTACCACGCTCATGCCACCTGGTATGCATTGCAAACTGACTCAGTCGGCTCTTGTACTCTGGACTGCGCTGTCCCTGCACCCGCTTCCCTGTTTCCGAGTGCAGTTTTTTCAGATGCGGTGCATTCTGCGACCGCGCGATGTTGGCTCTCCACGCCGCCCGTCGTTCCGGATCCGCCAGGAATCTAGCGTGCGCCGCCGCCTGCGCCTCCGAAGCATTGTACGCGTCCATGATTCGTCGGCCGCGCGCGGAGTGGTGCTCCCTGAACCCAGGCTTCTCCCACAGCGCGCGCATGGCCTTCCTGCCCACCTCGCGTACCTCGTCTCTGTGCTTCTGAGTCTTGTTGTACGCTGCAAATCTCGCCGCGTCGCGCGCCTTCTTTTCCGGGCTAGCCGGTTTCAACCAGCCATGCTTTCCAAGCTCCCAGAGATGCTTGGCGTAGTTTCCGTGCAGTGCGATGTGTTCGTTGGCACGCATCACTCGGAGATTCGTAGGCTCATTGTTGAATCGGTTGAAGTCAACGTGATGCCTGACGTAGCCGCGCGGGCATTCATCCGAGGTGATGCGGTGGGTAAACTCCCACGTCTCCGTCGACGGGACGAGTACCTGCTCATAGTCGTTGCCGCCGGTTATCTTCTGCTTGCGCCGGTACAGCGGCATCAGAGATGTGCCAGGTCCAAGACTCCCGGCCAGCGCGTAACTTCCATCGCGCAGCATGAACGGATGGTCCGCGGTACACTTTACGGTGGCGCCGTTATCCAACTCAACCTCAACGATCTCGGCGTTCTCCCTGGTTTTTCGTGCCGAGTGGCCCTTGCCCGGGACTATTCGCCCGTCAGGCGTGCAGCTGTATACCCAAAATGATTGCTCGCCGCTGAGACTCTCGATCGTTCTCGCGGTGCCGTCCAGTAGAGGGATTTCCGTGTCACCAGTAAGGCACACCTCACTCGCCACCAACGTCCCATCCGCCCGCTGGCTCCAATCGCTCACTGTGGGATCGATCAGCGTCTCCAACACCTCGTGCGAGATGACGGACGAGAGCGAGAGCGCCGGGTTGGAGTAGAGATCGCCGCCGTTGTCCAGCACGGGGCGGACGAAAATACGTCCGAAGAAGACGCCCAACTCCTCCGTGTGCCAGCCTAGCGCGCCGGCTTGATCGGCGTCGTCGTAAACGACAATCGGCACGGCGTCCTTCGGAATGTCACTCACGGACTCGACGAAGAAGACGTTGCCGTAATGGCCCCACGCGGGTCCAGCATCGTCGATCAGTTGCCGGTCCACCGCCTGCACGATCATCGGCAACGCGGCCGGATCGATGATGAGGGTGGAGGCGCTGGCGACGTAGAAGCGCATGGCTACGGCGCCGCCTTGTCCACGGCCGACTTCTCTCGCGCCGCCTTGTACTGCGCGAACTTGTCGCCCTCGCTGAGGATCGTCAGCACGTCTTCCACCGCAAGACCGCCGCACTTCACGGCGATCACCTCGGGGGAAAGCCCGCTGATCGCGCCCTCGAAGATGCACACGGTGAGATCCTTCGCGTCCGTCACCTCTTGGGGATGGCTCTGCGCCCACGACTGGCAACCGATGGCGAAAAACGGAAGGATGACGCAAAGTTTGATGGCGCTTTTCATGTGTCTAGTTCGCTTTCTTGTCCGAGTCAGGCGGCGCCGGAAGAGTGTCGCGGCGGCGAAGCTCATCCAACTCCCCAAGCGTGCAAACGTCAATGCGTTTCTGGAGCGTCAGGAAACATTCCGGCGAGCAGCACTCCTTGACGCCATCGCGCGTGACAACGCCGCCGGTGGGCTCGCCGTCGAAAAAGCCTTCGCAGCCGTCGCACTTGTAGGCTTTGCTCATGCGAGCCTCCATGCGAGGTACCCGGCGAGGGCGAGGGCAGCGAGGTATCCGGCCGCGGAGGTTGCCGCCGCCGATGCTTTGGCGGGGAATCGCATGGACAGCGTGTCCCACACGTCGATGATTGCGTCCGCGCGGCCGTACTTGTTGTACCACCGCGCAATGTCGTCCGTCACTTGCGGATCGCGCGGGTGGTAGGCGGGCCCAAGAAAATCGTTTCGGTTGGTCAGATTCCGCCGGGACGCGTACGTATTCAGCGCGTCATAGGCGGCGCTGATCGCTGTGGCCAATGGGATGTGCCGGTTGGCCGCAAACGCGGCCGCCACAATCTCCACCTCGGGGTGGGTGACTTGCCAATCGTCCGTGCCGGGCCTCATCTTGCCGGCCTGATCGATAAGGTACGTCGCGGTGGCGCCGCCCCACATCGTGCGCCGCGTGTCGGTGCGCACGATGGCCAGCGCGGCGAACAGTTTGGCCACTGCGGCGGACGCATCACCCTGGCCCTTCAACGCGTTGGTGATTGCTGCCGCGATGGCGTCGCCCTCGCCATGAGGCGAGACGGCGGCAACGATGGACAGATCGTCATCAATGACGTCTGCCACGTCCCTGGCCCCCATCTCCTCGCCGGCATCGAAGCCGTGCGGCGGCAGGCCCTTTTTCAGCATGACGGTTACGCGATCGCGCATCCGAGATTTCTGATCGTCGGTGTTGGCGTCTTTCAGATCGTCAGGCCCGAATGTAGAGGCGATCCACCGGCCAGCGTCGAAGACAGTCCCTGCCCAGTCCCCGGCAACCTTGGCGGCGGCCGGGCCACCTGCGAAGCCGGCCACCGAACTAGCCCATCCGGTGTACTTCTTCCGCGCGTCCGCCGTCTTCGCCTTCGCGTCGTCCTCGTCCGTCGTGATCGAGGCGTCGATAACATCCTGTAGCGAACCGATGTAGTTGGTGATTGCGCTGTCGGAAAATGCCGATTCCGGCGCAACGACCACTAGGGCGTGATCGGCGCCCGACACGGACGTCTTGCCCGCGCGCGCAAGCAGCGCCTTGGCGTACTTCTCCACCAACTCGTCCTCGATCTTCCCATGCCGGTCGACCGAGTGCGCCATCGCGCCCGTGGGCAGCGGGTGGCCCGCGTCGAGGAGGGCGAGGTACAGCGAGTGATCGATGTCTAGGGACGCGATGACGTCCGCTGGCGCACCCACGGCGAGCAGCGCCGGGAAAAGGATCGTCCTTTCCTCGGCAATGTGCTTCCGCCAATCGTCCGCCGTCCACTCCGACGCCTTGGCCGTCTTCCCGTGCATCCTCGCCGCCGTCGTCATGCCGAGCGCGCGCATGACGTTGACGGCGCTACTGCTGCCGCAGTTGCACCCCGCCGCGCCGACGGACACGCGGCGCTTGACGGTGACGGTTGCGCGGGGGCGGATGGAAAGCATCGCGTCTCATTTCGCGGATCCGAGATACACAATCGCGGCCGGCACGGCCACGCCAGTGATCGCGGCACCACCGATCGCCCACCCCACGCTACCCCCGAGGAGGTATCCAGCGATGGCTCCACCGCCGAGGATGCCGCCGATCAGTGCGTAGCTGCCGACGGTACGCCGCGACCACTGATCGCTGTAGAAGGTTTCTACCGCCAGCACCGGATCCATTGCGCCGACGCGAACGGTTGCGCGCGGCGTCGGCGCCGCAATCGCCAGGCGAGGCCTCGTGGATAGGAATTGCATCACGTCCATCCTGACTTGTGGCCGTAGACGACGAAGAGGACGATGACGCCGATCAGGCCTACGGCAGCCAGCGGCATCCACCACGAGGAGTCTCCCGCGGCCGGCACCTGCGACTTGGTGTTGTCGTAGCTCATGTCTCCCACCCTCACCACCGGCGGCGGTGACTGCGTGAGACATAGGCGCGGCCGAACGGTGACGAAGCCCATCACGCAACCGATTGCAGTTTGCTGCGGTGGATGGCGAAGGTGGACGGGCCGCCACCACCGAGGAGGGCGATCAGGGGCGTCGGCGTGCCGTCGGGCAGCTTCGCGAGTTGCAGCGCAACGCCATCCGAGGAGTTGTCATAGCCGACGACGAGTGCATCGAGGCCGAAGCCCGACGGCGTCAGCAGATGCGCCGTGCGGCCAGCGAGGACAGCGCCGGCTGGGACGGGCGCCGTGGTGTTGTCCGAGAATACGGCGTCCACCATCGGATCGACAGAGATGGACATGGATCCGTCCGCCGCCTTGGCGATCGATCCGCCGCTTCCGGCCGGCGCCGAGCCACCCTGCGCGGGCTGGGTTGCGCACTTCGCGCCGCCGTTCTTCGCGCACTGCGATTGCGCGAAGTACCGGCCGCCGAGGTTCGCGCCGATGCCGCCGAGGAGGCTCCACAGCCAGCCGCCGCCGAAGAAGCCGGCAACGGCGCCGGCCGCGGTGCCAAGCGTCACCTCCGTGGAGTAGTTGGGGCCACCGATCGTGGTGAGGGCCTGATCCGTCATCGAAGGGCCGGGCGCCGGAGCGGTTGCCCCAACGCGAACAAGCGGCTTCGGCTGCGGCACGGGCAGAAGGGCAGCGCGGGGACGAAACGAAAGGATCTTGGTCGACATGATCAATAGCTCCGGTAGATGCGGGACGATCCCGGCGGGGGCGCAGGCCAGCCGAGCGGATGAGGGGCGACGGTGCCGAGCGTGCTGCACTGAGCAAGCACTCGATTCAGGACGTCCATCGGAATGGGCGGGGGGGTGCCAGGAAGCATTGGGTTGCTCGCAACGACGCTGGCGGCTTCCTTGGACGCGAGCCTGAATGCGCGCGCGTAGTCATCGCTCCCAACGGTGCCGGCCATACTGCTGGCGTCGCCGTGATCCCACCCGTACCGCCATCCATCCGCGGCACCCTTACGGCATGCGGTGGATCCAAGCGGTTGCGGCGCCAGTCGCTGCACCACCATGCGAGGACGACGCATGCCCACGAGAGCGATCCCGCCCACCTCAATCTTCTGGAAGAAGCCCTCGATGCCGCCGGTGCCCGTCGTCGCGCTCCACCAGCCGTCGAAGTACCCATCGCAGCCCGAGGCCACGGTGTCCGGGTACGTCGGATCGGCAGCGCCGAGCGCGGTGGACGCGGCCTCATCCGGCGGGAAGCCGGCATCGATCGCGGCCTGATAGCCGAAGTTCCCGTTGCTGTACGCCGTGGAGTACGCGCGACGATAGCCGGCGGCGAATGCCGTGGGGTTGCCACTGGCGTAGTCCGACGGATGCGGTCGACTGCTGTTGCCGCCGAGGCCGTCGTTGTAGCCGTCTTTCGCGCCCTGAAAGCAGCCCTTGCCATACGCGTCCATCGCGCCGGGCTTGTCTGCACCAGGCGGGGCACTCGGCCCCGTCGGCTTCTTCGCGGCCGGCCCCTTGGACGGGCCAACGGGCGCCGCTGGCTTGTTGGCCGAGTAGCACTGGTTGTAGCCACTCATGTACCCATCGAGGTACGCGACGGGATCGCCGCTGGCGTTGGCCTGCGCGGTGATCGTCGCCGATCCCGTGACGTCGGCGGCGCCGAGGGGATCCTGGCCGGCGAGTGCGTCTCGCTTGCCGTCCGCACAGCCGGCTGACTGGCCGGCAACGTGAGGATCCACCGTTGCGGCCTTGGAGGTGCCGGCGAGCAGGAAGTACGCGGCGAGCGCCGCGGCTCCGCCGATCGCGATCTTTGCACCAGTAGACAAGGCCATGACGTGAATCTCCTTTATGCGGGGGACAACTCGAAGATGATAGCATTTCCTGTCGTGGCGCCCTGCGTGGACGTCACGATGAAACCGCGCGCCCCGTTGATGATCGGGACACACGACGCCTGCGTCTTCCCAAGCAAAATGGTCGAGATGACGGCGGAGCCGTTTGCGGTCGAGATGGTTTGATCGAATTGCGCGGTGGCGACGCCGATCGTCGTGTTCGCATAGATCGCCTGCACGGCGAATTTGGGGATCGGCAGCACGTTGCTCGCGGCGTTGTTTCCGAGTCCGCCCACTTTGATCGTCCGCCTGCACCCGAGGGCCGCCTGTGCACCGACGCAGCCCTTGCCCACGCTGATCGAGATGTCGAGCGGCGGTTGGACCACCGGCGACTGCGGATTCTGGACGAGGATGGGGTAGTTGAGAAAGACGTTGATCTGGCCGATCGCAGGGAAACTCACCCCGTCGACCAAGTCCATGTCGAAGACGGACAGATCGCTGTCACCGCCGCCGAATTCGATCGTGAGGAAGGCGTCCGAGATGTCCACGTTGGCCGCGTCCACGAAGCCAGTGAGGCCCGTGCTGGGCTTGACGTTGACGGAGCAGACGAGGCCAATGGACTCGTAGTTGGCCGCCCCGGTGTCGCTGTTGGACGTGCAGACGCGGCCGATGAATTGACGCTCCGCCTTCGGCCCAAGGTTCGACTGGGCAGCACCGCCGCGGTGGTTGACTCGGGAGATCGCGGGGGGCATTAGGCGGGGCTCAGGTTGAAGATGACGGCATCGCCGGTGGAGTTGGCAACGGTGAGTTGGAATCCGCGCGCGCCGTTGATAATCGGGACGCTAGTGGCCTGCGTCTTTCCGAGGTTGAGTGTGGAAAGGATGGCGGCGCCGACGACAGGCGCGCGGAGTTGATCGAATTGCGCCGCAGCGACGCCGATTGCTGTGTTGGCGTAGACGGCTTGGACGGCGAACTTGGGGATGGGCAGGATCGCGCTCGTCCCGTTGACGGTGCGCGCCTTGATCGTGCGTCGGCAGCCGAGTGCGGCTTGCGCGCCAACCTCATACTTCCCAACGGACACGCTGACGTCAATGTTGGGCTGCGTCGCATCCGTCTTCGGATAGTTGAGGAAGACGTTGCACCCGCCGATGGCGGGGAACGAGGTTCCGTTGATCAAGTCCATGGCGAACGCCGACTCGTCGGAGTCGCCGCCACCAAAGTCCACTTCGAGGAAGGCCGATGAGATGTCGTTTGCGGCCACGTCCGCAACGCTGCCACTGAGCTTGACGTTGACGCTGCACACGAGGCCGTACGACTCGTCACGGCAGCGCGACTGACACACGCGCGCAATGAACTGCCTCTCAGCCTTCGGGCCGAGATTGCTCTGCGCACCTCCGCCGAGGTGGTTCAGTCGTGCGGCGGGAGACGGCACTTAGCGCCTCCCATCGTCATCATTCGCCGCGAGCAGAAGTGGAGCGCCTGCTACTGCGTTTCGCGATTCGGCATCCTTCACTTCGGCCACGATCGCGCCTTCGTCGTCCACCTCGTGAAGCGGACGGCGCGGAGGAAGTCGCGGGAGCATGGGCGCTCGGCTCGCGTCGTCATCCACACCGAGGATGCCAACGACGCGTGAGTACAGCGCCGGGTTGCGTTCAAACGCACGCGCCTTCGTCCAGTTGTACGCTTCCATGGTGGTAAAGCGCGTCTCGAATTGGCCGAGCGTCGTCACCTGCCCGTGCGGCACCTGGCGCGAGTGTGCGACGCGGCCACGGACGACAACGCCGCCTTCGCCGTCCTGGTAGACGTCGACTTCGGCGAGGGCGGTGCCCTTGCCGGGGATGGGGATGAGGGCGCGCGTCATTGCCAGGGCTCCGCGGCGAGTAGAAGAGGCGGGGGCGCAAAGCCCACCCCGGCGGTGGATGCGGCGGCGGGCGAGTTGTTTTTGATCATCACCTGGGTGCCAGGCTCCCAAATCCACACGCCCAAGTTGTTGAGGCGCTGCCCGCTGCTTGACGTTGCCGGCGTGGGGTCCGGGGCGATGGGCTTGCCGGATGCGTCTCGGGCCGGCTGGTATCCACCGCCGGGCGCGTCGTTGGTGTACTGGTCCCACGCGGCAAAGGTCCATTCGCCTGTGATCGCCGGGTTGGTGCTCGTGTACGTGGGGACGTCGCCGGGGCCGAATCGGCCGGTTGGAACGAACGTCGTGGCATGCCCGGCCGGGTAGGCCGTGGTGCCGGAATCGCTGTAGGTGTAGCGAAACGAGGTGTTGGGCGGCCATCCGCCCGGCGGCGCGTACACGGCAAGCTTTGGATTCGCCGCGAGGAAGTCCGTCAGCAGCCCGGGGAATCCTGCCGTGTCCGCGAAGTCGCCGAAGAATTCGGCGGCCTCTGCATCCGTCAGGCTGTGCGGCACAAGGGTGCCAGGCGGCGTGTACAGCACACCACCTGGCGGCGGCGGGGCCTTACCCAGCGGCGCGGCGCTGTGAATTGGCGCCAGCGAGGATGCCTTGACGATCCCGCCCTTCGCCGCGATCGCCGCGTTGATGGCAGAGACGGCGTCGGTGCACGGGGGCGTCGCGCCGGCGTAGGACTGCGCCAACTTGTTGGCGTCGTCCGTCGTCATCTTGCCTGTGGCGATGTCCGAAAGCCAGCCGTCCAGTTGCGTCTGCGCGGGGCACGCTGGACTCGTCGTCTGCGTCTGCCGGCTCCTCCAGAAGAAGTAGCCGACGACGCCGAGTGCCGCGAGCGCGAGCCATTCAAGCGGTTTCATGCTGCGGCCTCCATCGAAACCATTTCACCGTACGGCGCGGGGCCGAATCCTGACGTGGACGCGGCCGGCGGCGCGGGCGGAAGAGCGGGCAGCGTCATCGGCGCTCGCGCGTCCTGGATGAAGGGCTCGCGGCCGCCGCGGGGGTTGCCCAATTGATCGATGTAGCGGCCCCACGGAAGCGGGATCGCGAGCGTCTGCCCGTCGAGCGCGCCGGGCGCCGCATCCCACGCGCTTTCGCCGAGGTATACGCCAGGCTCGCCCACCGTCAGAAGAGCGGGGTTTGCGAGGAGCAATTCCTGGTATCGGCCGTCGTCGCCAACGATTGCCTCCGTGATGCCTCCCACGGAATCGCCGGGGCCAACCTGATAGTCCCACGAGAAGCCGTCCATCGACGCGAGGCCGGCGGTAGGGGCAAGGAGCGGCGGCGCGGGCGAGGTGCCGGCGATCGCGGGGACGAGATGGCCGGCGAGCTTGGACGGGGTGCCGAGCGGCGCCGTCGTCGAGCCCTTGCCCTTGTCGGACATGAACCACCACGCCGTGGCGACGCCTCCGAGTACAGCGCCGATTCCGATTGCAAGCGGGCAGAGCGTCATTGCGCGGCCTCTTCATCTCCGGTCATGCCCAACACCGTTGAGGGGCACTCCATCATCATCATACCCTGATCCGTCTGATCTGCGAAGACGCTTGGTGGGTAGTTGCCAAGGCCATCGGGCCACTTGTCCATCACGTGGTAGAGGTGACGAGTGCGCGCGCCAGGTTGAAGATTCTGTTGCAGCATCACCATGGGCACAACGGGGATGCTGTAGTGGACATTGACCTCCGCGGCGCGAATGCACGCCACGTCTTCGCAGTCGCCTTTGCAACTCTCGTAGGTGACAACGATGTCTTGCCAGTCGTCGTCGCCGCACGCGCTGCCAGCGGGCGGATTCATGCGATCATAGACAACACACGACTGGTACAGCAGCTGGAATTTGTCCGGGAAGGCGCGGAGGTACATCTCGTCGATGTCCGTCAGCGCGTGCAGCAGGTATCCCATGCAGTGATCCACGGCCATCCGCACGGCCTCGGGATGATCCTCGCCGATGCAGTCGACGGCGATCGTCAGCCGATACGGGCGCTTGGGCGCGACGAAAGACGCCTTTTCGCGCGAGCCCATCGCTTCCGACGGGGACTCGACGAGGGCGCCGTCGATCGGGTGCGGGTAGACGCTCTCGGGGTATACGGCACCGACGGGAAGCGTTGCAGGCCACTCCACCAGCAACTCGTATAGGCCGTCATCGTTCGAGTACACCCGCACCTTGGCGGCGATTTTCTCCACCTCGTTCAACTCGGCGACGCGCGCCATCACGAGATCGTCCGGCTTGACGATGCCGGAATCCCTCATCACGGCGACGTCTTGCCAGCGGCGATCGCCGCACAGGCCGCCACGGCCAAGCGGTTCGCCAATGACGAAGCCGCTCTCATAGACACTCGCGAAGCTTCCGGGGTAGGTCCGGATGTACTCCGCGTTGATGTCCACGAGAGCGGCCGCGAGCCTTCCAAGCGCCACTTTGCCCATGGCGCCAGGATCCCTTCCGATACAGTCGATCGCGAAAGTAGGCTCGTACGCCACGGCGCGCCTCCCTCAGGGCGAGAGAGGTTACGGCGAGAGCAACTTCTTGATCGTGACGGCGATGCGGGTAGGCGCGAGCGCGACGCCGGTGCTGCCAGTGAATACGTTGATCGTCTTCACCGTCGCCGAGGTGTGCACCACCTGAACGGTGGGGTTGGCCGCATCCACGTCCACGTCCACTTTGCAGTGCGCGGCATCGAAATTCTGCGTTGTGGTGACGACGTAGATGCCGTCCGCCGTCCTCGTGAAGAGGGCATCCTTCGTGGCCGTGACCACCAAGGGGTTTCCGGCCGACGTGGTGCCGGTGCAGAACGCATCCGGCTGACCCGTGAATCGGTTGCTTGCGCTGGTTCCCATGGCTCAGTTATTCCTTTGCCGTGGGGGCAATCACTTCAAGCCGCCCTGCGGGCACGGCACCGGCGTTCCGGTGACGACCACGGAGACGTTGACGATCGCGTTGGTCGGGTTGGTGAAGGTGAAGACGATGCCCGTGGTCGGGTAGATCGTCGCGCCCTGCGCCAACTTGCACTTCGTCGACGCCGACTGGAAGTAGTCGGTCGAGATCGTGCCGCCTTCGAGCAACTGCATGCGGCCGATCTGGACGCTCGACACGAAGAGCAGGCCCGTCGGGTCCGTCACCTCGATGTCTTCGATGACGAACGCTTCGACCGGAAGCAACGTCACGTTGTTGGTACCGCTCGCACCCGCGGCGAACGCCGGGATCGCGACGGGGCCAGCGCCGAGGGGGATCGGGCGGCTGCCCTGCGTGTTGTAGCACCACGCCTGCGTGCCGCCGGGCGGATTCGTGCTGCCATCGCCGCACGCGCCGACTCCCGCGCCACGCGGACGGGGCGTGTAGCCCACAACCGCGCCGGAGCGAGGAGCGAAGGCGCCGCGGACGGCAACGTTGCCCGTGCGAGCGTAGGGGGTACCGGCGACGGTAGCGGGATTGCGGCGACCAAAGGACATCATGGCGTGGATTCTCCTGTTGCTTCTTTCTGCGAATCGTTTGCGAAACCGTGTGGCCGGCTAGATGTAACCGGCGAGTCCGCTCGACTGCACCGCAGCCGCAGCGCGCGAGACGTGATCGCGAGGAGTGCCGACGCCCATCGCGCGAGGCTCGGGGGCGCCGTCGTAGTTGAAGCCGACACCGCTCGTCTTGTGCGGCGGCGACTCTGACGCCTTCTTCGCGGCGCCGTAGGTGTTGCCCTGCACGTACGTCCACGAGAACCAGCCCGCGTCCGCGGTACCGGCGATCGCGCCGTCGATCACGTTGCCGAGCGCGCCCATGGACTTGCCCATGAAGCGGCCTGTCCAGATTTGGAAGGCCTGCGCGAGGTTGCCCGCGATCGCGACCATCGCCTTGAGGCCGACGCCGCTCGTGGGATCACCCGCCGTCGCGAAGAAGGTGGGCTCGCCGTTGTACGAGTCCATGTAGCCGAGGAGGCCAGAGACCGCGCCTCCAACGCCCTTCTGACCGGCGAAGTACGCCAACTGATCGCGCTTCGATCCACTCATCGCCTCCGCCCGGTTGTGGCGGTGATGATGGCGGTGATGACGACGATGGCGGCGAGCGGCGTTGAGGCTGGCGAGCGAGTACATGCGGATCGATCTCCTCGGTTGCGTGTTGCGCAACGTGGAGTCTCGCGCTTAGTCCTCGGAATCGCTACGTTTGCCTTGCCGTCAATCACCCTCACGCTGGCCGGACTCACGTCGCAGCGAATTGATGGCTTCCCTCACCCGCTTTGCAGTCGGCGCGCACCACTCGTGATATCTCGCTTTGCTTCGGCCGTGGCGGATGACGATGTGTTTGCACACGAGGCAAATTGTGCTTCGCGTGATGGCGCTACTTGGGTGATGCCTTGCCCATCGCCGCCGCTGACGCATACGATCGCCGCACTTCTTCGTCGCGAAAAACTTACGCCGCGGGGGCACGTCGGCGCCGCAGCCACACGCGCACTTCACGGCGAGGGCGAGGGGGCGAAGGCTTTCATCACGAGCATGAACACTTGAACGAGCGCCGGCACTTCCTCGGGCGACGTGGCCCACGAGAGGCGGATGATCTCGCTGCCGTCATCGCGCGCCACAACGTACATGCCATCGAGTGCCGATGACTCAGACTCGCGAAGAAGGCGGAAGGGAATGTGATCAGGCAGCGCCGCGATCATCTCCTCGGGCGCGCCCTTGCCTCGCAACGCCTCTTGCACCTTGGCGATGTACTCCGCGGTGACGTCGTCCATCACCGCACCTCCACAGCCGGCACAACGATCTGGCCAGCGTGAATCCGCTGCGCCTCATTCAAGCGCGCGGCGATGTGACGGCGCGAGGCGAGCGTGCGCGTGGAGGCAAACTCGAAATCGGAAAGGAGTACGTACACCTCCGAATCGCCGTCGCCCAGATCGAACGCGGACTCCAAGCGATCGGCGGATGGGATGGGCGTGAGCACTTGCCCTTGCGGCGTGCGCATCGGCAGGACGGTGCGCGAGAAGACGAAGACGGGCGCGAGGGTGACGCTGGGCGTGCCGTCCTCCATCTCGTCGCGCAACTCGTCCTCGCTCGTGCCCACGAGGCGGCCGATCTTCGCGACGTCGCCCTCGTAGAAGATGATCCAGTCCTCCAGCGATTCGTCGATGGAGAGTCGGCCGTTGGAGGTGTCTTTGCGGGTCATGCCTTCTTCTTCCTCGCTCGCCAGTTGGCCACCAGCGAACGGCTGTAATTCACGGCCTTCCGCGCGAAGTCCACGGCGCGCACGAGGGCGAGGCCAGCGGTGAGGCCGGCGGCGGCAAAGAGGATGTGCCCCGGCGAGTGAAGCGCGTACGCAGCCACCAAAGCCGTGCCCGCCATCGCAACGATGTCATCGGCGATGGTGAGGCCGGGCGAACTGATTGGGCATGCCACTGGCTTGCCCATGACCATGGGCGACACGTCAACCGGATCGACGTCTGGATTCGTGAAGGTGAAGCGGATGCCAGTGGTGGGATAGATGGTGGCACCGGCGGCGATCTTCGTGGAAGGCCCGCCTTTGCCGAAAGCGTCCGCCACGATGGCGCCGCTCTCGATCAACTCCATTCGCCCGATCTTCACGCTGGTGACGTGCAGGCGATTGGGCTTGTCACAGTACAAGCCGATCTCAGTCAGGACGAAGGCCTCAACTGGGAGCAGGGTGATGGCGTTGCATCCATCTCGACGCTCTAGCGACTGGACGTCTGGCCCCGATCTCCCTGGGATCTTGCACGGCCCAGCGCCCAACGGAATCGGCCGTCCCTCGAATGGCTTGCTTGGGAGTTGCACGCTTGCCCACGGCACCACCGCGCCGCGTCTGAGGAATCGGGCGGTGCTGACGAGAGCCGCGACGACGGCAGCGGCGATGAAGGTGAGAAGGTAGAGGCCGTGAGGGATCACGACGCCGCTCCCCGTTTCGCCCGCGCCGCCATCCCGCCTTTGCGTCCGGCCTCGCGCGCCTCCTCGGATGAGAACTCGTGCGCGGTGCCCTTCGCGTGCGCCGCCTTGCCGCCCTTGCTCGCGATCTCCGCCTGCTTCTCCGGCGACATGACGGCGAATCCGCGGCGCTGCTTCGGTGCGTCCGTCATCGCTTCACCCCTCGCTTTCCGAGGGCGCTTTCCCGCGTGTAGAGCTTCGGCAACTGCGGATTGCGGCGATCGGGCTCCACTTGCACGTCGAAAAACCACACCTCGGCGCCGCTCGTGGAGACGGTGGATCGAGTCGGGCGGACGGCGACGTGAGGGCATCCCTGGCTGACGTCCGTGTCCAGCAATGTGAGGAGCGAGGGCGTTGCGTCCACGAGCACCACGCTTCCATCGGGCGCCGCTTCAACGATCTTGCCGCGCCGATCCATCACCCGCAGCGGCTCCCACAACGCAAAGATGAGCGCGGGGACGGCGGGGCGAGTGTCGGCGGCGAGGTAGACGCCGTGGAGGATCGGGCGGTAGTGCGTCTCGCCGTTGATCGCGTACGTGTCGCCGCGCCAGCAATCGGGCGTCCACTGGAAGGATTTCGTGGGCAGTGCCACGAGGCCGTCGGGCATCGGGTGCGGATCCGCCTCGGGTTTCTTTTCCTCGGGCTTGGCTTCCGCTTTCGGAACCGCGCCGCCGACGAGATCGGCGAAAACCTTCTTCGCTTCCTCGACATCGGCCGGACTGAGCCCACGGAGCACGTCCGCGAGGGAGGGCTTGGCCGGCGCCGGCGCCTTGCCGTTGGCCGGGGCAGGGGCGGGCGTTTCGACCACGGGGGCGACGGCGGGATCGGGCATCGGGGCTCCTATGTTGGCACATCGATGTGCCACGGTTGCGGTGGATACTTCCACGGTCGTGGCACACGCGTCAAGGCCTTTATGATAGGGTGACCGCTTGATGATCCACGACTCGGACAAGCCCGAGTGCCAACCGAAGGGGGCCGCGGGTGCCACCATCACAACGCACGCGTTGGATCTAGGCGATCAGACACCCGCTCAATGGCTACCACCGAAGGCCGCCGCGGAAGCCCTCGGCGTGTCTGTAGCCACAGTCAAACGCCACGGAATGAAGGGTAAAATCGCATTCAGGCAGCGTCCGGATGGCGTGCACGTATACAAGATCACCGAGGCCGCCACACGCGCGATGGTGAGTGCCAAGAACGCAGCGCAAGCATTGGCACATTCGATCGACGTTGCCCAGTCCATCACACGAGGCGAGTCGGTGGAATCATTGATGATTCGCGGTGTGCCACCGAACGCGATCGCCAAGGCGTTGCGCGAGTATAGGGCCGCCATCGCGGAGATCGAGGCAATCAAGGCGGACGTCCGGCAGCGCGAGGACGCCGCCATGCTGCGCGAAGCCGCGTCCGGCGCGCCGTTGGTGCCTTCTTCGTTCGCCTGGCTGGCCACGAAACTCGCCGTCATGCCCCACGAGGAAGCCGTGGAGAAGTACGGCGAATGGAAGGCGGCCGGCGGCAGCGAGGCGATCGTGTCCCCCTTCGTCGCGCGCGCCCTGTCCAGCGCCGATGCCTGGCGCGAGGCCGGCGCGCGGTGGGCGCACGTGCGCGCGGCGGAAGAGGCGCGAGCGCACGAGGCGCTACTGCGGCAAGAGTTGGAGCAGCGCAAGGCGATCGCCAACGCCGATCACGCCGTGCAACGCCTCGATCGGACGGAGGCGGAGATTGAAGCGGCTGCGGCGCGCATTGAGTCCGTGCGCGAGGCCACGCGGCTGCGGCGCGAGGCGGACAAGAGGGCGCGAGAGCGAATCGAAGAAGAAAAGCGCAACGCCCGAAAAAACGCCGAGGGAAATTCCGCGCAGCCGCACATAGAAGCGGGGGAGCGTAAAACGAAGAAGCCGGCCGGCTCGTTCGCCAAGAGGATGGAGGAACTGGTGGCGAGGCGGATGGCGAAGGAAGAGGATGGCGAGGACGATGAGGCCGATGGGTGATAGAATCACGCGGTGAGCCTCGACCTCCTTTCGTCCGACGTCGAACGCCTGATTCGCAGATTCCGCGAAGAACTGCGCATGCCCGAGGACAACATCCTCGCCATCCGCGCGAGCATCGAGGACGGCATCCGGGCATCGCCGCTGCCGAGCAGCGAAACGCCGACACTGCCGCAGACGCCGAGGAGCCGCGGATCGTCGCAGTCCATGCGCGCCGTGGTGCCGCCGTTTCCACTGCACGAGGATCCAGACGAGAAGGGTTGAGGCTGGACGTCAGGGCGCAAGCGTGGTTGACTTGCGCCAGTGGCCCACAACCCCACCCTCAGCGCAGCCAGCAAGAATCTCGCGCTCGACGCGGCCCTGAATGTCCTGAATTCAGGATTTGTGGAGATCTATGATGGTACGCAGCCGGCGTCACCCGATGTCGCCGTCACCACGCAGAACAAGTTGGCGAAGCTCGCGCTCTCGTCCACCGCCTTCGGCGCCGCGTCGGGCGGGACGAAAACGGCCAACGCGATCACGTCCGCCGCCGCACTGTTGACCGGCACGGCGTCCTGGTATCGCCTCGTGAAGTCAGATGACACGACTGGCGTGCAGGACGGCACCGTGGGCACAAGCGGGTGCGACGCCACCGTGCCAACCACCGCGTTTTCGTCCGGCGTCACAGTCTCGTGCTCCTCGCTCGTCATCTCCATGTGAAAGGTATTCATGGCCCTCTATGCACTTTCCCAGCGCACGACGTCAGGCACGGCGGCAACCGCGGCGTGGGAGGTGCGCTCGACCTCCACCAACAAGCCGAAGCTGATGGAGATTGGTTTTTCGCAGAACGCGGCGACCGCTGGCGTCTACGGCATCGGGCGCCCTGGCGCGATCGGCGTCACGCCGACGTCGCCTCAGACGTTCGTGGACGAGGGTGACGGCAACGCGCCCGCCGCGCAAACAACGGCCGCCGTTGCGTGGGGAACCGGCCCGACGGTGCCTACCAACTTCAACCGCCGCATCTCGTGCGCGGCCACGATCGGGGTGGGAGCGATCTTCACCTTCCCGCGCGGATTCGGGACGGGCGCCGTAGCAATGATCCACAGGACGATCGAGTTGCTTATCGCAACTGGACATCTACGCAGTCGCGGACGAATAACGAGTCTATGCAATGTCACGAATCGCCTCGCGCAAAGGCACCGACGCCATCCAGGCCCGCTACGTCATCACCATTCGCGAGGACGGCGCATTGTCCATCGAGGGGCCGATCTCCAATAAAGAGTACACGCTATCTGTCCTGGAAAACGCGAAGGACGCTGTGCGCAATCATCGCGACCCGCGCATGGTGGATGTTGTTGTGCCGGCGAAAGACGTGGCGATCCCGTGAGCACTCTCACCGGCCAACCGTCCGGGGGCCTTGGCATCTCGCTCCTCCAAGCATCCGATGGCCGCGCGATGCAGCACGATTACGAGTGGGACTTCGCTGGCACGCGCGCGCACTCGTCGCCTTGGGATGACGGCATCTTGTGGCCTCGCTCTCGCTTCGGCGGCAACGATGGGACAGCGATGCCACTCGGCTGCGATGTCAGCCGCTACGGCAACGATCAGCAGGACATTCTCGGCGGCGCGCAGGTAAAGAAAATCATCGGCACCACTAAGGACTCCACCGGCGCCAACCTCGGATCGTGCATCGTGCGCGGTTTCGTGACGGCCACGCAGGTGTGCGTTGGACAAGTCACGTCGGACACGGGCGGTTACTACGAGCTGACGACGACGTACGCCGGCGCCCAGCACTACCTCGTGGCGTACAAGGCCGGATCGCCTGACGTCACTGGCGCGACGGCCAACACGCTGATCCCGGTGTAGCCGTGACGGACATCCAGCTTCGCCAAGGCGATGCGAGTCCGACGAACATCCTGCTCTACGCTCTGCCCGTAGCCGCGCCGACGTTGACTCCGATTTTCCTCTACACCGCGTCCACGGCGGATGCAGTCCTATCCGACCCATCGCAGGCGACATCCCAAGCGATCGCGCTGACGGTGGCGTCTACGCTGCCGATGGCCGCCGCATCCACCTTCGGGCTGGCGCAGGACACGACGATCGCGGCAACCCTTCCATTCGCCAGCGCGGTGACGATCGACGAGGCGATGGCCGCGACGCTTGCGGCAACGCTTCCGGGGATGACGTCGGCCGTCGCCTTCGGCGAATTGGCCAACGCTGCCGTGGCCGCGCTACTTCCATTCTCCGCCGCCGCGTCCATGGGCGAATCGCTGGACCTCCAGGCGGCGCCAGCGCTGCCACTTTCGTCCGGCGCCTCTCTCGGCCTCGCCATGTCCGCGTCCGTTGCGGCCACACTGGCGTCTTCGTCCGCAGCAACGTTTTCGATGGCAGAGGATGCGGCCGTGGCCGCGCTGCTTCCGTTCGCCGCCGCCGCCACCACTGGACTCCATGCGGACACTGCCGTCGATGCGATCCTGACTTTCTCCGCCGCCGTGATGCTTGGCCTCGCCGGTTCCGTGGACGTGGGCGTGAACGCCCAGATTTACATCGGCGCGTCCGCATCGATCGGCGTATCGGAACCAACGCCGCCCCCTCCGGCCCCCGTCGTCGTCCAGGCCTACGGCGCGAGCTACTCCTTCGTCAACAACAACCTCTTGGAGGAGTTGCTGGAGGAGGAGAAGGCGAAGGCGCGAACGTCCGGCATCTCCGCTGATCCCATCGACGCCCTCCTCGCGCGCGTGGATCTGCCTGGTGGCAAAGCGGCCGCAGAAGAGTCCGCAACGCTTCTGCGCGAGGCGATCGAAGCGGCGCCGGCGGAAGCGCTTGGCCTCGAAGACGTCGTGGTGATGAAAGACGCCCTCGCGCGCGTAGAGGCGAAGATCGAGGCGTTGCGCAAGGGCAATCGGCGCGCGGTGTTCTCGCCATCGATCACGCGGCGGCCGGCGAATCTGAAAGAGAAGGTGGCGGCGATGGCGGTGATGGCGGCCGTCGCGCGGTGGCTGGCCTAGCGCTGGCCCTTCACTTCGCTCCACTCGCAACAGCAGCACGTGTACACCGCCCGCGCCCATCGCTGGTGCACGTGCGTCACGCTGCCGTAGACCACCTCCACCGTATCTCGCTTGCCGCAGCCGGGGCAGCGCTTGCCCTCGACGATGCGGGGAGGGGAGGGGTTGTCGAGGGTGGCGATGATCGGCGGCGCGACGGTGGTTGGCGCTTCGGTGAGCGCGCCGATCGTGGCCGCGTATGGACGGCTGGGATCGCGCACGGACTCGGACTCTCTGCCGTCGGGCCACCTGACAGTCACGTGATAGCGGGGGCGATCGTCGCGCGACGCTGGCGCCGGTTCCATGGCCATGGCGCGGTAGCGGCGATGATCCTCGGCCTGGCGCTCGGCGGCCAAGCGGTACACCGCCGCGTCGTCTTCCCATTCGTCAGGCGTTGGCCATCCGTACTTGATCAGCGGCCAGGTCATCATCGCCCCCGATAGCCGTAGTCGTACCCCTTGGCGTACGCCTTCGCCATCGCCTCCATCGCCTCGCACGGCTGCGGCGCCTTCTCGTAGAAGAAGAGGACGGAGACGTTGGCGTACTGCGCGCCGGTGTTCTCCACCGTCACCACGAGATCGTCGTTCGGCGTCACGATGGCGTCGATGTTGCCGTCCCCTGGGAGGAAGTTCACTCCGCATCGAATCCGGCTGATCCGCAATCCCTCGGCCGAATCGTCCGCGAGGCGCACGTGCTTCACCAGCAACGGCGTTGGCTGCGAGAAGTGGAGCGCCAACTCACCGGCGAATCCGGCAGCGGACGCTGGCACGCTTCCATGCACTGCCGTGCACATCAACCGCATCGCGGATTCGATGGCGTCTAGGCGCGCGATGGCCTTGTCGATGCGCGCGTCGATGGTGCCGCCGACGCCCACGCGCGCAACCGCGTACGGCGACGCCTGCGTCAGCGACGCTGCCGCCTTCGTAACCTCGCTCTTCACGCGATCCTCGATGTACGTGTCGAGGCCAGGCGTCATGCGATCGCGTCGGCCCTCGGCCAGGCATTCGAGGTTGCGCAACCGCTCATCCAGCGGGCCGCCTTCGACGATGTGGCCCTTGTGATCGATGGAGTGGAAACTTCGCTTCACGTGTTCGTTGGCCATGTCGCCTCCTACGCCTTCACCCAATCGGGCTTGTTTCGCCTTTCGCTGTACCACGGCACCGGGCACCATCGATCGATCTCTTTACCGCAGACGGTGCACGCCAGAATCTTCCAGCCCTGGCGCGCCCACGAGTCACCTTTGGTGCTCGCGTAGTCCATGCACTTCGGCTTGTGCTTGCGCCCCATCTTGCCGCCGCACCATCGCTTGGTGTCTTTGCGTGCGGCCGACACCTTCACCGGCTCGTCCGGCGTCTTCGTGTGGCGGGCGTCGCGGCGCGTGATGTTGGATTGCTGCCAGGACTTCATCGGATCTTGCCGCCGCTCTTGTGGTGAATGCGCACGCGCGGAAACGCGAAGGCTCCACCATTCTCGCGGTTGAGTTGCTCGGCGCTCTTGCGACCCGACGCGAGATCGGCGGCATCGCGATCACGAGATGCCTGCTTCTCACGAGCGCGCTCGGCCGGATCGAAGACGCCGATCGCCTGCAAGGCGGCCTCCACCCCTGCCGAAAAGCGGCCTTCACGTGCCTCCTCGGCGATGATCTCTTTGACGAGAAACGCGTAGACGTGCGCGCGCATGAGTGGCAGCGGTGCATTGCGCCCGCTCTTCCAACGTCCAATCGCGGCCCGGCGGCCCGGCTGACGCCGAATTCGCGCGCGAGCCGAGCGTCGCTAATCCGCAGCACCTTGATGGCTTTGCAGATGATTTCGCGGAAGTGCTCGTTGCCATCCAGCGTCGCCGTCGTCACCATGCGTGTCACCTCACCTCATCCCCCGAAAAGTCGATCGCCCCATCAATCTCGTACACGCCCACCGGCAACGGGCGGCGCTCGCGGATGCAGCGGATGACGAATTCGCGGCCGGTGAGGAGTTGGACGGCCGGGAAAACGTTCTCTCTGCCACTACCGCGGAATCGTACCTGCACAAATCGGCTACCGTCACCCCGTAGGCCGGTGTCACCGATCACCGCGACGACGCGCCCGTCTGGCCAGACATTCAGGATGGCTCCCGCAGGCCACTTGCTCGGAATCGTCACCACTCCACCTTCCTATCCCACGCCTTCGGATACGCGTAGCCGCACGTCCGCTCGAATTCCCTCGCCCTCGCCACCGACATCCCCTTGTGCTTGTGGATGCGCGCCAACTCTCGATAGAAGGCCGCCGAGTGCGCGCCGCGGTACGAGCAGCGGGTGCGCTCCGTCTGGCACGTGCCGCCGCAGCGCTTGGCGTAGACGGCGGCGTGCGCAAGCTCGTGGTTCGTTGCAACGTCGCTGTCCGGGCCGTCTGCCACCGCTATGGCGTTGATGCTCGGAAAAAACCGGCCGCGCTCCGTGCTGCCGTACGGGACATCCAACACCACCACCGGCGGGGGCTTGTGGTGGAAAGACGTCTCGGTGTAGCCAGCCGACTGCAAGGCGTCGCGGACGGCGGAGATGGAGAGGGCGGTGGGCATGCAGGGTAGGGTATCACGCTCGCGGCGAACCGTTTGCACTCTTCTTGTATCGCCCCATTCTACGCAGTCGCGTTGGCAATGAACGCATCCGCCTCCACCATCCACGCCCGTGCCTTTTCTGAATCAGCGATCTCGATGCGAGGGGACGTCTTCCCGCTGGGCGATCGCTCCGCTCGGATGATTCCGGCGCCGTGCAGTTTAGCCATCACCGCCCTGGCGCCAGTGACGTTGATCGACAGGCGTTTGTAGATGTCGGAGGCCAATGCGGATCCGTCAGCCTCCAACATCTGAATGACACGCCGTCCGGTGACATACAGAGGCATCGGGGCCACCCCTCTATCCCGGCCGAATGGCAAATCCGGCGCGTCATTCTCCTCGATCCATCGTTTGGCTGCGGCGATGTTTCGAAGCGAGTATCTGTAGGCCCCGCCGATCTTGGTCTCTTGAAGAAACGGCAAACGTGGCGCTAGATAGTGAAGATTCGTTAGCACGGCATGAGTCCTCAATCCGGTATCATCGGCAATAGATTGGCCCATCCGGCCGACAGAAGGATTGTCCGCACGAACGAGACTGCCAAGCAATGTCACTGCCATACGCCGACGCCCCTCGTCGATAGGCTGCGAAAGGCCAGTGATATCCTCCTCTGGTTCCGTAGCGATGGACTCCGGCAGCCAATATGCGGCCGCTGGTTTTCCGCTCCGCGTCTTTCGTTGGCCGTTGGGCGTGATCTCGCCGTCTGCGGCCAGCTCATTGACTCGCGCGGATGCCGTTTGATGCGTCAGTCCCGTGATGCGCTCAACATCGTCGCAGGTGGTACCTTCGCCGCCTCGGCTACGTCTGGCGATCACTTCGTATACCTGCTCGCGTACGCCAGACGACGACACTTGGCGATTGGCCACATCGCCGCCATTCATCATCCGGCGCACAATGGCGGCGGCGGCCTCCAGAGTTTCGAGAAGATTGGACAGATCGCTCATCGCTCGCGCTCCCATTGCGGGGACGGGAGACGCACTCGCTTGCCGGTGGCCGCGATCCGGCGCCCGATCAGTCGCTTGATCTCCTTGAATGCCGGCCCGCGATGGTGGTCGTTCATGTTTCGCCCAACCAACCAATCAAGAAAACTGCCGTCGGTAGAGAGTCCCATAAGGCCAGTCTTGAATGTGTCCTTTGGCATCGGTTTTCCGTCATCCGGCACAAGCACAGTGCGGCGGTAGAGCCACATGCAAAGGGTGAGGTTGAGGCCTCCCCACAATCGCATGTATTCGGGATCCCGGCCCCACGCGTCCTTCGCCAACGTGATGAATTCGGCGCAAAGCGCCGCATCGTCAACCGACAGGCTTTTCGCGATGGTGGCGGCAGACGGGGCGGCGGTACCAGGCACATCCGGGATAGACGCGTACCAACATCGGAGAAGCACGCTCATTCCCAAGATGGGAGATGACTTGCTACGACGAATCATGTCATAGCCAACGAACGGCACGCGCTTACGAAGCAACTGCAATGCAGCGTACGATCCTTCAAGGCCGCGGAGGATATCGTCCGGGCGCATGCGGACGATGCTGGAATTTAGTTCCACGTACTCCTCGCCCATGTCCGCCATGGATTCGTGCGTGGAATACCGGACATCCACGTATCCCTCCGGCATGCCGGAGATGAGATAGGCTTCCCTGCGGTGCTGCCCATCGAGGATGTATTGCTTCCCGTTGAGGATTCCGATGGTGATCATTCCTGGAATCACTCCGCCGTTCGCTTTGATCACCTCGGCTACGGCCTTCACCTTGTCGCTGATTCGTAGTGGCCTTTGGAATGGGGGCAGTTCCCACTTAGACACGATTTCCGGCGTGACGATGATCGTGTCGACGGACGTGCGCGTCTGCCTGCTCGCCTTGGCGGTCATACCTCGCTCCCTTCAATTTCAGCAATCCCTTTCGGGGTGATGCTCCATTCGCCTGGCCCAGTTTTTTTCACGAGTCCGAATTCCAACATCCTTCGTCCGAGTGCCCCCCATGCTTGGTTGTATGTAATGCCAGCCATGACGGCCAGATCCTTGGTTGGCGTTGACTTGCCAACACCAAGCTTTGCCATCGCTGACAGCAAAGCCTGCTGATTGCTTGCCCCGATTCCGCGCTTCCGGCGCAGACGCGTGGCTGGCGTTTCGATGTCCTCGCGCGGCGCGTGCTCCTCGATCTCGCCGCTGATCGATTTGAGCGCGCCATGGGCTTCGGCGGCGACAGCACGGAGCCTCTGCTTCGCTTCGCGCAACACCTCTTCGGCCGCCTCCACATCGGCCTTAGCCGCACGGAATCGCTCGATCGAGTCCGTCAGCGCGCTTCCCTCGCCTGCCGTCATTTTCCAGACTCCTTTGCCGACTCAGCCGCCGCCTCAGCCAGCACCCGCTTGATCCACTGCGCCATCGGCAAATCCGCCTTCCCCGCCGCCGCCCTGATCGCCCGCCTCTCCTCAACGGAAAAGCGCAGCGTCATCGCCAACTCACGCACCGCCTTGATTCGCGCCATGCCTGCCATTAGCACCATTGACGTGGGTGGTGTCAAGCGTATTCAGCGGCGTGAGACATGGGCTGGCAACTTTTCTTCTCCGCCCAGTCAACCGCGCGGCATCATTGAGCAATGGACAGCACGCCGGGCCAGCGCCTGCTCGCCTCCCTCGTCGACGTCGCGTTTTTCATCCTGATCGGCGTCCTCACCCTCCACGGCAAGCTCACTGAGCAAGCCGTCCTCCCGATCCTCATCCTCTACGCCCGCGAGCGTTTCGCCGCCCAGCAGACGAAGACGATTATGGCGCTCGGAAGCGGCGGCGGCGCCGGCCCCTCCAACCGTCCCCCGCCCGGCACCGGCGTCAGCGGCCAGATGCCGGCGGTGTCGGCCCCCACGTCCGATCGCGGATTCCGTACCGAAACCACGCCCGTCGAGGTGCCGCGCCCTGGCCCGCGCAAGGATCCGCGCCGTGACGATCGCCTCGCCCAGCCCGCCGGCATCCTCGAAATCGTGCGCGGGTATGTGAAGACGCCCACTGCAATTGCCGTCACCGCCGTCCTCGTCTTCGTCTCCACCGCGCACGGCTGCGCCTACCGTCCCGCCGCCATCGTCACGGTGGCCAAGTGAGGGAAGTTCGCTCGGACTCCCTCCGCGCCCTCATGGACGCCGCGTCCGCCATCGACTCGCCCCACGTCGACCTCGGCCCACTCGGCATCCCGGCGAAGGTGGGCGTGGACGATCTGCACAACGTCCTGCTCACGCACGACTACCCCGTGCTGTCCGTGGACTGGGGTGGCGGCGAGGTGACGGTGGGGCATGTGGATGGCGGGGTGTTGGCGACGTTGACGATTCGCGGCTAATCGTCAAGCACCGCCCCTTTCGCCTTCAACGTCTCAATGCACCTCGCGCATAACGTCTTCAACGTTCCGCACCGGCGCCTGACGTTGCGCGTGCCGGCGACGTGGCGTTTGCAGCGGACGCACTGGTGCTTTTTCATCCTGCCCTCCCCGTCCACAGATCCTTCAAGGCTTTGGTTGGCTTCGGTGGTGACTCCAACAGTGCGTTGAGTCGGCGCTCGCCCTTGGCATCAAGTACGATCCGCCGCGCCGCCGCGCACAGTAGATCGCCGTCGGCCTTGATTGCCGTCAGCACCGCATCCCGCGCCATCACCGCCGTCCAGCACGTCTCCACGCGGATGCCAACGGTTTGGGCGCGCGCGTGCCATTCGATCTGCCGGCGCGATCGCTTCGCCTTCTCGTCCCGCTTCACCTCGATAAATAGCGCCGTCCAGAAAGGCGGGACGAGGACGAGGATATCCGGCGAGCCCACGCCGAGGCCGCTGCGCCGCGTGGTGCCGCCGCGGTGGACGCCATTCGTCTCGGCCCAGCACCCCATCGTGCGGACGGTGCGCAGGATGGCGGCGTGGATGTGGCGCTCCAGCGTCACGCTCCCTCCGCCTTCGCATGTCGCGACACCGAGCTTCCGCGACACGCCGCGCACGTACACGCCTCCACCTCCGGCGCCGTCTTCGTCACCGTCGGGCGCATGGACTCTTGGCAAGCGCGGCACATTGGCACGACGCCAAGGTGCTCGCGCTGCACGTACGGCGTGGAGAGCGAGACGGAGTCCACGCCGCATAGAGACTTGCGGACGCCGTTGACGACGAAGTAGTGCGCCGTTGCGTCGATGATATAAAAGCCGCTCTTCATGTCACCCTCGTCACCCTTACGCCAGGCGCGCCCGGCAACATCTTCCACCACTCCGCCCTAAAGTTTCCGTGCGCGTGAACCATCTTCGCCAGGTCCGCGTTGTCCACGCCGATCGCTACCGCATCGTCGCCGCGCATCTCGCCAAAGGCCGCGTCCACGTAGCGCGCGGACGATCGGCCGCAGTTGCAGAAGCGCCAGTCGTCGAGGCCGAATTTCAGCATGTCGCCGCACGCACGGCAGAGGAGGAGTTTCATTCCGCCGCCTCCCGCTGCCGCAACTCTTCCAGCACACCCTCCGCCCTCGCGATCGCGTCGCGGGTAGCAAAGAAAAGTCGCTGGTGTCGCTCGCGAATCGCCGCCGCCTTCGCGCGGTACTGCGTCCGGTTGTACGTCTCATCCGGGCACAGCGGACAGAGGCGCACGTCACGAATCGCCTTGATAGTGCGCCCACCCACCTCGTACCAGCGATGGCCGCACGAGAGACGCACGTACCAATCGCCATCGCCGTCGCGGATGGGGGCGGATGTCACGGCGCGCTCGGGGCCGCGGCGGCGGTGGGTGGGGCTAGCGCGCATGGCTTGGGCACGGCGCGCACTCCACACCGTTCGGCAAGTTGTAAAGTCTCATACCGCCTTGGCCTAGAAACTTTTCGCTCAAACCAGGCAGTGTCGCGTTGGTAGTGAGCCCGAGCGACTTGCCGAAGTACACGAGCATGCGCGATACGACGTCGCCGCACGGTGGACACAGGCGACCGCTCCCAATGTCACTGCGGCCTCTTCCGTCACGCCACGTCTGAAAGTCGAAGTGCGTGTGTGCGAATGGCTCGACTGCAACGCCGCATCTATCGCACACCATTGGCATGTGGTTGCTGGCGTCCAAGTTCTCCACCATTGGCCCAGCGGGCGTCACGCGCATCCTGCGGACGGGGCGGGCTTTCTTGTTTCGCTTTCTCATTCTAGCCCTCCCTCTGCCAACCGCTGGTCAACCCATCGCCGCATACGCTGCCAGCGATCCTCTTCCGTCTCGTTCACCGGCCCACACTCGTCGTTCATGTAGGCCACCTCGCACGCGAGCGCCTTGGCCACGCCAAACGCCTCGCCAACGGATTCCCCGTCCTCGATGTCCAGATTTGCCACGTCCATGCCGCGAGCGATGGCCACGGAGCCGAGCGCGCAAACGTGGGCCGCATCTCGCACCACTTCGCCGGCAACCAACGCCTTCGTGGGCATTGTATCCATCGCCGCAGCCATCTCGCGCATGAATGCCTGGCCGCGCTTGCCCCGGATTGCCCGATCCACGGCCTGGCGCCACAAGCCGAGGTTTTCGCAATCATCGCTGTATCCCGATCTGCTCATGTTTTCGCCTCCGCTTCCTCCAACGCCACCCGCCCCTTGCGCGTGATCTCCGGCGTGCGCGCCACGTCCCGCGTGTTGCCCCAACTGCTCACGTACCCATCGGCGATCAACTGCGGCAGGCACGCCACCGTCTCCGCCATCGTCGCGGACTTGGGGCGGTTGATGAAATCGCCGATGTCGAGATCCTTTTTCGCTCGGAGGTCGGCGAGGACGCGGGCGGCCGCTTCCGAGATCACTTCCCACCCCCTTCCGGCGCAGCCTTCCTCGTGAATTGCTCCGGCGCTGCCGATTGGGCCAGCTTCGCCAAGTCCGCCGCGCGCTTCGCTTTCGCCGCCGGATCGTTGGCGAAGGCGCGCGTCTTCTCACGCTCGGCCTCGGCGTGGGCCCGATCGGCGGCCAGGCACCTCTCCGTGGCCTCCCTACTGTCCCGCGCGTCGTCGGCCACGTCGGACTCCGTTGCCACCACGGTGGCCTTGCGGCGCCCACTGCGGCACTCGCCAAGAATCCACTCCACCCGCTGCTCGATGCGTGCGAGGAGTTGCTCCGGCGTCGCGGACGTGTAGCGCTTGCCGTACATCTGCGCGTCGTTGATCGCCTCGCGCAAGGCATGCTCCAGCGTCAGCCCGAGGCGCTTCGCCGCCGGCTCGTCACGCCAGGCGGCACGGCAGCGCGACACGACGGCGGCGATCTCCGCGTCCGTCACGAACTCCGCCGGCCACAAGTCGCGTCGAGCCAGCACCAAGCGGGCGGCCTTGTCGGCCGGGTCGAAGTCCTCGCGCGCGCGGGGCTGAGACGGTGCAGTTACGAGATAAGACTGTGAAATAAGAGAAGAAATAGAAGAGAGAGAAGAAGAGGGAGAGGGCGCGGGCGGGTGCGCGGGTGCGCGCGGCTGATCGGGCAACGATTCGCGCAACGGGCCAAGCAACGGTTCGGGAAACACACCACGAAACACCTCGTGCAACTTGTCGTGTAACGCGTTCGCGGCGATAAATTCAGTCAGTCGATCTTCCACAGCGAACCATTCGCCGCGAAGCCGCGTCACCTCAAACCTCTTGTGCAATTCCGCCTCGACTGGCTGCCCACCAGGAAGCAGCAGCAGTACGCGGATTCTTTCCTTACACTCGCGCGCGATGTTCGTCAGACGGTCCCTGACGTTATCGGAGTGGCCTATCTTCACCGGCCCGCCGCTCTCTCGCTGCGCAAAATACACAAGGTCCTCGGCCTGATTCTCGCGCCTACGGGTGCGCATGGCGCTAACCCGATCGGTCGATTTGTCGAACGAATTCCAGCGAGCCCATGACGGGATTCGCACGATCCAGGATGACTCCGTCTCTTCGGCCTCTATCATCTGGTGGTGCATCAGTACCGGGATCGCACGCTTCACCTCAGCCATGTCCCCCCGGATCAGATCGCAAACCGCCTTCACCAGCGTTGGAGCCTTCACGCACACCACTTCGCCCTGACGCTTGCGTGCTAACAGGGACAGTTCCAGGAAAATAAACCTGGCGCTTCTGGGAATGCCACGCTTTTCGCCGTCGCAAAGCTCAGCGTGGAATTTGATCCATTCGCTCACCGCAACGCCTCCCCTTCCCCGCCATCCCACTCCAACGCCTCAACTCGCCCATTCGCCACAACGACGAGCGTCACCCGCTTCCCCAGCGCCCTCGCCTTCCGCATCGTGTCCAGCGTGCCCGCCGTGGGCTTGCGCGTTGGGCAGACGGAGATTAGGCGCGTGCAGTCCGCGGCGATATCGGTGTTGCGTGTGAAGCAGGCCTCGCGAAACGGCATGCCGCGCTTCGTGTACGTGCCCGGCCAATGCGCGATGAAAGGCGCGGCGTGAAGGTCTGCGGCCGTGCGTGCCCACTGATCGGCGCCTCCGCCAGGCGAATCGCCCGATATTACATGCTCATCCGGTTTTCGGTGACGAAAGGTCGATCGCACATGACACCTATCCGGTTAGCTGAAAAGGCCCAGCGGCAACGGGGTGCTCCCACGTGCCTTTGTAGAGCGCGTCGTACGTCGGCGATTCCGACGCGACGCCGAGTCCGAGCAACGATCGGAACGCGTTGAAGGGGTAGAACCTGCGGTTGAACCTGAACGTGAATTCGTTGAGATACGCCTGCAAGTGCTGATTGGAGACGCCGTGATGCACGCCGAGCAACCACGACTTGAGATTCGAGAACACGAGATGGATCAGCGGGAGAAACTTCTCCGCGATGCTCGGGTCTCCGCCCTCGCGCACGGCGGTGTGCTTCAATCCGCACTCGATGTCGAGCCGGTCGTATCCGCCGAAGTCGTCCGTGGTCACGTGGGAGCCCGGCGCGACACTCTCCCGCGCGAACGCGAGCAGGGAGTCACTCGTGCGGTCGGCGAGCACGCGGAGGCGCAGACGGCCCGCGTAGGTGCCCGCACGGCGCATCATCGCCTTCGTCGGCTCGACGCCCTCGGCAATAGGCGGACGATGCTTCACCTCGACGGCGCCGCATACGTAGACTTTGTGGTGCACGCCCTTACCCTCGCCGCGTGTCACGCCGCCGACGAGCGTTTCGTCCATCTCGACGTCGACGCCATCGCCGCCGATGCGGTCGACGCCAGGCCGAACCATACCGGCGCGGAGCTTGTGGAGAATCTGGAATGCCGTCTCGTACCGCTTCACGCCGATCTGCCGAGCGAATTGGACCGCCGACATTCCGGGGGTCGACGACGTGAGCAAGTACGCGCCCCAAAACCACGTGAGCAACGGCGAATGCGTGCGGTGCATGACGGTGCCCGCGGTGAGCGACATCTTCGCCTTACACACCCGGCACTGAAGCACGATCGCGCTCGTCGCGACGCGCCACGGCTCGCCGCACTCCTCGCACTTGGGGCAAGTGAATCCGTCGGGGAAGCGCAACCGCTCCAAGTACGCGGCGCACGCGGCGTCGTCAGGGAAGAGCTTCTGAAATTCGGGGAGCGAACGAGCGAACGGCAACGGTGTAGACTCCATGGTGATCGAGGTCTCCTCTCGGTCCGGGCCGCGGTGGTTGGCGCCACGCGCGGCCGTCTATTTCGATTGTCTGCTGTCAATCAGCGCGCGCAAGAATCCTCCAAGCGTATCGGTCGACGCGACGAGCGAAGCGATCTTCTCGTCGCGAAAGAAACTGGCGACGATGCGCTTGCCATCGACGACAACCTCAAACCGAATCTCGGTGACGTGGACGGCCATCGGTCAGCGCCAGCGAATCCGCTGGCCCTTCTTGACCGCGCCTTCGACTTCGACGATTCGGCCGCCGAAGTAACTCTCGGGTCCGTATTTGCGCTGAATGCGTGCGTTGATCTTCTCGACGGCCGTTTCCGCGCCGTTCTCGGTTCGATGGGTGGAGAGCACGCGCCCGTAATTCGGAGAGTCTTGATCGATGACGGCGTACATGATTCAGGCTCCTTTCTTTTCTCAGCCGATGTTGTAGACGTTCGAGCCGTCCGCGAGCCGAACGTCGATCTCGACTCGCGCAGTGCGCACTCGACGGTCGCAGCCGCGCGAATAGGCACGATTGACGGCGCGCAGCGCAGCGGCGCGCGAACCGAATCGACGACCGACGAAGTTCGCGACGGTGTCGCAATCCGACTGCGAGATCAGGTGGTCGCAGCCCGTGTAGCCCTGGCAGATTCGAGCGCTGGTGATCGTAATCATGGTCTCCTCATTTCCGCGGGTCTGGCGCCCCGCCGTCATCCATCTGAAGTACAGGATAGCCTCGATATTCTCCCCGTCAAGCGGATTGGTGTCGATTTCGGTCGAATCGGCCTAAGTACCCGAATGCACGTGGCTATCCCCTCTAACCGGATGAGCATGCGATATTACGGTAGCGTCCGCGGGTAGGCCGCCAACGATGGCGATCACGGCATCACGCGCGAAAATGACGTCGGTGTGCGGCCAGTATTTCGCGCGGGATCCGATGATGGCGACGCGTTCCGGCTTGCCTTGCGTCCCGTTTTCCTGTACGTCCAGAGTCACCGTCGCACCTCCGCATCAGGTTTCGGCGTAGAAGGTGCCCAGCGTCCAACCGCTGCGGCGCCTTCGCCCTTTCTAGGGCAGGGGATCAATATTGCCGCGTCGGGCTTCGTTGCGTCAAGCGGAATCACCGCGCGGGCGTCAACTCCCGAAACCGCGCGAGGAATTCCGCCTCCGACTTGTCCGGCGCCCACGGATCGATCCGCTCCGGCAGCGGCGGGTAGGGCAGCTCCCACGATATCGGCGGCGGGGCCATGAGGTCGCGCGCCTCGGTCGCCAGCAAGGTCAAGTCCGCCCGTTTCACGCTCGGAGGCCACGGCCAGCGGCAGCCGAAGCGCTCGGCGAGGGCGCGGGCGATGGTGTCCTCGATGACGTCGAAGGGGGATCGGGTGGATCCGTGCCAGGTGCTTTGCAGCGCGCGCATGGCCTGCTTCATAGGCTGGCTGCAATCTCCGGTTACAATTTCCGGGGCGTCGTGAAGTAGCCCCTCCAGCGCGTCCGCTGGCTCGCAAGCGTAGCTGACACGCACTGAGTGCTCCCCGACGCTGTACTTTCGATCGCCCAGCGTGTGCGCATCGAAGCGCGGCATGTTGGCGAGGACGTGGGCGATCTCAGTGATCTCGAAGTCCTCGGGGCGCGGCGTCAGGATGTACAACGCCGCGCCCGATCGCATCTGCTTCCAGGGCTCGCGCATGGCCGCCCCTCAGTTATCGAACCAGAAGACGATGCGCACGTCCTCCGGCCCAACGTTGAATTTCTTGGCCACGTCACGCAGTGACGGCAGGAAGCTTTCGACGAAGTGCGTCGCGTCGTCGCGCCGCTTCGTTTGCCACGTGTACTCGACGAAAGTGTTTCGCGCGGGCATCTCCCCAGCGCGAAGCATCTCATCCGCCTGCGCGGTGGTGACGACAGGCATGTTGGTACCCTGGCACCACGTATCCGGCATCGCGCCGCTTTCCTTGTGGGCCACGTACGCGGCAAACGGCACCAGGCCTGACTCCGTGCGCGCGCCGCACCAATCGTACGCATCCAACTCGGCCAGCGTCAGCCAAGAGTGTGTGTGCCCGTCGGCATCCCACTCTGCAGCATCGGCGGCCGTCTCCGGCGATGCGTCGTCGGGGACACCTCTCGGCTCCGCCACCGGCACCGTCCCTCCGCCGTAGTCACGCACGCCTGACAGCATGGCGAATAGGGCGTAGTTGCGGCCAACGTCGAAGTCGCACCGCAACTCCCAATCAATCTCTCCGGATGCGCCCGCCAGGCCCACGCCGCCCCACTCATCAACGACGCGCCGCGGATCATCGTCCACGGCATCGTCGCTGGCGTAGTGCGTCCATTTGCCGTCGCGGCGCACCTCCACGTGCAGGTGGATATCGCAGCCCATGGCTAGGCCCCCACCGTCTCCGTCGCGCACACCTGGATCGTCCGGGCGATGGCGAGCACGCGATCGAAACCCTGCTGCGAAACCATGCGCCGCAGCGTGCGGATGTCGTCGAATTCCGTCGGGTAGGCGGCGCCGTTGGTGGGCGCCGGCAGCGGCGCCATGTCCGCGAGCGCCTTGGCGGTGGGGACGAGGGGGATGGGTTTGCCGTTGCCGTTGCGCCCGCTCTTCCGATCGGCGGCGCGCGTCGAATGGACGGTTTGCTCGCTGATGTCGAGTCCCTTGCTTTTCGCCAGCGCGATGATGGCCTTGGCGCTGAGATTGGGGTGCTTGCGGACGAATGCTGACTTTGCTCCGTACTTCATTGACCGGCTCCTTTGGTATTCACCTGTGGCATCACGAGTGCGGTAGCGGACTCATCGCCCACCCCGCGGAAAATCACTGGCGAGAATTGCGGCCCGATGGCGTACTCAATGGCCACGTCATCGGTGCGCATGGCGGCCAAGGTTTCGGCCACGTACGCGCCATTGAAAAGCAGCGTCGTCGGCTTCCCCTCGAATCCGCACTCCACCTCGTCAGCCGAGGACGCGTCCGAATTCGCCGAGGACAGCGCGATGCGCCTTGGCCCGATGTCGAGCGCAATCCGCCGCGCCCCCTCGAAACTCTGCGCGGTGGTGATGACGGCGCGAACGGCATCGGCGAGCGCGGTACGGCTGCACACGGCGCGCGCGTCCCTGTCCGCGGGGATGACGAGGCGCCACGGCGGGAATGATGCCGCGTCGGCGCACACGGCGGACACCAACTCCACGTTGCCGGCGGCGGCGGAGAAGCAGTCCACGCCGATCGTGAGGCGCACTTCCTCGCCCTTGCCGCAGAGCGCAATGAGCGAGTCCACGGCGTAGTACGGGACAATGATCGCGCCCACCTTGGACTCGTACGGCACCGCCACCGCCACGAGCTTGTGCCGGTTGGTTGCCACGGCGCGCATCGCCTTACCGTCGAAGTCGAGTAGTGCCCCGTGCATGTAGGGCGTCGTCGAGTCCTCGTTTCGCGCGTACGCCACACGGCCGAGGATGTCGGCGAGGGCCTTGGCGGGGATGGTGAGGACGTCGGGATTCTTCGGCATCGCGCGCGCGGCCGGGAAATCACCTCCGTCGATGCAAGGCACGTTGATGGTGCGCTTGCCGGACTTGAGCGTGAACTTCTTTCCGTCGGACGTGACGCTGACATCGCCGGCCGGCATCACCTTGACGGCGCCGAGGAGATCGCCCTTGGGGACGGCGATGCAGCCGGGCTTGGACGTGGCCGGCACGTTCGCGAAGGCGGCGATCGATCGGACGTCATCGGTGCCGCGGACGGCGATGCGGCCGGTGCCGACGACGATCAGGACGTTGGCGCGGATGGGTTGGGCCGGGCGCGCTTCCACGACGGACGCGGCGATTTCGGCGAGGGATGAGAGGATGTCGCGGGGGATGGTGAGGTTCATTCGTCGGAGGCCCTTCGTTTGATGAGGCCGCAGTCGCACGGACGGCCGCCAGGCCGGGACGTGATGCAGCAGGTAGGGAGGTGGCCGATCACGCCACCGCGGCTCTTGCGCAAGTCCATGAGGACACGCCAGGCCATCGATTGGAATTCGGCCCACGTCTTCACACGCTTGCACAACTCGTGAATGTGGACGCACTCGCTATGCGGAAGCGTCCACCAGTCGAAGCCAACCCAATCGAAGGAGGAAATCTGGATCACGGCGCCGCCCTCCCGAAGTCCAGCGACGGCTGCCGCTTCCCCGCCGTCTCCGCCTCGCGCAAGTTGGCCACGGCCTGCTTCCAGTAAACTTCCTTCAACTCGGCGATGACGGTCTTGCGATTGTTGTGGAGCGCGACGACGCCTGTGCTTCCGATGCCGCCGAACGGATCGAAGACGACGTCACCGGGGTTGCTGTAGAGGGTGAGGCAACGGCGGATCGGTTCGAGCTGGAGAGGGCAAAGATGACGCTCGTCTTCGTTTTCGCGGACGCTGCGGAATTGGAGGGTGTCGGATTGGTCGATGTCCATCCACACCGGCGATGCCCACCGTTGCCATTGGTCCACCGGGAAGTCCGCGGCGGAGTGAGAGACGGCGCACTCGTTTTCGCCGGGCTTGCGAAAAAAGACGATGGTGTCGGGGATGCCCATACGGCTCATCGCGGAGTCCTTTTTCAGTTGCTTCCACAGCAGGCCGAGCGCCTTCGTCCTTTGCATCGCAGTGACTGGATCCTTCCAGATCACAGTCTCGGCGTGAAAGATCCAGCCAGCGTCCTCGAACGAGCGGATCACCTCGCCGCGAAAGTCGCTTAGGCCGATGTGGCCGTCGCGCGTCTTGGACGTCGGCAAATTCATGCAGTGGATCGCGGCGAGTCGTCCCGGTTTCGTCACGCGCAGTAGGGCCGGCGCGAAGAAGCCGAATTGCTCGAAAAACTGCGCGTGCGATTTGCAGTTGCCGAAGTCGCGATCCGAGTTGCTGTAGGTGAAAAGGCTGGCAAAGGGGATGGACGTGACCGTGAGGTGCACGCTTGATTCCGGCATGCCCAGCATCACCTCGGCACAGTCGCCATGGAATGCCGTCCAGCCGGCGCCCTCGGCCTGATTGAGAACGTTCATCGCGCCCCACCGATCATTGCCTGAGTAATCTCCACCATCATGGAATCCCTAACTGAATCAAGCAGCACGCGACGAGGGACGGCGACGGAATAGGTCATGTACCCGTTGTTATTTCGCCCGCTCTTCACCAACTGAAAACCGGCCTCCGATCGTTCGGCCAGACCGATCCATTCGGTGCGCAATTTCCCCCATGCGCGACGGAGCGGCGCCCACGGAATAAACGTTACGCAGCCGACGCCGCCGGCAACACTCGGCACGGCGTACCCAAGCCAGTCGATCGACAAATCAAGGTTCATCCACCCCGCCGACTCGCCGCCAGAGGCGTAAACGTGAACGTACTCCAGCGCGATGTCGCCGTAGTTCACACGGCGAGTCTTCTCGTCGATCGTCTGCTGATGGTCAGTTCCTGTCCAGATCCTGGCGTCGATTCCACGGCGCTGCATGGTCAGATCGGCAACCGGTCTTTCGATCCGAGACTTCGGAAACAGCGCGCCGTAGGCAGCATCCCAAATCGGGGACACGCGTGCCCCGTTGCTCCAATCAAGATCGTCCCGCCACGTCATTCGGCAGCCTCCTTGCTGGCCTGATTGCCCCATGCCTGCCAACCACTGCGCGGCGATCGGCAGAATAACTCAACCTTTGGTAGGGTCGGGTACATCCGCTCAATGATCTCGTAGAATTCCACCGGCTTGGCGGAGTGCTTGCCTCGCGACGCGGACACAACCGACGATACGCGATCGGACGGTGCCGGCGTCGGTGGGTTTCCGCGAGTGCATACGAGAAGCAGTTCGTGTTGCTGACGGAAGTAGTACCCCATACCAATCATGTCCTTGGTCCACACGGCGCACGTCCGGTAGGTGAATCCCCACGCGTCCACAACTGACAGGGACTCCGTCAACTTGGGCGACGTCGCCCACAGAAAAAGGATGGAGTCTGTCGTGGCGATATCCGCGACGGGCATTCGGCGGATGTCGTCTAGATCCATGGACGGGTACTGGTTTTCGATCGCCCGGCTCTCCGTTTTCACGTGCTCGTATCGCCATGGCGGATCGGCCAAGATCACAGGAAACCGCCCCATCGATCCGGTTAATGGCACCTCGCCTTTCGCGATCTCGGCCAACTTGCCGACGCGGATCGCCCGACAGGCTTCGGCGAGGACGCTTCTTGTTGCCTCCCCCTTCGCCATCCTGGTGATAACGCTGGTCATCGCGCGCGGGGGCATCGCTGCAATCTTGGCCGCTTCGGATGTCACTGGAGCACGGCCTTCTCCGCGGCACGCGCGCAGGTATTTCTCCCACACGTCCTCGCCCATGGACGCCACCCGCTGCTGCTCGCTCGCCCTCTGCTTCGTCACCCCGAGGTCGGCGAGGGTGGCGAGCTTGGAATTGGTCCGAGGGCCGGACCTATTCTTTTCACGTCCCGCCGGCACCTTCGCCAACCCCCTCGCCAACTCCCCCATGCGCGCGTCGGCGCGGAAGACTATCTCGGCTGCGTCGAGTGCGATCTCCCGGCCGGCCTTCTGCGTCCTAGCGTACGCACGCATCGCCACGGCGACATCGCGCACGCGTTTCACGTCATCGAACGTGCGCGCCTTGGCCAGCAGATCGCGCGCCTTCTCCACGGAGACTAGCAACGTTGGGCGTGCCGCAAGATCGCTCACGTCCCCTCCGTCCTCAACCACGCCGGCACCCTCATGGGTACCGTCGGGCTGTAGTCGATCGTCTGCCTCTGCGTCGCACCAATCTCCGCGCGACAGAAGTCCGCCATCGCAGCCACCATGGACTGCGCCATGTCCTCCGCGTCGCGCTGCTTCCGTTTCAGGTTTTCCACGACACGCCCCTCCAACTCGCTCGTGACCATGTGCACGTTGACGGGGTTGCGCTGGCCGAATCGCCACACGCGGCGAATGGCCTGGTACCACCCCTCGAAACTGTGAGAGACGCCGCAGAAGACGACGCGCGAGCAAGTCTGGAAGTTAAGCCCAAAGCCAAAAATCGCACTCTTAGAGACGAGCACCTTTCTTCCTCCGAGAGGCCTTCCGCAGGTACAGAATCGCCTTTCTGAGCTTGCCGATGTCGTCAGAGAAGTACCCGATCCCAAGATTGCATGGCCCGCAAAGGAGTCCACGCACGATTCCGGTCGCGTGGCAGTGGTCGATATGCAACCGTCTACGGCCGTTCCTGGATAGTCTGGTACGCTCTGTCCCGTTAGCCCTTCCGCAGATTGCGCAACACCCGCCCTGCTTGGCGAGCATGGCGTCCCATTGTGGTTGAGTGAGTCCGTAGGCGCTGAGCCTCCACTCCTCACGCTTGTCCGGGTTTTTTGCCGCCCATTCTTTGGCGTATCGTCGGTACCGCTCCCTGAGCGATGGGTCGGACGCGTACTGCTGGCGTCGCTTGGCGAGTCGTTCAAG
>Ga0209166_10000224_pt1 | contig 73233 bp, 61 predicted proteins | sample Coa_R1_3_FD_187151 | JGI IMG/M metagenome (GOLD analysis project Ga0209166, IMG submission 187151) | Surface soil microbial communities from Centralia Pennsylvania, which are recovering from an underground coalmine fire - Coalmine... | ecosystem: Environmental > Terrestrial > Soil >...
CCTCGGAAGAACGAGAGGCCCAGCGCGCAACCTCGTTGAGGAGGCCGTCCGCGAGAGGGCCAGCCGCAATCCCGCGATGGGAGTCCAGGAATTCCTTGCAACGGTCCAGGCCGAACTCTTCGCCGTTCTCATTCTTCGATTCCGGCAGGCCGTCGGTGTAGAGCACGTATCGGTCGTCCGCTCGCAAGGGAAATTCAATCGATGAATATGCGGCGTCTGGAAACATGCCTAAAAAGAAGCCGTTTTGTTCGATGGCGCTTGTCAAGCCATTCGCGCGGTTGCTGACCAGCAGCGGCGGATGTCCCGCCCCAGCGTAGCGGAAGATCTTTGCGTCCATGTCGGCGTACAGGTAGGCCGCAGTTACAAAGTGCTCTTCGAATTTTCCGCAGAGGGCTTTGTTCAAACCGCTGAGAACGGCTGCCGGATCATGCGCGTGAATAGCCTGGCTTGTGAAAGCCACCTTGAGCATGGAGGCGATCAGCGCGGCGGGTATGCCATGTCCCGTGACGTCGGCGACGAGGATTCCGAGTTGATTGGGTCTGGGGACGAGGAAATCGTAGAAATCTCCCGCGACTGCGCTCATCGGTAGATAACGTGCCGCGATGTCAAACCCGGGAAGTCGCGGCACCTCACGCGGAAGGATGGATGTTTGGATTTGCTGGGCGATTTGGAGCTCTTTTTGGATGGATAGCAGATTCTCTTCTCGTTCCAAGATTCGATGAGCGACGAGGTAGCCCAAACTGCAAACAAAAATCATAAATCCTATCGGCTCGACATCGCCTCCGGGCAACACGTGGAGACTTGCCAGGTTCGCGTGGAGAACAAAGATGCATAATACGGCTAGGCCGGCGGCAAACACCTTGAATTCTCCCGGCATCCGTCCCCGCGAACGAATAGAAAACAGAAAAACAATAATGAGAGCCCAGGAGGCCAACACCAGCAGATTGTTAGCAACGTCAGCTGCGCGCCCCGCTATTCCTAATGCTTCGGAGAAGACAGCGAGAACAGTGAATGTCAACTGGAGAGCAAGCGCCCATCGGAACACCTTGAGCCAGCGATCCTGGATAAGTTCCACTACGATGAGCAGCGCCGGCAAGCCGATGGCAAAGGTGATGACCCGCACGATATGGCGCGCGACTCCCGGTGGAATCGCAAAAATAACGAGAATGGCGTGCTCGCTGAGAATTAGACGAACAGCGTACAGCGCCACGAAAATGCCAAAATAAAGAAGGGTGCGGTCCTCTGCACGTCTGCGTAATAGGAAAATCCCCAGCGCGATGAGTCCGATTGCGAGCAAAATGGCCGCGATGGCAATCGAAAAAACCGTTTTGCGCCAGTCCGCGACGTCCATAGCGCTTGGATTTGCTACTCCCGCCAGAAAAGCTGTCCCGGGCATGGCAATCCTTATACGCGGTCGCCGCCGGTAAGACAAATGCACGGCGCCAAGGCGCATTTTGCTGCGGCCGCGATGCGTGATAGAACGAGATGACGATTCCGAGGAGGGGCGGAGGTGGGCAACAAAAAGGTGAAATGGGGTGTTCTGAGCACGGCCAGAATCGGAGTGAACAAAGTCATTCCAGGTATGCAGCTGGGACAGTGGAGCGAGATTGTCGCCATCGCTTCGCGTGACGGAAAGAAAGCCGAGAGCGTCGCTCGCAAGTTGCGCATCCCCAAGGCTTACTGGTCCTACGAGGATCTCCTGGCCGACCCCGAGATTGAAGCCGTCTACAACCCCTTGCCGAATCATCTCCACGTTCCCTGGTCCATCAAGGCCGCGGAAGCGGGCAAGCATGTCCTTTGCGAGAAGCCAATCGCCACTACCGTTCATGATGCCGCGCTGCTCCTCGATGCGCGCAATAGGGCGGGCGTAAAGATCGGTGAAGCCTTCATGGTGCGAACGCACCCGCAATGGCTCCGCACCCGCGACTTGATTCAATCCGGGCGGATCGGAGACTTGCGCGAGATTGTTGGAGTTTTCAGCTACTTCAATCGCGACGCCGCGAACATTCGAAACGTGTTGGATTGGGGCGGCGGTGGCATGTACGACATCGGCTGTTACCCCATTACCATGTCGCGCTTTATTTTTGGGGCGGAGCCCTCCCGTGTGTTTGGGCTCCTGGAACGCGATCCCGATTTCAAGGTAGACCGCCTTGCCTCGGTGATCCTCGATTTCCCGTCGGGCCAGTGCGTCTTCACTTGTAGCACGCAACTCGTTCCGTACCAGCGAATGCAGTTCCTCGGCACCAAGGGCCGCATCGAAATTGAAATACCATTCAACGCTCCCAATGACCGGCCCTGCCGCATTTTCATCGACGACGGCCGTGATGTCTTTGGCGGTGGAGTCAGCACTGAAACTCTCCCCACTTGCGATCAGTACACCATTCAGGGTGACGTCTTTTCGCGCGCCATTCGAGGTGATGGTGACGTTCCTGTTTCGATTGAGGACGCGCTTGGCAATTTGGCAGTCATCGAAGCGGTTTTTCTCTCCGCCCAAACGGGCAAATGGCAAAAGCCGTAATGCTGCTACTCCACAGTTAGCGGGCTGAAACTCCGGCGGAAGAGCCATGACTTCGTTGCCTCCACTGAATCGGCTCAATTCGTCCCACCACAAACGCCCAGGAAAGTGCCCCCGCCAGTAAAACACTTGCTGTGGCAGCAAATGCCCAGAAAAAGTGCCCGGTTCGCTCCACGACAAACCCGGTCAGCGCCGGAGACACGACTCCCGCGAAATTTCCTACAAAGTTCTGCAGTCCGCTCCACTTGCCGGCTGCCAACGGTCCGGCCAGTGTTTGCGTGATGGCCCAAAGATTCGAGGTGCACAGCCCGGCCGCCGCGCAGGTCAGGAAGAGAAAAATCACGGCAACATGTGTGTTCGTGGAAAAAACAACCACTGCGATGCAGAAAATGGAACCAAGGCTGAGCCCCAGCGCCGTAAACGTCTTTCGCACTCGCGTCGTTCCGCCTCCTCTCGCTATCCACGCGTCGGAAACCCAGCCGGAAATCAGTGCCGAACTGGCCAAAACGAGGTAAGCCGCTCCGCCGATTTTCCCCATGCTTTCCATCGAGAAATGGCTCTCGTGAACCAGAAAATAGGGCAGCCAGGTTAGCAGGAAGTAAGACAGGTAATTGTAAGCAAAGAGCCCGCCAAACGTGCCCCACGCTGATCGCTGCTGGAGAATTTCCAGGAGGCTTGGAGTTTCTTCAGTTGCCGCCACCGGCAGCCCCGGCCCAACGGGCATCCACCTCATCCACGGGAGCAGCCACATCAGGCTCAACAATCCAAGTCCGATGAAAACCGGTCGCCAACCATATCGGGCCATGAGAATCGCGCCAAGAAATATTCCAAACGCGGGTCCCGCTGCAATTCCCGCCGCGATCAGCGCGTTGGCGCGCCCGCGTAATGTCTCCGGAAAATGCTTGGCCAGTATCTTGCTGTAGGCAGGAAACGCAACGGACTCGCCCGTGCCCAAAAGAAGTCGCATAACCAGGATCATCTGGAAGCCATGCACTAGCCCGGTCGTCGCCGTGGCGCACGACCAGACAAAAAAACCGCCGGCTAACACCCAGTTCTCCTTGAACCGGTCCACCAACCATCCGGACACAATCTGGAACCCCGCGTACGTCCAGAAAAAGGCGGAGAGCAGAATGCCCAGTTGCGCGGGAGAAAAATGAAGTTCCTCGCTTAGCGCAGGCGCCGCGATCGAAAGGCTCCCTCGATCGATATAGTTGATGAAGACGGAGAGGGCCAGCAGGGCGGCAACCGGAGAAAGAGCTTTGGAGAGCTTAGCGTCGCTCGACGCCAAGGGAGGAGCGCTTGCCGCATCCGGCATCGTCCCGGGCCTCCTGTCGGCGTCGGACTCAATAACTCCCGGCCGACGCATGTGCAGCGGACTCTATACACGCAGCGGATACGCGTCCACTCGAAAATCCGCCCCTGCGAATTGTCTGGAGACCCCTTGCTCTAGGAATGGAAAGGATTGTTCTGCGTAAGGCTCAAGGCTGCCCGGTCGACGCTGACTTCATCGATCGCGCAGGCCGGCAATGAGGGACGTCAAAGCCCGTGCGGGGGCGTAAAACGCCAGAAGCACCAGTGATGCCGCACCGTAAATGGCTAATCGAAGCCTCATGTGTATGAAACACCGCGGGTCGTCAAATGTTGCGGTGGAAGTTCTTAAGCTCAAGTGCTTACCAGGCTATCGCAGGGTCAGGTCTCCGGCTCCGACGTGGGCGTGCAAGTGGTACCGGCCATTTCCTTCTTTGTGGAACGATCGGAATAGACCTCCGTGAGATTCTCCAAAAGGCCTCGCTTCGAGGCCGCCGGAGTAAACCGAGGCCTCAACTCGCGAATAGTCGCTCGGCTCGCCCACATCAATCATTAGCTCGCCTGCATGCAGCTCCGCATCCTTATCCCCTATGATTTGCCGAAGCTCCAGATTCCCGGCCGGCATACGCACGAACAACGCTGTCTTCCGCGGCACCTCAATCGTGACCTCAAGCCCATTTTTCGGGCCGCCGCTGATTGTCAGATCCGCCAGATCGTTCGAACCTTCCAGGCGTACGCGAAGGTCGCTTGCTCGATAGGCGTTTTCACCCATGACGTGCACTGTGATCTTGTTGTCCGCGCCTCCGATTACACGGAAGTCGCCCGAGCGCAGGTACATTCGCAGTTTTCCGCCCGATTTGAAATCAGCGCTGAACGGATGATTTTCGATATCCCCGACGTCGAGCTTGGTTTGCGCAGCTCCTGAGGCGGCAATGAGCATCAGCCCAAAGGCTAGAAAGGAAGTAGTACGCATGGCAGCCCTCCAGGGGTTCTGGAGGATGTAACGAAGTTTCAGGGGGAAATGTTTCCCAAGGCTTTCAGAATTACGCCTTCTGGAAGGCAAGGCCGTCCATTTGAGCGACTTCGTAATGACGCACGCTGCGATCGTAATCCGTCAGGAGCGCCTCGGCCTCGCTCGCCACCACCGCCGATTCCCGATTGGGCCCGGCAAATGCGTCTATCGCCTGAAACGATTGCCAGATGGTTACCACCAGGATCTCGACCAAGTCCCTATGGGGCCGCACCAGGACGCTCGCGGAAAGGTATCCATCGATCTTGCGCAGCTCGGGTACGACGCTCTGCCAGAAGTGCTCCAGGTACCGCGTGGAAAGAGTTGTGGTTGTTCGTGCAGACCATAGACGCGCAATCATCCCGGCTTGGCTCCTGTGGACAGTTCATATCCTGCTGAATCGATTAGTGTTAATAACCTTATGAGTTCCCGACGACGACGATCCAAGACCGAATCTCCCAGTGTCTGACCAATTGGTTGCGTACATACGGATCTTTCTTCACGAATTCTTGAACCGGAGCCACATCATCCGCTCGAAAGATGAGCAGCGCTCCGTCGGTCGGGTCGGCCAGCGCTCCCGCCAGCACAAGCTCCCCTCGTGCGTAAGCCTCCCGCGCTAGGCCAAGATGCTCCTCCCGAAAAGCCGCTCGACGGGATGTATAGTCCGGGACCAGGTCCCGGTAAAAAAGTGCGTAGTATCCCATTCGCGTCTCCATGTCCCTTGAACGCCGATTGGTTGTTGCAGCGACTTTAGATGAAAGATGCGGACGAAAGGATTGAAAGTCAATAGGCTTGCCGGGGACCGCTAAATCGCCGCACTGCGATTCGTGGAACGCTCTCCAACAACCACCTAGCCGCCTGCGATGGACGGTACCAGCAACACTCGGTCGCCTTCCTTCAGCGAACATGCCTCGCCGCCTAGAAAGCGGATGTCTTCCTCATTCAGATAGACGTTTAGGAACTGGCGAATTTGCCCTTGTTCATCGCGAACGTGTCTTGAAAGGGCGGGGAAGCGCGCGGTCAAATCATTCAGCGCCTCCTCAATCGTAGCCGCACTGCAATCGATCTTTGGCGCGCCATCCGTAAATCGGCGGAAGGCAGTTGGAATTTCAATCGTAATTGGCATTTTTGTCGGGTCTCCTTAGTTTGCCGCAGCGGTGACAGTAAATTCGTTTTCAAGGTAGGCTTCGAACGCTTCCAGCCGCGGGGCGATCGCTTCCGTAGCCGGGTATTCTCCGGCGATGGCGTCGGTTGTCTTCAGCCCATTTCCTGTGATGCAAACGACGGTGGTTTCATCGGCCCCGATTCGTCCCTGACGAATTAGTTTTTGCGCCACCCCCGCCGTCACTCCCCCGGCGGTTTCCGTAAATACACCTTCGGTTTCCGCAACCAATTTGATTGCTTCGATGATCTCTGGATCGGTGACATCTTCCGCCCAGCCGCCGCTTTCTCGAATCAACTGCATCGCGAACGGTCCGTCGGCGGGATTTCCGATTGCCAGCGATCGCGCAATCGTATTGGGCTTCTGTGGCTCGAATCGTGCGAGATTTCGCTTCACGCCATCCGAAATTGGTGAACAGCCCGTGGCTTGCGCGCCGAAGAATTTCACGGGCTTCTCTTCAACCCATCCCAGCGTTACCAGCTCCTTAAACGCCTTCGCGATTTTCGTTATGAGCGCGCCTCCAGCCATGGGCACCACCACATTGTCGGGCAGGCGCCATCCAAGCTGCTCCGCGATTTCGAATCCGTGCGTCTTCGAACCTTCCGAGTAGTAAGGCCGCAAGTTCACGTTTACGAGGCCCCACGGATAGCGATCGGCTATCTGCGTGCACAGTCTGCTCACGTGGTCGTAATTTCCCTGGATGCGAACAATTCGCGCGCCATAGACGGCGGCGTTCAGGATTTTTGCCGGCTCCAGGTCTGCCGGTATAAAGACACAAGCCTCGAAACCCTGCTGCGCGGCTTGCGCCGCAACGGCGTTCGCCAGATTTCCTGTGGACGAACAACCTACCGTCTCAAGCCCAAACCGCCGCGCGGCCACCAGCGCTGTCGCCACAACACGGTCTTTGAATGAGAGAGAAGGGAAGCAAACCGCGTCGTTCTTCAGATAGAGTTTGCTGATTCCCCAGCGCGCGGCAAGTTTCCGCGCTTCCACGAGTGGCGTTCCCCCGATCGGAGCCGCAGGTTGAAAACCTTCCGGCAGTGGGAGCAGTTCGGCGTACCGCCACATAGTGAATTCGCGCCCCGCCAGATTCTCGCGGCGTGCATTCTGTTTCATAAATTCGTAATCGTAGGAAACTTCCAGAGGCGAAAAGCAATCTTCGCAGTAGGATTTTGGTATATTCCCCCACGTCTTACCGCAAGCCTTGCATCTCAATTCAAATCGTTGGGACATTCCTGCACCTGTTCAATTCTTGGAATCACGGTGGACTTAGTTAGGGCAGCAGGGAGGGAAACGAAAAACCCTCCGTGCCAAAGTGCTCGGAGGGTCTCAGAAATTCTTCTGGGAAACTCTACAGCTCTTTAGCAGTTTTTTACGTGGAGCAAGTTGCCCTAAATCGCCACGTGTCGCCGCAACCGCAGCTAACTCTTTTATCCTAGAAACCAAACTCATTGTCAAGACCCAAATCCCAAGATGCCGCACCAGATTCTTCGTGGTGGACGATCCGGAGTGGACAACTTCAGTCAACACAAACCTGGTTTGTGTCAGACTTTGCCGCGCGTCCGTATCCTGTCACTTCTCTTCGTCCGCTTCTCGCAGTTTGCTCGAAAGTCGTGCAGCCTGCGCCAGCAGGTAGTTTCGTTCGGGCAGGCTCCCGGTCTTCGCCGCAGCCGCGTGGTAGTGCCTGACGGCGCCGTTGTTGTCTCCTGCAAGCTCCAACAAATGTGCTCGAACAGCGTCCAACCGGTGCTGCTCGACGAGGCGGGCATCCTCCTTCAGCTTATCCACGAGTTCCAAGCCCTTTGTTGCGCCGTGCACCATCGCCACCGCGATGGCGCGATTTAGGGCAACCATGGGGTTATCGGACATGCGGGTAAGCAAATCGTAAAGCGCCAGAATCTGCGGCCAATCCGTGTCCTCGGCCGTGGCTGCTTCGTCGTGAACTGCGGCAATCGCGGCTTGCAATTGGTACGGGCCAACGGCGCCTTTGGGCAACGTGGCAGAGAGGAGCGCGACTCCCTCGCCGATCTGTTGCCGGTCCCAAAGCTTCCTGTCCTGTTGCGCCAGCGGGATCAACTCTCCCTCGTCATTTGTTCGCGCGATTCGGCGGGCATCGGTCAGTAACATCAGCGCAAGCAATCCAGCGACCTCAGTGTCTTCCGGTTGCAGGTGATTCACGATCCGGGCAAGCCGCATTGCCTCATGCGAGAGATCGGCTCGCCGCAGATGGCTTCCGATGCTACTCGTGTATCCTTCGTTGAAAATAAGGTACAACACATGCAGAACCGCGCGCAGCCGCTCCACTCGCTCCGCGTTTGTCGGCAGTTGAAATGGAATGTTCGAGTCCTTGATGCTTTGTTTGGCCCGGCTGATCCGCTGCGCCATTGTTGACTCGGGAACAAGAAAAGCGTGTGCGATCTCCGCGGTCGTCAGTCCACCCACCGCTCGCAGCGTCAGCGCAATCGCCGAAGCAGGAGTCAATGCCGGGTGGCAGCACATGAAGAGAAGGATGAGCGTGTCGTCCTGCTCCGACTCGCGTGCCGCGTCGGCTGGAGGCGCGAGTTGCTCCGTTTCAAGCGCAGCTTCGCTTTCACGCCGCCGCCGGGCTGATTCAGCGCGAATGTGATCGGTCATACGGCGGAAGGCTACCTGCGTCAGCCAGGCACGTGGATTCTCCGGCATGCCGTCGCGCGGCCACTGCGTCGCCGCGGCCAGCGATGCCTCCTGCACGGCATCCTCCGACGCCGCAAAGTCGCGGAATCTGCGTACGACGATGCCGAGCACCTGTGGTGTCAACTCGCGCAAAAGGTGCTCGATAGGAGGGTCTGGCGGCTGTGCCGTCACCGGTGGGCTCCCATCCAGAATTTCAGAGTCCCAAGTCAGAATGGCCGCATAGCACTTGGCGAACCTCGATGGCCAGACCGCCTGTGGCGCCATCGCGGCCGGGCGCTGCCGATGCCCGCGCGGCAATCTTGTAGGCCTGTTCCGGGCTCTCCACGTCAATGATCCAGTATCCCGCGAGAAACTCTTTAGACTCCGGGAAGACTCCGTCCGTAACTGGCATGCCGTCCTTGCTCGCGCGAACAAGTTTGGCTTGCTCGGGCCAGCCCAGGCCTTCGGTGGCAACGAATACACCCTCATCCTTCAACTGCTTGCTGAAAGTGCGCATGAATGCGGTGTTTGCTTCCATGTCCTTCTTCGACCACTTGGCGTACTCGGCAAAATTGGCTTTCGTGCCGTTCATCATCAGAATGTATTTCATGCCCCCTGCTCCTTTGTTTTTCTCGCGTGCGTCCGCCCTCTTGCAGGTAAGTCGAACCGGTCCCGGCATTCTCGTCGTGCCGTTACGCCGGTTTTGTGGAATGGCTCATGACCTGCCGTACTTCGATCGGCATGTTGGTTGGCACCCCACCGGGCCCCGGCGCCGCTGAGATCCGGCCGGCGATTTCCAATGCTCGCTCCGGAGTATTGACGTCAACCATCCAGTAGCCGAGCAGAAACTCCTTTGATTCCGGGAAGATACCGTCTGTGACCGGCATCCCGCCCCTGAGCCCGCGGACAAGCCTGGCTTGATCCGGGCCTGCTAATCCTTCGACGCCCACCAACTCTCCGGACTCGGTCAGTTCCTTATTTATGCTCTTGAGGACCGCCATGTGCGCATCGGCGTCCGCCCGGGTCCATGCTTGATAGGTACTTACGCCTGCTCTCGTGCCTGTCATCAACAGTATGTATTTCATGTGTTTTACGCTCCATTCCTATTCTCGGAATTTGCTGCGCTTTCACAGGGTAGTCGGAGCAAACGGGGCATCCTCGACATCCCGTAACAACTAATTTTTAACAAAATGGTGGCCCGCCTGGTGTCGATTTCGCGCTTCAGGCACCGACATTATGACAGAGGTGCGAAGATGACCAGCGATGCGGTGGTTGTGGATGTTAGCCAGGATTGGGAGACAGCTTGCGATGTGCAAGGCCGGTTCATGCGGCAAGTTGGCCCATCTATCGACACACTGAGCTATAGCGCCTGTTGCCGGCAGATGCGAGCCCTGGGCGGGGATTTCTACGATTTCATTCCTCTGCGTCACGATCGTATGGCGCTGGCAGTCGGTGACGCGTCCGGCAAAGGGCTTGCCGCCGCGTTGATGATATCGAGTGTGCAGTCCTCACTTCGCACGGCGGCTTCTTTCATAGGAGACGACGGGGCTGAGTTGCTCACAACGGTGAATCGCCAGGTGCACGCAGCATCACTCGATGACCGCTACGCGACCTTATTCTACGGCGTTTTCGATGCCGTCACCCGCCGGCTTCACTATGTAAATGCGGGCCACAATCCCCCTCTGGTGATTCGACGAGACGGCTCGATCATTTCGCTGGGAGCCAGCGGAGTGCCCATCGGCATCTTTCCCGACTCCAGCTATGAGCAGGAGACGATTCAGCTCAATCCAGGCGACTTGATCCTCGCGTACACGGATGGCGTAATCGAAGCGCTAAATCCGGCTTGCGAAGAGTGGGGAGTAGAGAGCCTCAGAAAGGCGGCCCGCGAAAGCGCTTCACGATGCGCTGACGATATTGTCCACGCGGTCTTCATGGCGATGGATGATCATTCCGGAGGACATCAGACAGATGATGCCACTGTCGTAGTCGTGCGCGTGCACTAAGCTCATAATCCGTCGAACAAGGCGTGGTAACCGGTTGATTTGGGCCCCTAAAATGCCTTACAACAAATTCAACCTTCCGTGCGTCTAACCACCTGAGCTAATGAGACAGGACGCCTATACTCGTCCGTGGAGACCCGTCCTCTGGGACAGTGATCATCCCGGCGCATCAGCTTTCCAAGGCAACTGTCCTTCATTCGTGGTGTTATACTGACTGTGGAGATAGCGATCCGTCGGTCCAGGCATACCTTCAAATGCCCCGCCTGGCGTGACGGGTATCTGCAGCCGGCAAACTTAGGAGCAGCGACATGGGTGAGCAAGTGAAAGAAATCTTCAATTGGGCGAGGCGACGTAAATTTCTAGCCTCTTTTTTTGTGGCATTTACTCTCGTCGTCGGAATTATGATTGGCTCGGTCATTTCCGGCCGCGTCTCCGCTATGAAATCGTTTAGTGGGACGAACGCTACGCCTCTCTCCGTTCCGGATCCCATCCCCTCGGCAAGCTCTTTTACGGGGATCGTGAATCGCGTCGAACCCGCCGTCGTGAATATCGCAACCACTCAGGTTCTGGAGCGCAAGCCCAAGAGCAAGATGCGCCGCGCGCAGCCCAATAATCCCGGCGATGACGATGATCCCATGCAGGACTTTTTCGATCGCTTTTTCGATGGCCGCCAGGATGCGCCGCCGCAAGCGGAACGCAGCCTCGGTTCCGGCGTTATCGTTGACAAGCGGGGGTACATCCTCACGAATAACCACGTCATCGAGAACGCAACCAAAATCCAGGTTCAGCTCAACAATGACACCGCCCGGTACACCGCCAAACTGGTCGGCGCGGATGATGACACCGATTTGGCAGTGATCAAAATCGACGTTAACAAGGATCTTCCCATTGCCAAGCTTGGCAATTCAGACGGCGTTCAAGTCGGCGACTGGGTTCTTGCCATTGGCAGCCCCTTCGGCTTGCAAGCCACTGTGACCGCCGGAATCATCAGCGCCAAGGACCGCGGCGGCTTCGGTCTTACCAAACAATTCCAACGCTTCCTGCAAACGGATGCCGCCATCAATCCGGGCAACTCAGGTGGCCCATTGGTCGATCTGGCCGGGCAGGTGATTGGTATCAATACGGCCATCATCACTGGCAGCCGCGGCTATGAGGGCGTAGGCTTCGCGCTCCCCTCGAATACCGCCATCAGCATTTACAATCAACTGATTGCCAACGGCAAAGTGACCCGCGGCTCCATTGGCGTCAGTTTCCAGGAAGATCTCGGCACGAATCCCATCACCCTCAAGTCCCTAGGCGCGCCCTATGGCGTTGTGATTGAAGCTGTTGAGCCGGGCAGCCCGGCTGAAAAAGCGGGGCTCAAGGGCGGCGACGTCATCACCAGCGTCAACGGCAAGCCTGTCAAGACTGGCAATGATCTGGTCAATCCCATCGCACAAGCTCCCATCGGCAGCAAGGTCAAGCTCTCTTTCGTCCGCGATCGCGACCAGAAAGAAGCGACCGCAGTCGTCGAGGATCGCACCCACGTGTTCCCGAATACCGCTGGCCGCATGGGCGACCAGCCCGGCGAGCCCGCGCCCTCGGAATTCGGGCTCCACGTAGACAGTCTGACCAAGGATCGCGCCCAGCGATTCGGCCTCGAGGGCACCAAGGGAGTCCTCGTTACGGATGTCGATCCTGCCAGCTTCGCTTCGGATGATTTGGGCTTTGGTCGCGGCGACGTAATCGCCGAAATCAATCATGATCCGATTTCCTCTCTGGACGACTACAGGGCAGCGGTTAAAAAGCTGAAGCCTGGCGATAACGTCGTCTTCAAGGTTCTGCGTCGGCAGGATAGCGACCACATCTTGACAGTTTTCTTGTCCGGTGTGGTTCCCGCGGAGAACCAGCAACAATAATATTGGGGGAGGGTCTTGCCCCTCTTCCTGGCGTTGCCAAAACCTATGCGACTACCAAAAACGACAAGCCTCGCTCTTACGCTCCTGATTGCGGCAGGAGCGGGTGTAAGCGGAGCATCTGCCGCCCAGACTGCGAATTCTTCCAAGCCTGCTGCGAGGCAGCACCATTCCGGTGTTCACCACGCAAAATATTCCAGAAGAGCCAGCCACCGCGTGCGGGGACAGAAGGCTCCCGAACCAGCGCGAATCTCCGAGATTCAGTCCGCCCTCGCTAAGGACGGGTCCTTCAGTGGGAGTCCCAATGGCAAATGGGACGGCCCGACCGTGGACGCTATGAAGAAATTCCAGGAATCTCACGGATTAACCGCGACTGGCAAGCTCGATGCAAAGACGTTGCAGAAGCTTGGCCTGGGTTCGCAGACCGCCGGTCTCGCGGCGCCTATGCCGCCTGTCAACTCATCTTCCCTGACCTCCGGGCCTTCTGCTTCCGTACCGCGCAGGCAATAGCCTGGCCGAGCCTGGAAATTCACTGCACTTGAACGCTCAGGCGTAACCCTGGCGCGCTTTGGTCGGCTGCTAAATCATTATAAACTAAGAAGATAAGGCACTACGAGGTCTCCGCTGTCGAACTGGTCCGGCCGCTGCTCACGCTGGGCTTCCGCGCGCCTGCATTCGCCAGCCTCATTGATTTGAGGGCGCGCGAACCAGCCAGAATGTCCTACCGAACTGGTTCGCGCGCCCTATGAGAAGCATCCAGTTACAACGAATACCGAATGTCGTCTGAAATTATTCCCACCAAGCGTCTACCGTACGAAAGAAAAAGGGGTTAGCCCGGGCGGGACCAACCCCTTTTTTCTGAAGTTCTGACGCAGTACCCAGGTCCGATTAGCTTTCCAGTTGTCCCTGCAGAATCTCCCCGGGAAGGGCTATCATCGTCGGTCTCGCAGCCCGACGGTCAGGTGGCGTTACAGTTTCTGCCCTGGGCCGTTGGCGAATTTGCTCGGATTCTGACCCCGCCATGGCCCCTGGGCGTTCCATCCGGATTCCCAGCGTCCGTTCCAATTGAAACAGCTCTGACCGCTGCTCTCTTGAGAAAAGCGTTGTGGCAATTCCATGGCCCCCGGCGCGCCCGGTTCGCCCGACGCGGTGGATAAAATTCTCCGCCACTTCCGGCAGATCGTAGTTGATGACGTGCACGATGTCCTGGACGTGGATTCCGCGTGAAGCGAGGTCAGTCGCAACCAGCACGCGGTATCGTCCCTGCTGAAAACCGGCGAGCGCGGCAGTCCGCTGGGATTGCGAGCGGTCGCCATGAATCATGGCGGCTGAGAAGCCGTCGCGGTTCAGGCTCTTGGTAATGCGTTCGGTTCCGCGCTTGGTGCGGGAAAAAACCAGGCATCTGCCCGTCTCTTTGGCCAGCAAACGCTGCAGCGTTTCTTGTTTCCGGTCCACGGAAACCTCGAACGCCTGCATGCGTACGTTCTCCGCGGGTTTGAGTATCGAACCAAAGGCCAACCGCGCCGGATTTCGCAGATAGTCTTTTACGAGGTGCGCCACGGATGCCTCCATGGTCGCCGAAAAGCACATTGTTTGCCGTTCTTTCGGAAGAATCGCCGCGATACGTTTGATGGCCGGGAGAAAGCCCATATCCAGCATGCGGTCCGCTTCGTCCAGCACCAATATGCGGAGCGAGTTGAAATTGAACAGCCGGCGGTCGAGGTAATCTTCGAGACGTCCCGGAGTTGCTACGACAACGCGCGCTCCCTTGCGAATGGCCTGGAGCTGCGCGCCTTCCGATAGCCCGCCCACTACCAGCGCTGCCGGCACCAGCTGCGTGCCGCGCAACGCGTTGAATTGCGCCACCACCTGCATGGCCAATTCACGCGTCGGCACCAGGACGAGCGCCGCGATTCCCGGCGTCTTGTGTTTCAGGAGTTGCTCGATCACCGGGACCAAAAACGCCAGCGTCTTGCCGGTTCCGGTTTGCGCTGTCGCGAGTACGTCCTTGCCCACAAGCGCTTGCGGAATAGCAGCGGCTTGCACGGGGGTCGGCGTCGAGAAACGCGCGTGTGCCAATCTCTCCTTCATGTAGGAGGAAATTGGTAATTCTGTAAAACTTTGCATTCGTATTGCTTTCTTGCTGGCGGCAGCGATCGCGGCGCGCACACTTTTCCGGTGCAAGCGCGGCAATTCGCATTGCCAGTCTTGTTTTAGATTACGCTGAAAACGTACGGAGAAGACTGCAGGCGGGTAATCTCAGATCAACTACTCAACTTGAGGGACCGCACAACACAACCGAGGTATTAAGCGCAAACGTAGTATATCACGTCCACGTCAGGTATCCGGCCTAATTGTTCTATGTGTCATAGGGGCTCTCCCAACCGACCTTATCCAGGCGTTGGGCAGTCGCGAGTGGCCGGGCTAGTAGGTTTTTTTTGTGAGTCTCGGATGCTCGGCACAGACATGAGAAGAGAACTCTCTGTCCCGCTGGTCTTCATAATGCATTGTCATTTCCGCGATGGTTTCGCCGACGAGAGGCCCTTTAGGCTTAAACACCCACGCGCAATCTGAGCAGGCCCAGCCCTGGAAATTCTGGCTTTCGAGCCAAAGCAGCTTGCGATGCATCGCCGACATATCACTCCTTAGCGGTCGTTGTGGTCTTGCTTCTTCGAAAAAAACGACTTGACTGTGGTCTTCAACAAAAATCTCACGACACATGTAGGTCATGATCAATGCGCTAAGCGACGGCCTACCCAAGTCGCTGCTTCTTGATCACAGCCATACTAAAGTGAATTCGTGAGGTCGGAAGAATAGCGATAAAGAGAGGCTTCAGTCTGTCGGGTATCCAACAATGACAAGAATTGCTATCTCAAGCCGAGTTCATCCTCGAGCTCTTGAATCACTTCGTAGCACTCGCATGCCAATCTTTCGAGTTTCCGGCGGTTTACAACTTTTACGGCGCCTCGCACGTAGTTTATGATTCCTTTTTTCTGCATGACTGAGGCTGCCAAGCTAACCGTCGACCGGTCGGTACCCATCATCGTGGCAATGAAATCGTGCGTGATTGGAAGCACTCCGGATTCCACCCTGTCCTGGGTCATCAGGAGCCACCTTGAGAGTCGCTGCTGTATCTCATGCAGGCGATTGCACGCCGCGGTTTGCGCGACCTGCATGCCTTGAAGCCCGCTATGCCTCTGCAAGAGCACGCGCAGTTGCGGGGCCGACTGTAAAATCCGCTCTAGCGCGCTTCCTATCATTCGGAAGCCATCGCCGGCTATCTGGATTACTTCGCGGACGGAACTTCTGCTCAAACCAGTCGCCAATCCCGCTCCAACGTAGCCTTCCTTGCCCACTACGCCAACTTCCACGGTTCGACCGTCTTTGGTCACTACAACCTGAGAAACCATTCCCCGGTTCGGGAAATAGACAAACTCGATTTTATGAGTCGGCTCATGAAGGCTGAGATGACTCGGCAGGTCGACATGCGTCAAGTCTGCGCGCATCAACTCATATTCAGCATCGGGCATCGCCAAAAGCAATCTGTTCAGGACCTGTTTCCCCTCGGCATTCGTCCGTTGCACGGATGATACGGCTCTAAAGTTTTTCCCGCTCATAATCAGTCCTGAATGACGGCAGAGCGCCATGAGTTTATGGGTTGAAGCCTCCTGGGCTTGCGAGTTCCTCCTGATTGGAACAGAAGAATGTCTCTGAAACTGTGCGCAATGGGACAGCTCTCAATACCAGGCAAGCCCGATTTGACGCTACTAGCAGCGGACTGTAGAATTTAGATTCCGCGCGGTGGTGCCCCGTGTTGAATCCCTCAGGCACAGAGAGACTTACAGACCGGCATATCAGACTATTCGAGCATCGGAGGAACAAGCATGGCTACGGCAGTAGCGCCTCGAGTTTTCAAGAATTTTATTGATGGCGAGTGGGTGGAATCGCACAGCGGCAAAGCCTACGAGAATCGCAACCCCGCGAACACCGATGAGTTAGTCGGGATGTTTGTCTCCTCGACGTCCGAAGACGTCGATGCCGCCGTGGATGCCGCGAAAGAAGCGTACAAAAAGTGGCGGCTTGTCCCGGCTCCGAAGCGCGCCGAAATCCTCTTCCGTGCGGCGGAGATGCTTGTTCAGCGAAAAGAACAATATTCCAAGGACATGACGCGTGAGATGGGCAAAGTTCTGGCGGAAACGCGCGGCGACGTCCAGGAAGCCATCGACATGACCTATTACATGGCTGGCGAAGGACGGCGTCTCTTCGGCCAAACCACACCTTCCGAGCTTCCCAATAAGTTCGCCATGAGCGTTCGGCAATCCATCGGCGTCTGCGGAATGATCACGCCCTGGAATTTCCCCATGGCCATTCCCTCGTGGAAGATGATACCCGCTCTGATTAGCGGCAACACGCTCGTTCTAAAGCCGGCCGAGGATACGCCGCTCTCTTCCTACAACCTCGTGCAAGTTCTCACCGAAGCCGGTATTCCGCCCGGTGTTGTAAATCTCGTCAGCGGCGATGGACCGGGCGCCGGCGCTCCTCTCGCGGCTAGCGAAGACGTGCCGGTCGTAAGTTTCACGGGATCCACAGCCGTAGGCCGCCTGATCGGCGAAGCCTGCGCTCCCACCTTCAAACATTGCAGCCTCGAAATGGGCGGCAAGAACATCATCGTCGTTATGGACGATGCGAATCTGGATCTCGCCATCGATGGCGCAGTGTGGGGCGGCTTCGGAACGTCAGGTCAGCGCTGCACGGCCGCCAGTCGCGTCGCTGTCCACAAGAACGTCTACCACGAGTTCGTTTCCCGGTTCGTCGACCGCGTAAAATCGCTTCGCGTCGGCAACGGCTTGGATTCGGATGTGGATATGGGCCCGTGCATCAACGAACAACAACTCAAGACCGTGATGCAGTACGTTGAAATCGGGAAAAACGAAGGCGCAAAGCTTCTGACAGGTGGAACTCGCCTTGACTCTGGCGCTCACGCCAAGGGCTGGTTCCACTCTCCCACCGTCTTTGGCGATTGCTCGCCGAAAATGCGCGTCGCCCAGGAAGAAATTTTCGGCCCAGTCGTTTCCATCATCCCGATTGACAGCTTTGAGCAGGGAATTGAAGTCGCCAACGGCGTCCCCTACGGTCTGTCGGCTTCGATTTACACTCGCAATGTCAACCACGCTTTCCAGGCCACCCGTGATCTCTACACCGGAATCGTCTACGTAAACGCCCCGACCATTGGCGCTGAAACTCATCTTCCCTTCGGCGGCACCAAGCAAACCGGCAACGGGCACCGCGAAGCCGCCGTCGCCGCCATCGATTTCTTCTCCGAATGGAAAACCATCTACATCGACTATTCCGACAAGCTCCAGCGCGCGCAAATTGACAATAATTAACGTTGGCGTCGGCGAGCGCTGAACTAGCCACCCCCACAGCGGTAGCCTGCAAGCACGGCCAGGCCAACTCGCGTTGACGCCCCTTGACACCCTTTCTACAATATAGGTAGCGCTCTTTAGCGCTTGGCGTAGAGTGCTGCTATGAGGAATCCAGCCCTACAAGAACGGCGCAATCGTCAGATTCTCGCGGATCTCGTCCGAACCTACATCGAGACCGGCGAGCCGGTATCCTCGCGCGCGATTTCCAAGAGGTACGAAGAGACGTTGAGCACCGCCACCATCCGCAACGTCATGGCCGACCTGGAAGACGGCGGGTTTCTCTATCAGCCGCACACTTCGGCGGGCCGTGTCCCAACTTCCGCCGCTTACCGCTTTTTTGCGCAGGAGATCGCTTCCCAGGCCACGTTGACGGTTGACGATCGCAGTTGGATTCAGCGCGAAATGGGCGGCGCCAAAACAGCCGCCGAAATCACCGAGCGCGCCGGCCACGTCCTCGCGGAGGTCTCCAATGGCCTCGGCATCATTGTTTCGCCGCCGCTTGGCAAGACTGTCCTCGAGCACGCGCGCATGTGGCTTCTTCCGGACGGCCGCGTCGTCGTCGTCCTCATCTCTCCCGGCGGCAACACGCGCGACAAGATTCTCAGGCCTGTTCGTCCCTTCGCCCAGGCTGAGCTCGATGCCACCGCGGACTTTTTGAATCGCCATTATTCTGGCTGGACTCTCGAGGCCATTCGCGGCGATCTTCTGCAGAAGCTCGCCACCGACAGAGAGCAGTATGAAGGTATGATCGGTAGCGCTCTGAGCTTGTGGGATCCCGCCGTGCTCGGCGAAGGCCAATCCAGCCAGGTCCACGTGGAAGGCACGTCCCAGATTGTCGGCACCGCCGAATTCGCGAATCAAGCGCGACTTCGCGAGCTGCTTGCCGCCATCGAAGAAAAGCACCGTCTCGTCACGGTTCTCAACGCTTGCATTGAGACGCCCGAGCCCGTCCACGTGCAAATCGGCGTAAAAGAGATTTCGCAGGCCGGCGAAAATCTCGCCATTATCAGTGCGCCGTATACGCGCAACGATCTCGTGCAGGGTTCGCTCGGCGTTCTCGGCCCCACTCGCATGCACTACGAGCGCGCCATGACCGCGGTCGCTTACGTCGCCCAGCTGTTCAGCGAAGCACTGAGTAAAATTTGAAGCATTTTTTCCAGAGGAGAAGTACAAAAGTGCCCAAGAAGGACGACGCAATCGGTATGGAAGACGAAACTCGCAATTCCAGCTCCGAGTCTAACGACGACGCCAAACTCGCGGCCGAGTCTGCCGCTGCGGATGCGGAAGTTGCAAAGCTGGCCAGCGACCTGAACGAACTCCGCCAGACTCTCATGCGCCGCCAGGCCGATTTTGACAACTATCGCAAGCGCATCGAAAAGGAGCGCACCGATGACGCCAAGCGCCACACCGCTCGCGTCATCGAAGGCCTCATCCCCGTGATTGACGGTTTTGAGCACGCCCTCGCCGCGCATCGCGAAACCGAGTACGAGAATTATCGCAAAGGGTTCGAACTCATCTACAAGCAGCTCGTCGAAAACGTAACCCGTCTCGGCGTCGAACGCATCGACCCGCTCGGCAAACAATTTGATCCGCATCTCCACCAGGCCATGGATCGCACCGAAACCGTCCAGCACGAAGACGGCACGATTCTCCAGGTCTTCCAGCCTGGCTACGTTTTTCACGGACGCGTTCTGCGCCCCGCCATGGTGCGCGTAGCCGTTCATCCGGGTGGCGCATCGAAAGAAGCTGCGAACTAATTCCAATTAAGGGGTCTGCATGTCGAAAGGGAGTCAGAAGGATTTTTACGAGGTGCTCGGCGTCTCGCGCACTTCTTCCGTCGAAGAGATCAAGTCCGCCTATCGAAAAGCCGCTCTTCAATGGCATCCGGATCGCAACCCGGCGAACAAGGAAGAGGCGGAAGTGAAATTTCGTGAGTGCACCGAAGCCTACAGCATTCTGAGCGATCAGCAAAAGCGCGAGATTTATGACACCTACGGCCACGCGGGTCTTTCCGGCGCGGGCGGCGGCGTGGACTTCAACAGCACCGTCTTCCGCGATTTTCACGACATTCTCGGCGACTTCTTCGGTTTCGAGGATCTTTTCTCCACGGGGCGTCGCGGCCGCGCGCGCAATCAACGCGGCGCCGATCTCCGCTATGACATGACGCTCACCTTCGAAGAGGCTTCCACGGGCGTCAACACCAAAATTAAGCTTCCTCGCCAGGAATTCTGCGAATCCTGCAATGGCACCGGCGCAAAGAAAGGCACCGGCGTTGTCACCTGTCAGACCTGCGGCGGCCGCGGCCAGCTCGCTTACCAGCAGGGATTTTTCACGATTTCGCGCACTTGTCCCGCTTGTCAGGGCGCCGGACAGATCGTTCGCGAACGCTGCCCCGATTGCCGCGGTCAGGGCCGCGTCGAGCGCGAGAAAACCATCGAGCTGCGCATTCCTCCCGGCGTGGATACCGGTACGCGCCTCCGCGTATCCGGCGAAGGCGAGCCCGCTCCCAATGGCGGCACTCCCGGCGACCTCTATGTCGTCCTCGACGTCAAGGAGCATTCCTTCTTTGAGCGCCGCGGCGCCGACCTCTACTGCACGATCCCGCTCAGCGTGGCACAGGCCGCCCTCGGCACAGAACTGCAGGTTCCCGGCTTGAACGGTAACGAGGAGAAATTAAAGATTCCCGAAGGCACGCAAAGCGGCGCCGTCTTCCGCATCAAGGGTAAAGGTCTCGCCGACCCCCGCGGAGGCGGCAAGGGCGATCTCTACTATCATGTCCGCGTGCTCACGCCCACGAAGCTCACGCGCGAGCAGCGCAAGCTTCTCGAACAGCTCGGCGCTACTCTTAAAGTCGACAACAAGCCCGCGGACCGCACTTCCAACATCTTCGACAAAGTGAAAGACATCTTCGGCTAGCGCGCTTCTCCTGCGTTAGAATCCTTTCGTGCGCCGCCGATTCTTCGTCGACCAATTCTCCGCGAATTCCGCGATTATGGAAGGAGAGGCCGCGCATCACCTCGGTCACGTCCTTCGCGCCCAATCCGGCCAGCTCTACGAACTCAGCGACGGTTCCGCCGCCTGGCTCGCTCGCGTCGAATCTGTCGCGCGGAATCGCGTCGAATTCGCGCTCGTCGAGCCGCTCCCCGCGCCCCAACCCGCGGCCGAAGTCACTCTGCTGCTCTCCATCGTCAAATTCGACGCTTTCGAATGGGCCATCGAAAAAGCAACAGAGCTCGGCGTTACTCGAATCGTCCCGCTGGCCGCCGCTCGCAGTGAAAAGGGTCTCCTCGCTGCTGCCGCAAAGCGATCTCAGCGCTGGCAAAAGCTCCTCCTCGAAGCCAGCCAGCAGTCTCGCCGCCTGCGCCTTCCAATCCTGGCTACTCTCGCCAGGCCGGAAGATGCCTTCGCCGCTCAAACAACTACCGTTCGCCTTCTGCTCTCGGAGCGCAACGACGCGCCGTCCATTCGAAGTTGCTTTTCGCCCGATAATCGCGCCCAAACCGCGGCTGCCGTGCTCGCCATCGGTCCGGAGGGCGGTTGGACTGGCGACGAACTCTCCTCGGCCCGCGCCGCCGAATTTCACGAAGTCTCTCTGGGCCAGCTCATCCTGCGTACGGAAACCGCAGTCATCGCCGCCTTGGCGACTCTGAATTACATCCTCTCTCCAGGCTAAATCAGGGCCGGCGGCCTCATGCGGTCAATCTCCCTCGCTGATTTCAGGCAACCGCTGCCCGGCTCGCACGAATCTCACTTCACTGCTGTCCGGTTCCGCGTACCTGTTAACGCGCCGCGCAAATGCAATCTAGCGCGGCCCGCAATCCCCATGTTATAAATAGTAGGCAGCACAAAAATGCAAACCACGGATCAGAACCAGATTCCATCTCCTGCCGTCCAGGCCAGCGCACCGCCGGGGCCTTCCACGGCCCATTCCCTGCGAATGGAGATCCGGGTTTGGACTCGCGACCTTCTCATCGCCATTGGGCTCGCCCTGGTCATCATCGTTTTTCTTTATCAGCCCGTGAAAGTGGAAGGCACCAGCATGGCCCCGCTTCTTTCGGACCAGGAGCGTATCTTCATCAACAAGTTTGTCTACCGCTTCGAGCCCATCCAGCGCCGCGACGTCGTCGTTTTCTGGTATCCCTTGGACCGCTCGAAATCCTTCATCAAACGAGTCATCGGTTTGCCCGGCGAGAAAGTCGAAATCCGCCAGGGCATTGTTTACGTGAATGGCCGCGCCATTCAGGAACCGTACGTACCCCCTCAGTATGAAGACCTGAGCGACTTCGGACCTATTCGCGTCCCCAGGGATAGTTATTTCGTTATGGGCGACCACCGCATCAGCTCCAACGACTCGCGCGTGTTCGGTTCCGTCGAGAGCAGATTCATCTATGGCCGCGCCGTGTTTGCCTACTGGCCGGTAGATCATTTCGGTTCGCTTTCCACCACGGAAGCCAGTTCCAAGTGAACTGTGAATTGGACGATGATGCCAGGAGGACATTCTGACCGAAGTTCAGCACCGGCCCGCCACCCTCGCACTCGAAGACGGGCGCATATTTAACGGCCGCGCCGCCGGCGCCATTACGCGTCGCGGTGGTGAAGTCGTTTTCAACACCAGCCTCACCGGTTACCAGGAAGTTTTCACCGATCCCAGCTACGCTGGCCAAATCGTCTGCTTGACCTATCCTCATATCGGCAACGTTGGCGCAAATCTCGACGACGAGGAGTCTTCGCGCCCCTTCATCGAATCCCTTGTCGTGCGCGAGTTTTCACAAGTCTCCTCGAACTGGCGCTCCGCCGAACCGGCTCAGCTCTATCTGAATCGGCACAAGATCCCCGTCATTTGGGATATTGATACCCGCGCGCTTGTTCGCCACATCCGCCACGTCGGGGCGCTCCGCGGCGTTGTCGCCACCGACGGCACTCCCGCAGAACAGTTGATTTTCGAAGCCAAGCAACTGCCCGTTATGGCCGGACAGGAACTCGCCAGCCGCGTCTCCTGCCAGAAGGCCTATGGCTGGGAAAAAAGCTCCATCGAGTTGACCATTCCTCCGTGGTCGGAATCGATGCCGGAGTCGGGCAGAAATTCTGAAGCGCCCAAGTTTCGTGTCGCCGCCTACGACTTCGGCATCAAGCAGAACATTCTCCGCTTGCTCGTTGATCATCATTGCGAAGTCTGGGTCGTGCCGGCGCAAACGAGCGCACAGGACGTGCTCGCTCTCAAACCCGACGGTGTATTTCTCTCGAACGGCCCGGGCGATCCGGAGCCCGTCGGCTACGCCGTTGAAAATATCCGCAAACTGCTCGGCCGCGTCCCCGTCTTCGGCATCTGCCTCGGCCACCAGCTTTGCGGACTTGCTCTCGGGGGAAAAACCTTCAAGCTGAAGTTCGGCCATCACGGTTCCAATCATCCCGTGCAGAATCTGCTGTCCAAGAAAGTCGAAATCACCGCTCAAAATCACGGCTTTTGCGTCGATCCCGAATCTCTGCCTTCGAGCGACGTCCAAATCACTCACGTGAATCTCAACGATCACACCAATGAAGGCATGCGCCACAAGAAGCTTCCCCTTTTCAGCGTCCAGTACCATCCGGAAGCTTCCCCCGGCCCTCATGACTCCCACTATCTCTTCACACAATTCACCGACATGATGAAGGCCGCTAGATCGTGAAGCGCTGGTTTGGTGCCTGTATCTTTGTTCTTGGATTTATCATTCTAGCCGTTTCACTGTTTTTGCCCGCCGTTGCTGCTCAGACGCCCCGTCTGAAAATCAAAACCAAGCACCATGACACCCAGGAGGAGCAGAAAGCGCAGCAAATCGAGCGCCTCGCGCAGCAATACGATCTCAAGAAGTTCACCCTCACGCGAGATATCCTCATCGAGCGCGGCGTCATTAGCCATTCGCATCCCGTTCTCACGTTGAACCTTCGCTTCATGGACAACGATGACCTCGCCCTCTCCGCTTACGTTCACGAGCAAGGCCACTGGGTTTTGACCGACCGCGGCCCGCGGATGAACAGCGGCCTCTTCGACGATCTTACGCATAATTTTCTAATCTTGGATTACAGCGTTCCCAGTGGCGATGGCGAAATGAAGAGCAGCTATTTCCATATTGCCGTCTGCATGCTCGAATGGCAGGCCATGGAAACCCTCGTCGGTCCCGAGCGCGCCCGCAAGGTCATCCTGTGGAAGCAGAGCGATCACTACAAAGCCATCTACGCCATCGTCTTGAATCAGCGTCCCCAGGTCGAGAGCGTCTTGAACCGTCAAGGTGTCCGCTGGTGAACTATCCAATGGGAAGGCTAGTGGGGTGCCTCGAGCTGGCCTTTCGAACGAAACGAACCGAGGAACCTACTTTTAGTTTGGAGCAAACGACGATACTCTAACTCCTGATGCCCAAGCGTAAAGACATCAAGAAAATCCTGATCATCGGCTCAGGCCCCATTGTCATCGGCCAGGCTTGCGAATTCGACTATTCCGGCGCACAGGCTTGTAAGGCATTGCGCGCCGAGGGTTACGAAGTCGTTCTCGTGAATTCCAATCCGGCCACCATCATGACCGATCCCGAGCTGGCTCATCGCACCTACATCGAGCCGCTCACCAGAGAATATCTGCAGGAAATTCTTGCCCGCGAAAAACCCGACGCTCTTCTGCCCACCGTCGGCGGCCAGACCGCCCTGAATCTCGCTGTCGAGCTAGCCGAAAGCGGCATCCTCGAAAAATACAAAGTCGAAATGATTGGCGCTTCTCTTCGCGCCATTAAAGTCGCCGAGGACCGTCTGTGGTTTAAGGACGCCTGCCGCAAAATCGGTCTCGAAGTCCCCGCCTCGGCCCTCGTCAATAATGCGCAAGACGCTTTGCGTCTCTGCGATCAACTCGGCTTTCCTCTCGTCATTCGTCCCTCCTTCACGCTTGGCGGCACCGGCGGCTCCATCGCCTACAACAAGGAAGAGTTTGGCGAAGCCATTTCTCATGCCCTGGACATGAGCCCAGTCCACGAGGCTCTCGTCGAAGAATCCGTTCTCGGCTGGAAAGAGTACGAACTCGAAGTCATGCGCGATTTTCGCGACAACTTCGTGGTTATCTGTTCCATCGAGAATTTCGATCCCATGGGCGTGCATACCGGCGATTCCATTACCGTCGCCCCCGCGCAAACGCTGACCGATAAGGAATACCAGCGCATGCGTGACGCAGCCGCGGCTATCATCCGTGAAGTCGGCGTCGAAACCGGCGGTTCGAACGTCCAATTCGCTGTCAACCCCGAAAATGGCCGTATGGTCGTCATCGAAATGAACCCGCGCGTTTCGCGCAGTTCCGCCCTCGCCAGCAAAGCCACCGGTTTCCCCATCGCCAAAATTGCCGCGCGGCTCGCCGTCGGCATGACCCTCGATGAAATTCCTAACGACATCACCAAGCAGACTCCCGCCTGTTTCGAACCGACCATCGACTATGTCGTCGTGAAAATTCCCAAGTGGCAATTTGAAAAGTTTCCCGGCGCGGACAGCACTCTCGGCACGCAGATGAAATCCGTCGGCGAAGTCATGGCCATCGGACGCACGTTCAAGGAAGCTCTGCAAAAGGGAATTCGCTCCCTCGAACCGCACGCTCCCTGGCGCGCGCCCGCGGAGACACCGGACTCGCTCCTCCGCGAAAAGCTCGCCACTCCCCGCCCAGACCGCATCCATTGGCTTTTGACTGCCGTCGATAAAGGTTTGCCCGCGGAAGAAATCTGCGAGCTCACTAAAATCGATCCCTGGTTCATTCAACAAATCGAAGAACTTGTCGCCATGAACCGTCGTGCCGCCACTGTCACCGTCGAGACTGCCTCCAAGGATCTTCTCCGGGAAGTCAAGCGACACGGCACCAGCGACGAACAGCTCGCCCAAATCTGGAAAAGCACTCCGGCTTCCGTCCGGCTTCAGCGCGCCCGCTACGGTGTCGCTCCCGTTTTCAAACGCGTGGACACCTGCGCCGCCGAATTCGAATCCTTCACTCCCTATCTCTATTCGACCTATGAGGACGAAGACGAATCCGACGCACAGCCGTGCCCCAAAATCATGATTCTCGGAAGCGGCCCCAACCGTATCGGGCAGGGAATTGAATTCGATTACTGCTGCTGCCACGCCGCGTACGCGCTTCGCGAGGATGGCTTCGAAACCATCATGGTGAATTGCAATCCGGAGACGGTCTCGACCGATTACGATACTTCCGACCGGCTGTACTTCGAACCGCTCACGCTTGAAGATGTTCTCGCCATTGTTGAAAAGGAAAAACCGCAAGGCGTCATCGTCCAGTTCGGCGGGCAAACACCGTTGAATCTCGCGCAAGAATTGAAGCGCAACGGCGTCCCTATCATCGGCACCGCGCCCGAATCCATCGACCTTGCGGAAGACCGCCGCCGCTTCGGAGGTCTGCTCGAAAAATTGAAAATTCCCCAGCCGCGCAACGGCACCGCGCTGGTTCCCGAAGAAGCTGCGCGCGTTGCGGGCGAGATTGGCATGCCCGTGCTTGTGCGGCCCAGCTATGTGCTCGGCGGCCGGGCCATGGTCATCGCCTACGATGTAAACACGGTGCAGGAATACGTTGCGCAGGCCGCGTTGATGGGACCCGCGCGCCCCGTGCTGATCGACCAGTTCCTGGAAGAAGCCACGGAAGTCGATGTCGATGCGCTCGCCGATGGAAAAGACGTCGTCATCGGCGGCATCATGGAACACATCGAAGAAGCAGGAGTGCATTCCGGAGATTCCTCCTGCGTCTTGCCGCCGGTCAGTCTTTCTCCCGCGACTCTCGAGCACATTCGCGAGTATACGAAACGCCTCGCGCTGGCTCTGAAAGTTATCGGACTTATGAACGTGCAATACGCCATTCAGCGCGACACCGTCTACGTTCTCGAAGTCAATCCGCGCGCGTCCCGCACGGTTCCCTTTGTCAGCAAAGCGACGGGAGTCCCGCTCGCAAAAGTCGCTGCGCGTTTGATGGCCGGAAAGAAACTTTCCGATATGCATCTTCCGCTCGTGCAACATAACGGCATCTCCGAAGTCGCCGTCCACGAATTCTATTCGGTGAAATCTCCCGTATTCCCCTTCAACAAATTCCGCGGCGTGGACACCATCCTCGGCCCGGAAATGCGTTCCACGGGCGAAGTCATGGGAATTTCCTCTTCCTACGGACTTGCTTTTGCAAAAGCGCAACTCGCCGCCGGCCAAAAGCTTCCTCGCAAAGGCACGATTTTTCTCAGCGTCAATGATCGAGACAAGCGGCACCTTGCATCGCTCGGCAAGGAATTGCACGAACTTGGTTTCCGCCTTCTCGCCACTCGCGGCACCGCGGCAGCTCTCGAAGCGGCGGGCATTGAAGCCGAATCTGTTTTCAAGGTGAACGAAGGCCGGCCCAATATCGTTGATCAGGTCAAGACTGGTAAAATCGATCTGGTGATCAATACGCCGCTGGGACGCGAATCTTTTTATGACGAAAAATCCATTCGCCGCGCCGCGATCCGCTATAACGTTCCGTGCATCACGACGCTGGCGGCGGCGCACGCCGCGGCGCGCGGAATTCGCGCCCTGCTGAATGAAGGCACGGAAATTGCCGCCTTGCAGGATTTGCATCGTGGCCAGGTTGCTGCCTCCGGCAGCGCCGGCAAAGGAGACTAGCCCGGCTAGGGCTGAGGAGATCAACAATGAAACTTTCTGGAATTTTCCCCGCGCTCACCACGCCCTACGCGGCTGACGGTTCCGTTTCCGTCGAAGACATCAAATTCAACATCCGCAAGTACAACGCCACGGGCATCGCGGGCTTCGTTGCCATCGGATCGACGGGGGAGTCCGTTCTGCTCTCCCGGAAAGAAGTCGAAACGGTTCTCGCGACCGTAAAAGAATCCGCTGCGCCCGGAAAAATACTGATCGCCGGAACCGGCGCCGAGTCCACCGCCGAAACAATCGAGCGCACGAAACGGGCGGCGGAAATCGGCTACCAGATCGCGCTGGTGAAAACGCCTTATTACTACAAACCGGTGTATAAGCCGGAAGTTTTCATCGCGCACTTCCGCCGCGTCGCGGATGCTTCGCCGATTCCGGTGATGTTGTATTCCGTGCCGCAATTCACGGGCATTTCGCTCGAAGCTCCGGAAGTTGGAGTGCTGTCGCAGCATCCGAACATCATCGGCATCAAAGAAAGTTCCGGAGTCGTGCAACGCGCCGCCGAAATGATCGGCGCGGTTTCCTCCTCGTTTCAAATTCTTATCGGCTCCGCGAGCATGATGTTTCCGAGCATGATGCTTGGCGCGGCCGGTGCGATTCTCGCGCTGGGCAGTTCGCTTCCGGATGCGTGTGTCGCACTCTTCGACGCCGTCCGGACGGGCCAGTACGAAAGAGCGCGCGAACTGCAAGCAGCCATTGTGCCGGCTTCGAAACTAATCGTTTCGCTGTGCGGCATTCCCGGCGTGAAGTACGCCATGGATCTAGCCGGATACCGCGGCGGCGTGCCCCGGCTGCCGCTGCTCCCCTTGCAAGAGGAACAAAAACAGGCCGTACGAAACATCATGGCCAGGTTCAACACCGGCGAGCCTGCCGCGGCTTCCGCTCGCCTTTCCGGCGCCGTATCCGTCTAAGCCGGAGAAGTATGCCTCCGGCCCAATTCCCGGCGTAGCTTCCCGTTGGGCTTGCGGAGAAAAGGCCAGCGTTTGCTGTGACGAAAGGCAGTGGGTATCATCTAATCCCCGATGGAATGTCGAGCCCTGCCGTTTCGCCAGTTGCCACACCAGCCGAAGCTCTTTATCCAATTCCTCGATAATTTTTCCTCCGTCAAACAGTTTTACGGTCATCCTCCGACGCTTCAGGCCGCGAAAAAATCGGCGAAGTCGTTGGACTATCCGCGGGAGCGGCGAGCGGAAGTTGTTGCGGCTTTGCGCGAGCAGAATGCCGCACTGGGAGCGGGCGAGGCGACTCGCGAAAATCTCGAGCGCCTGGCGAAGGGCGCAGTTGCGGTTGTGAGCGGGCAACAAGTGGGATTGTTCGGAGGGCCGGCGTACGCGATTTATAAAGCAGTGAGCGCGATTCAGATCGCGCAGGAATTGAGACGAGCGGGAACGGATGCCGTCCCGATTTTTTGGATGGCGACGGAAGATCACGATCTGGAGGAAGTGCGAAGCTCGTCGTGGTTTCATGAAGGAAAAGTGAAGCGATTCGAGCTGCCCGGCAATGGCGATGCGGGCCTGCCGGTGGGGCGTATCGCGCTGGGCGCGCAGGTCCGGGAAATGGTGGACGAAGGCGCAAGAATTCTTTCTTCCGCCGGCGGAGAATTCGTCGCGGGGATTTTCCAAAGCAGTTATGGCGCGCAAGAAACATATGGAAGCGCCTTTGGAAAATTGTTCGCGCGACTCTTCGCGGAGCAAGGATTGATTTTGCTCGATCCGCTGGACGCGCGTCTGCACCGCGCGGCAGGAGAGGTTCTGCGAAGGGCGGTGGAGGAACGCGATGAACTGAACGAGGCGCTGCTCGCGCGCGGAAGGGAATTGGACAAGGCGGGATTTGCGGCGCAGGTGAAAGTGACGGCGCGGAGCACGCTTATTTTCAGCATGGGCGGCGGAACGGAAGGGGAAAGGCGCGGAAGCACGCGGCAACCGATTTCGATGAGCGGCGGAAAATTCGTTTGCAGCGAGAAGAGCTGGACGAAGGACGAATTGGTCCAGGCGGTGCAAGCCGAGCCGGAAAAGTTCAGTCCCAATGCGCTCCTCCGTCCCGTGCTGCAGGATTTTCTTCTGCCGACCGCGGCGTACATCGCGGGGCCATCGGAGATTGCGTATTTCGCGCAAGCCGAAGTGATTTACAGAACATTGTTTGGCCGCATGCCCACGATTCTGCCGCGCGCGTCGTACACGATCCTGGACGCAAAAGCGGAAAAGCTTCTGAAGCGCTACGGATTGAAAGTCGAGGACGTGTGGCGCGGTTCCCAGGAACTCCGCAGCAAGATGGAAACGGCGAGCGTGCCGCCGGGGCTGGGGAAGAATTTCGATAAGACGCTGAAGGAAAGCGAGCGGATGCTGCGGCAACTGAAAAAACAGATAGCGCGGCTGGACCCAACTTTGGGCGGAGCGACGGAGACGGCGCTGCGCAAGATTGCGTTCCAACTGGAGAAATTGAAGCGCAAGACGGGGAAAGCGCAGGCGTTGAAGCAAGGACTGATCGCGGCGCATCAGGAGTTTCTGGAATCCTTGTTGCATCCGCACAAGGCGCTGCAATCGCGCGAGCTGTGCTTCCTGCCGTTCCTGGCGAGTTGGGGAATGGGCGGGTTGAGAGAATTGCAGAAGCTGGCGGCAAGCTCGAAGATGAAGGAGCACAAGATCTTGAGGATCCCGTAGGGAAGTGAGCGCCACGGGGTACTGGCGACCTGTGAGCGGGGATCGAGGCGGCAAGAGGGTACCCCCAGCCCGGGTGTTTTCTGCAAAGAGTGCGCAAGGATATGAAGAGATTGAAGATAGTGTATTGCCCGCGGCAAAAGAGTGCGTAAGAGTATGAAAACAAAGGACGGCTAAGTGGCGCGGAATGATATTGATGTGGACACTTGCCGGAGGAGCGGTACGGAGTGGAAAGCTCAAAATCGGAGGCGGACACGGGGGCACACTCCCATGGGTGACGGAAAGCGTGTGGATACGATTGATAGCAAAGGGGTTGCGACGGTACGGGCGTGTCGAGTGGTGACGGGTGTGTCGAGTTCGGGGAAGTGGGGAGGGGAGAGAGGCGGAGGATAGGCCGATGAGTGTAATAGAAAGGCGGCAGCGGGAGGCGTCGCAGAGAGGACGAGATTGCCGGACGGAGCTGGGGGCTTCGGACCATATTACATGGTAGCATGAAAGTTACTACATGTCAATAGCCTTCTTTTGTGTACGTACTGGTTATTCGAATGGGGAGGGCTGGTTCGAATGACGGCTTGGCAAGGCGCTGAGCTGGCAAGGGTTGGCCCTTCGGAGCTCCCTTCGATGCTCAGGGCAAGCAGGGTAAACCCTTCGAAGCTCCCTTCGATGCTCAGGGCAAGCAGGGTAAACAGAGATTCTTGTGGTTTGATGAGACGGAATGGGAAGTGAGTAGTGGGTAGTGGATAGTGGGCAGACTCGGATCCGGCAGGAACGCGAGCGGACAGTTGATGGCTCGCAGTCAAAAAGCTGAGCAGAATCGGGGCGCGTGGGCCGCGGGGAGCCGGAGGGAACTAAGACCCACCTTTTCAACAACCAAACTCGAAAAGGTGGGGCACCCCGACAAGAAAAGATAAATTCAAAATCGTCTCGGCGCGTTGAGTGGCGGCCACCCGCCAATTAGGGATCTGCTGCCCCGTCCTCACCGGAGATCCCAGACAAGCTGAAACGCCCACAGCGAGGCCGCAGCCGCAACGCACAACAATAGATAAATTCGGACTTTGGGCCAGTTCGAAAGAAACGCAGGCCGGAACATCAGCGCCGCAAACACGAAGGGCGAAGGAATTGCGGCAATCGCCGCTATCGTGTAATAGCTCGGCCAGATAGCCCCAAGGAAAATAAGCGCAGCCGACGCAAGGAACCCGGTAAAAGCTAGCAGCCGAAGTCGGCCAGAATCACGCGGGGAACCTACCTTCTCAGTGAGCATGCCCCATAAGCAGACCAGGGAAACCGCAACCACCAGCACCTCGGGCCATAGCAAACGTACAGGGATCGCGCTCGTATCAACATGCCCGATCATCTGGTCCTCCTACTGTGCGGTGCATTTGGAAAAACTTCCCATAGGACGATGATTACTTCCGGCGGGTGGGCCATAGTTTGTATTCGAGCTGATTTTTGATCTGCATGATATTGCGCGATTCGGCTATAGAATAGACACACTTTGCGATGCAGTAAAGACTCTGGGGTGGCCTACCCTTGCGGGTTTGAAGCTGTGAAAAAACCGTTTCGGGGAGTTCAGAGTGTGCCACCCGCCAACCACAAGCGGCTTCCTTCTAGGCCCCTAATCGAAGGCGCGCGGAGCTACATGCCCATCTCCACTACTCTGCCAAAACGCGCGTCCGATTAGGTACTAGCGCGACTCGTCCAGAGTCGTCGATCAGCCAGGCGTCGGTGACAGGCAGCCGTTGGGTGGGCTCCGTACCACTCACAAAATGGCGGTGAAGGCATTGAAGACCGCATGGACGAGTATCGCCGGCAAGAGACTACCGCTTCTGTGTCTGAGTTCCCCCGACAAGAGCCCGAGCACGAAGGCCGCCGCTGCTGTTATCGGATTTACCTCCAGGTGGATCAGCCCGAACAAAAGGGCAACGATTATCGCGGCATAGGAAAGCGAAGTTCCGAAAAACGAAAGCGTTGCCGGAAACTGCCGAGCCAGGGTGGTCTGCAGGAGACCGCGAAAGATTATTTCCTCCTGAATGGCGGCACCGACGACGAAGTAAAGGAACGTCATCCACGGACGAAATGACACTTCGGGCGCAGGCGGACCTGAGCTCAGGTGATTGACAAGGATTGTGAGCGCCCAGGCAACGGGCACGCCGAACACAATCGCGGCAGCCATGTAGCGATAGTGACAGAATCGAAACCCAAATTGCGCGAAGCCCCCGGCCCTCCCTGAGACCACATCGATCAGGAGGATCGCCACCACCAAGCTGATCACGATGATTACAGGCACCGCTTCGACAGGCCGCAGTTTAAGCAGCGCAACAGTCAAAAAGGCCGGGCCGTAAGCGGCCGCGAATAACAGGAGGAGAGTGCCAAGCGCCTTTGCGAACCTGACTTTTGTCAATTTCGTATCCTTGCGGTGAAGCGGGCACGTGGGTCGCTGCGGCAGCGATCTCACCGTCCCCGGCGGGTGGCACCTTCGATGCTCACGGTTTTTCTGCTTGACGAAGGGGCACGAGGAGAGGATACCACTTTCGTAATTCACCGCAGGGTGATAAGGCGGGCGTGCCCCGCCCTTTCTGAAAGAAAGGGTGGGCTGTTCTTTTCTTCTGATGCCGAGAAATCTGAAGCGACATTACGGAAAAGGTGATCTGCATTTCATTACGTTTAGCTGCTTTGAACGCAGGCCGCTCTTGGGAACCGCTCGGGCGCGCAATTTTTTTGTGAAGGTGATGGGAGAACTGCGTGAACGATACGGGTTCATGCTTATAAATTATGTCTTGATGCCGAAACACGCGCATTTGTTGGTGAGTGAGACGAAGAAAGGGACTCCTTCCAAGGTAGTGCAAGTGCCACCTGGCACCAGATCGATCTAGCTATGCAATCAGCCTTCTAACTGCTAATCCGATTTCTTGTCGCGCGTCCGAGATTTCTGGCACCGAACAACGTATACTCGCGGCAAGCTGATCTCGGCTGAAGAGGTGCCAAATTGCGAGAGGAAGAGTGGATCAAGACACTTGCAGATGGCAGAAAAGTGAAATTTGTCTACCAAGAACTGCCGGAAAACGGAGCATTTATCACCGCGCAGCTTGCGGGTAATGAGGTGGTCTATTCGGTGGTATTGACCAAAGCAAGAAACCCGTTGAGTCGAGAAGAGGTTGAAAGCCATTTCAAGGGCGAGCTTTCGAAGAAGTAGCCACAATTTGCAACGCTACCGACGATGCAATCGATTCAGGCTAGAATCGATACTTACGTAGAACTGCTTGACTCGAAGCACGCGGTTACGCTACATCTAGGTAGGTGGTGTCTCAATGCGGGCATCCACAAATTCCCGGAAGATCAAATCCAATATAAAGCTCAAGCAGGAGCTCGCTTTCGATGCCCAAGCTTTTCTCGATTCGGCCGGGATGTCGAGAAGAGTCAAAGAGTTCAAGAGAGCAGAGGCCATCTACGCTCAAGGTGAGGCAGCGAGCAGCATAATGTATTTACAGAGCGGTGGTGTGAAGCTCACCGTGGTCAATGAAGTCGGCAAGGAAGCAGTCGTCGCCATTCTGGGACCGGGAGATTTTTTTGGTGAAGGCTGTCTGGCAGGGCAACCCGTTCGCATGGGGACGGCGACGGCGGTTACTCCTGCCACCGTACTCGTCATTGAGAGGAATGAAATGTTCAAGGTGCTTCACGCGGAGCATGACCTCTCCGACCTGTTCATCAAGTTCATGCTGGCCAGGAACATCCGAATCGAGGCTGACCTGGTCGATCAGTTGTTCAATTCGAGCGAGAAACGGCTCGCCCGCACTCTTCTCTTGCTTGCCCGTTACGGCAAACAAGACCAACCGCATGGAGTTCTCCCCAAGATGTCGCAAGAAACGCTAGCGGAGATGATCGGTACGACACGGTCACGCGTCAATTTTTTCATGAACAAGTTCAGGAAACTGGGGTTCATCAAGTACAACGGCGGTCTTCAAATCAATACGTCTCTTTTGAATGTGATACTGCACGAGTAAGCAAATTCCCGCCTGTGATAGGAAACGTCACCCGGACAGAAATACCGAACGAGGGGGCTTGGTTTTGTCTGAGTAGAATTGGATCTCGGGGCCACACCTGAGTTAACGGGCGCTGGCATACAAGTCCGAAAGATTGGATTTCTACTGGTTTTTTGGGCCGGGCAACCGGTGGCCGCTGAGACGCGCGAGTCGTGCCCGACTGCACAGAAGAGAATATTCAGCTTTCTGCTTTCTTGGTTCTTGGGTGTTCAGCGCAGACATGGATTGCAAATTCCTTATCGCGCTGCCGCTCATAAATCAGTTTCATTTCGTCAAGCGAATTGCCGCCGAGTGAGCCCGAAGGCTTGAAAGTCCATGAGCATTCAGAGCACCCGAAGCCCTGAAAGTGCGGCTTTTCAATCCATATTGGTTTGCGGCGTATGATCACCATGGGAAGTCTGGTGAGCCGTGAACAGGCTGTGGTCTCGGTCGTACAAAGCAGCGGAAGAAGCGGCAGTCGCAATCTTCGTATCGATCCGGTCGTATTCGAAGGATAGCAAGTGGAAATTCAATAATTCCTGCGGTTTTTGACCTATGCATCAAATCACTCTGCCATCCAGGGCACCAAATCGACATTGCAGCACTCTTCAAGGAAAGCAGGAATGACACCTCTGCCGATAGCCTCAGTCATGGACCGATCCGACCCTGACTTTCCTTTGGTCTCATTCTCAATGTGAGGAATGTCCTCGTCCATCAGGTAAGACCACCAAAAGACCATGGGGGGAACCGTCTAGACGTGTGCGGCCCCGAATGCCTGGCAGCGCTAGCCGGGGGGGAATTCGCCCCCAGATGGGTTGAGCAGATATCCGGTAACGACCTATCGGGGGTCATCGTGAAAAGGCTCCTCCCCGTAACATTGACAAGAATCACCGGTAGGAAGGGCAGCGCTGCAGGAGTCAACGCTACAAAAATGGGCCCAACTGCTGGAGGCACGTTGCCGTTGCGCCAGGATTGGCACAGCTGAAGCCGTGGCCGGACCAGAAAGATGCCAAGTTGGGCGAAACTTCCGGGCCGGTTGTGCGTAGATGCTGGGTAAGGGGGGTGAGTATGAAAACATTACTGAGAGTAGCGGTATTGGGCCTTGCGGTGCCGGCTGGGGTGATGTTTGCCCAGGGGATGGCGGCGCAGGAGAAACCGGCGGCGAGCCCGCAGAACCCGCTGAGCACGTGGAACAAATTCGCTTACGCCCGAGTGAAGGACGTGTTGGTGAAGTCGGCGCAGAAGATGCCGGAGGAAAACTACAGTTTCAAGCCTGTGGACACGGTGCGCAGCTACGGACAGATCGTTGGACACCTGGCCGATGCGCAGTACGCGTTCTGCTCCATCGCACTGGGGGAGAAAAATCCGGCGTTGGACATCGAGCACACGAAAACTTCCAAGGCGGAGCTGATTGTCGCGCTGAATACGGCGTTTGCGTATTGCGATACGGCGTATGACGGGATGACCGACGCCACGGCGGTGCAAATGGTCAAACTGTTTGGGAGTGACTCACCGCGGCTGAGCGCGCTTACGGTCAACAACATGCATGACCTGGAGCACTACGGAAACCTGGTCACGTATATGCGGTTGAAGAACATCGTGCCGCCCAGCAGCGAGCAGCAGCCTCCGGCGCAGCCAGCCAAGAAGTAACTGGTGGCTGGGAATTATCTTGTAAATAGAAAATCCCAATTCCCCAGGGCGGGGATTTGCGAGTCTTAGTGGATTGCAGTGACTCTCGGTGTTCGGCACTTTAAGCCCGTGCTTACAACCAAGTTCAAGCGAGTTCTGCGCTGCGGAACTGCCTCTGCTGAATGCGCTACGGATTCAGGCGCTCGTTCAGCAACAGGATTTCTTTATAGCCTTTGATGCGTCGGAGCTTCTTCTCTGCTTCCAACAGTCCTGTGGCGTTTCAGCGCAGCGGCTGATCTCCCTCGCGCCAACGGTTTAAGTTTCGTGCCAGCCACCTACTACGATTTGCGTAAGCCACAGTCGAGAAATATCAGAAAACGTTCCGTTGTCCGGTAGTTTTTCCGGGTTTTCAAAAGCGGCGCTGCAAAGCGTTTCGGAGCAGCCGCCACCGTTTTTGCGGCGTGCTGGATGGCGCGGAACGGCCCGCCCTCTGAAGAGGGCGGCTACAGCGGCGTTTGCCTCGGGGTTTGGCAGCAGGCTGGCGAGGACGCCGGGGCTACGGGTTTCTTAGGTTGCTCCCGCTTGTGGCTCGGCCACGCCCAAAGGGCGGCGATGGAGGAGGGCGCCGAGGAGGAGCCAGACGGCGAGGGCGAGCCATTCGGCGTGGGAGAAGTGGCCGGGGAAGGCGGGGATCAGCTTCATCAAGAGGAGGAGCAAAGAGACGCAGATGCCGAGCGAGGTGATGATTCGCATGCGAAGGCGCCTCTCGACGAACCAGAAGGAAGCGCAGGCGGCCAGCCAACCGAGCGCGGAAGCCATCGAGCCGACTTCTGTTACAGGAACGAGGATGGAGTCGCCGAGCAAGACGCCGAACAGAGTGCCTATAGTGATGCCGATGACAGCGACGGAGGGTGTCGAAAATTTTTCGTGGATAGTGGCGAAGCGGGGAGCGACAGTGCCGCGGCGGGCGTAAGCGAAGAGGAGGCGCGTGGAGGCGGCGAAGTTACCGTTGAAACATTGGAAGAGGCCGAAGAGGGCCATGACGAGAATGAGTTCGACGATCCAGTGCTTGCCGAGGCCGTGCTCGAAGGCTACGGCGGTGGCGAAACGGCTGCCCAGGAGAGATTGCCAGGGAGCGATGTAGGCGACCGCGAGGATGCAGAACGCGTAGAAGATTGCGCCAACTCCGAGCGCGAGGCCGATGGCCTGCATATAGCTGGCCTGGCGGAAATCGGGATTGGCTTCCTCGGCGTACTTGGGGACGGATTCGAAACCGGTCATGAAATAAGGAACGATCTGCAGCGTGAGCAGGATGGAGAGGAAAGGCGTGGCGTGAAATATGGGATGAAGATTTGCAGGGGTGCCACGGAAGGAGCTGATGCCCACGAGCGCGAGAAAAATCAACAAGACCATCGAAGTCATGGCCTTCTGGAAATTCGCGCTGAGACGAATGCCGCGATAATTGATGGTACCGAGAAGCAAAGTGAGGGCGATGCCCAGAATGAGCCGAGGAAGAAAAACGGGCTGGCCCGCAACACGATAGAGCTGGAACGAGTCCAGCGAAGGAAAAATGTAGGCGGCAATTTTCCCGAGAGCAACGGCTTCCCAGGGGCAGACGATAAAGTAAGCGAGAAGCATCATCCAGCCGGTGAAATAGCTGACGATGGGAGGAAAAATCTGGGCGGTGTAGGCGGCTTCGCCGGCGGCGTCGGGAAGGCGCTTAACCCATTGGCCGTAAACATAGCCGACGGGGAGCAGAATGACGCCACCGATGGCGAAACCGAGGGCTGCTCCGGCAGGACCGCCACGACCAAGCCAGTCGTCCATGAGAACGAGCCAGCCGGTGCCAATCATGGTGCCGAAAGCGAGAGCGAAATAATCGTGGAGGCGAAGTTTGCGAGCGAGGGCGGGCATTTAGAGAACGCAGAGCAGTTCGTAGAGAAGATTGGCGGCGAGAAGCGAAGTAATTTCGCCGGAGTCGTAAGGAGGCGAGACTTCGACCAGGTCGCAGCCAATGATGTTGAGGCCGCGAAGTGCTCGAACGAGCTCGAGGATCTGGATGCTGGAGAAGCCGCCGACTTGAGGAGTGCCCGTGCCGGGAGCGAAAGCGGGATCGACACAGTCGATATCGAGAGTGACGTAAACGGGTTTACGGCGGAAGGAAACGAGGTGGCGCTGGAAGGCAGGCAGGCCTTTTTTATGAAACTCTTCGGCGGTGACCATTTTCACTTTATGGGCGCGGGCAAAATCGAAATCATCCTCGCCGTAGACTTGACCGCGTAATCCAACTTGCAAGACGCCCCCATCGATTAAAAGGCCCTCTTCGAACGCACGGCGGAAGGGCGTGCCGTGAGAATACTTGCTCCCGAAGTACTCGTCCCAGAGATCGTTATGCGCGTCGAATTGGATGAGATGCACGGGGCCGTGCTTTTTTGCGACGGCGCGAAGGAGCGGAAGGCTGATGGAGTGATCGCCACCGACACAAACGCAGCGAACATCCGCTTCGAGGAGCGGGGCAATTCCCTGCTCGATGCGAAGAAAGGTGTCCTGGATGGAAAGCGGGTTGACCGGGAGATCGCCGAAATCCGCGATGCGATACTTCGCGAAAGGGTTGACGTGCAGGACGGGATTCCAGGGGCGAATGATGGCGGACTGCACGCGGATATTTCGAGGTCCGAAGCGCGGGCCAGGCCGGTAAGTTGTGCCGCCGTCAAAGGGAACGCCGATGAGAGCGACTTCGAGCTCGTTTGGATCGGCGATGTGGGGCAAGCGCATAAAGGTGGGGATACCGGTGAAGCGCGCGTAAGCGAGTGCATCAAGCGGCTGAGGATGTGGCAAGGAAAAGGTGCGGCGTGGTTTAGGCACAGCGAGGCATCTTAGGTGCGTTGAAGATGGGAAGTCAACGCGACGAAGTCTCTGGCGTACCGTGGCGCGCACAAAATTTTGACGCGCCATTCACGCGCGAACTACCGAACGAGCTTACAAGGTCGCGAGCGGGGCCTTTTTCTTTTGCAGGTGTTGGACAACCTTGAGCTGACCGGCGACATCCTTTCATGCGTCCTCCTGGTGCAAGGAGGGACAATCGTGCGTTGGCTCCTGATGGCCTGCGATAGCGTAGTGCTGTGCGTCGCCCTCGGCGCAACGGCGGCTTCGGGAAATGAAGCTCGTTCCGGCGGCCGCGAGCCGACAGACGAGCTGTTCACTGTTGCAGCTCCCTCGATAGATCGAATTGTCTTCACAGGGCTGCGCCACATCGCCCAGGAGGCAGTGCAAGCCCAGATTTCAACGCAGCCGGGCACGATCCTGGATTCGAACAAGATCCAGAGGGATGTGAAAACGCTTGGACGGCTGGGATGGTTCGGAGAAATTGAAGTAGAGACCCAGCCGGCAGAGGAGTCCACATCACGCGCCAGCGGCCTTGAGCAGCGTGTTCGGCTCGTGTTCCGCCTCGAGGAATTGCCTTTTCTCGCGAAGGTGGAGTACACGAGATCGCGGTTGCTTACGACCGTGCAGATCGAAAAAATTCTCAGCGATCAGCAATTAACCCCGAGGCTTGGCGAGCCAGCCGCTCCGGACAATTTACAACGCATCGCAAAAGCAATTGAGTCGGCAATCAAGGAGCTGGGGCACCCATGGCCGCACGTGGGGATTCAGCGCGACGAGATCCCGAATGGGACTATCTGCGTGCGGTTCCAAATCGACGAAGGACCGCACTTGCCCGTGGGGCGAATTGATTTTGCAGGACATCCGGAATTCTCACCTGAATTGTTGCGGCATCAGATGCAACGAACGGCTCCAGGGGGACTTTTCGCTTCCTGGCGTAGCCGTGGTGTTTACACGCGAGAGGGATTCGAAGAGGACCGAGCGAGACTCCTTATCTACTATCAAGATCATGGATACCCGGAGGCGCGCATTCGGACGCTGCACGTTTCTGCTCATGAAGAGAAGACTAACCGCTGGATTCCGTGGCCACACCGAGCAACGGAGAGACGCCTTGCGATCTCCGTGCCGGTCGAAGCCGGGCCCTTCTATCGCACCGAATCAGTGGCGGTAAGCCAGGAACTCGTCAAAGCGAGCGGAGAGCAAGGCAGGAAACTGCTGGCGTATGCGAAGGCGCAGGCCGGCGCACCGTACTCGGCAAAAGCACTGGAAGATCTCCGGCATGCGTGGGTGGCGGGCGTGCATGCAAAACACGTGCACGGCGATGCAGAAGTGGGGCGGGCTGTCGAAACGTCGCGTACGTTTGATCCAGAGACGCACCTGGTGCAGGAGAGAATCAGTTTTGGGGACTCGCCTCCGAGCCTAGTGCGGCATGTGGAGTTTCGCGGCCTGCAACGATTCCCTGACCGGTACTTGCGGCGGCGCATCGGGTTGGAGGAGGGGCGGCCGTTCGACGAGCGCGCACTCGAATCCGGGCTCGCGCGGATTAGCAAGACAGGTTATTTTCACCCAATCCGAAAACAAGACATCCAGGTCCGCACCGACGACATCCACCGCACCGCGGACGTGACGATTCGCGTATCGGAGGCCGGCCGGCAGCGCGTGTCATTTTCTGGAGGACTCGGGCAGTTTGGCAGCACTTTGGGGATCGCTTACACGCTGTTTGACCTGCTCCAGAGAGAGGAGTTGCTCTCGGCGCACATGGATGGAGGGCCGGAGAGCTTGCAGCTCGTGCTCGGCCTAGTCATGGAAGGATTTCTCGGTTCGCGCAGCTCGCTCGCATTTTCGGTCCTCGATACCGTTCTGCGGCCGCGCCTTACAAAAAGTGTGAAGGGCCCATTCTACACGTCGCAGACGGAGGGCTTGAACGCAGGGTGGAGCTATGCCGTGGGCAAATCCGATTCTTTGGCACTGAACTACAGTCTCTCGCATTCCGAAACGGCCTATTCCCTCGCGCTGCCATCTTCGCTCACCGGGTTGCCTTCACCGGATCTTCGCGCAAGAACTTCCAGCAGCACGTTTGGTCTCGGCTGGATTCGCGACACGGGAAGCGAGCGCGTGTCTTTCGACAATTCCGTGTCGGGCGGCATTCTGGGCGGGGACGAAAATGTGATTCGCTCAAACGAAGAGTATGCGCGAATCGTTCCGGACCCGATCTTGAATCATGAGAATGCATGGGCATTCCGCACAACATGGAGCGGCGCAGGAAGTTATCGGGGCCCCATGCCTCTGCACGCGCTCTTATTCCCCGGCGACGCACAAGTGCGCGGCCTGAGTTCGGGCGAGCTGGGACCTTACGCGGTGATTCCTTCCATGTCGAGTTCCGCGAAGCAAACTTACTCAGTTCTCCCAGCGGGGGCGAATGTGGTCGGGGCCATGAATGCGGAGTACCGCGTTCCACTCGGCGCGGGCGCGCAAGCCGCGGGGTTTTTTGATCTTGGATCGGGCTGGCTTCTTTCAAACTGGCTGGGAAAGGCACGGCCGACGATTCTGGGTTCGACAAACGGCATGCTGCACGGCTCGTTGGGCCTGGAACTAAGGTGGACGGTGCCGGGAGTTCAAGTGCCTGTGCGCGCTTATTATGCGGTGAATGTGTTGCGATTGAATCGTCGTTTGCTCTTACCGGACGGCTCTCTATTCCGCGCGCACAACCGGCTTTTCGCTTTCGGCTGGGCGCTTGGAAGCCTGTTCTGAACGGCCCACGTTGTACTAAACTCCGAGCGGTATGAAATTCCGAAAAGAGATCAAGGAATGCACGCGACTGGCCGCGCCTTATTGCGTCTCAAAAGGCACACATTTCCGATTGAAAGACTACGACGCGAGTGACACCGGAGAAGTCAAGGACAAGCAGCACAGTCAAGGAATCATGGATAACCGGGCTGGGCTGCTGAACAATCTGCAAGAGAAGCTCTACGCGCAAGACCGCTGGGCGTTGCTGCTCATCATCCAAGCCATGGATGCCGCCGGGAAAGACGCCGTCATCAAGCACGTGATGTCCGGAGTAAACCCGCAAGGATGCGACGTTCATTCCTTTAAGGCTCCCAGCTATGAAGAACTCAGCCACGATTACCTCTGGCGGGCTCACAGCCGGATTCCAGAACGCGGGAAGATAGGGATCTTCAACCGGTCCTACTACGAGGAAGTGCTGGTCGTCCGGGTGCATCCGGCGATTTTACAAACCCAGAAGCTGCCAGACGCCGTGATTTCCAAGCATATCTGGGAGCGGCGCTATGAAGACATCAATGCCTTTGAACGATACTTGACGAACAATGGCGTGGTGATCCGCAAATTTTTCCTGCACCTTTCGAAGAAAGAACAAAGAAAGCGTTTTCTGGAGCGTCTTGAAGATTCAAAAAAGAACTGGAAGTTCTCGATGGCCGACATCAAGGAGCGAGGTTTCTGGAAGGATTACCAGGAAGCGTACGAAGAAATGATCCGGAGTACGGCCACAAAGGAAGCGCCCTGGTACGTGGTTCCCGCGGACAACAAGTGGTACACGCAATTAATCGTGGGTTCGGCGATCATCAGTGCGCTGGACGAGCTCCAACTCGCCTTCCCCGATCTGGAAAAAGGGAAAAAGAAAGAATTGGAGGATGTGCGCGAGTCGCTCCTCCATGAGAAGGAATGAAGCTCGTCGCACGACACAGTTTTTGAAAATAGAAACGCTGGGACTCCCGTGATGCTAAGGGGCGCCTTAAGTTTTCCGATTTGTCCTATTCTGTTGTGAGATATTCCAGTGGTAAGATGTTGGGACGGCGACGCAAGAAAATCTGTGTTGAGAGCCTGAGGGATCATCATGGCGAAGCCGATCGGCCTTGAAATCAATGGCAAGCGTTACACGGTGCAGTGTGAACCGGATACGCCGCTTCTCTCCGCCCTGCGCGACGAACTGGGCTTGACGGGCGCCAAATACGGATGCGGCGAAGGGCAATGCGGCGCGTGTACCGTCTTGCTTGGCGGTGCGCCACGCCGATCTTGCCAGATTCCCGTCAGCGCTGCCGCAGCAAAACCCATAACAACTATCGAAGGCCTGGAAAAAGACGGGCAGCTTCACCCTGTTCAGCAGGCATTTCTGGATGCGGGAGCCTTTCAGTGCGCCTACTGCACATCGGGGATGATCTTGAGCAGCATAGGCCTGCTGTCAACAAATCCCAATCCGAGTGCCGCGGAAATCGCTCAATCCTTGCAGGGCAATCTATGCCGCTGCGGGACACATCCCCGAATCATCGAAGCCGTTCAGCATGCGGCTGCAGCGATGAAGGAGCGCGGGCGATGAGCAGCCAATTCGTGAGATTTGATCCGGAGCCGGAGCGCTACGAATTCAGCGCGGGGCCGATCCATAATTTTGAGCTGGCGCGCCGCGATTTCTTCAAACTTTTCGGCGCGGGAATCGCAGTGTTCGCAGTTGCAAAAGGTTCGCTGGCCGGGCAGGAAACAGCTCCCACTCGCGGCTTCCATGGCGAAGAATTGCCCGCGGAGATCACGGCATGGCTGCACATAGGCGAAGACGGAAAAGTGACCGCCTTTACTGGCAAGGTCGAGATTGGGCAAAACATCCGGACCTCACTGGCGCAAACCGTCGCCGATGAATTGCGCGTTCCTTTTGAGAGCGTAACCATGGTCACGGCCGATACGGCCTTGACGCCATTCGATTTCGGGACTGTCGGGAGCCGATCCATGCCGACGATGTCTCCGCAACTTCGCCGGGTATCCGCAGCGGCTCGCGATCTGCTTGTTGCGGCCGCGGCGAAAGAGTGGAACGTATCTCCGGAAGGACTTACTGCTGCAGATGGGAAAATTACCAACCCGGCGACCGGGCGTTCGCTGCGATATGCGGAGCTGGCTCAAGGCAAGACCCTGGCGCAGAATCTGCCGGCGGAAGATCCCGTCACGCCTGCGGATCAATGGACCGTCGCAGGGAAGCCCATCCCCAAGAAGGATGGCCGTAACTTCGTAACCGGCAAACACCAATACACTCCAGATCTTCGCCGGCCCGGAATGATGTACGGCAAAGTACTTCGCCCTCCGTCGTTCGGAGCAACGCTAACTTCCTATGACGCGAAGGCTGCGCAGACAATGAGCGGCGTTGTCGTCGTGCGCGACGGGGACTTTGTCGGCGCCGCCGCGGGCAATGAGCAGGAAGCAAGCAAGGCGATTAGCGCAATTCACGCGGAATGGAAGGAAGTTCCGCAAACTTCCAGCAAGCAGCTCTTTTCCTATCTGAAAAAGAACGCGAAGGCGAGCGATGACAATCGCTCCCGGCGGACGAAAGGCTCGGTCCAGGAAGGCCTTTCTGCCGCGGCGCGTCGTCTGGAAGCAACTTATACGGTCGCGTTCATCGCCCATGCGCCGCTCGAGCCGCGCGCGGCTCTCGCCGAATGGTCAGACGGAAAACTCACGGTCTGGACGGGGTCGCAGCGGCCGTTCGCAGTGCGTGACGAACTGGCCAGTGTCTTTCACCTTTCTGAAAATAATGTGCGCGTGATTGTCCCGGACACTGGCGCCGCCTACGGTGGAAAGCATACGGGGGACGCGGCTCTGGAGGCGGCCCGGCTGGCGCGGGCTGCCGGACACCCCGTCAAAGTGGTCTGGACGCGAGAAGAAGAGTTCACGTGGGCTTATTTTCGTCCTGCCGGGGTGATTGAGATCAAAAGCGGGATCGACGCGGACGGCAGACTGACGGCATGGGAGTTTCACAATTACAACTCGGGCACGTCCGCGATGGAAACGCCCTATGTAGTCGCCAATCAACACATCGAATTTCACAAAACGCAGTGTCCTCTGCGGAGCGGTTCCTATCGCGGCCTGGCGGCAACAGGAAACTTTTTCGCTCGAGAGAGCCATATGGACGAACTGGCTCGCGCTGCTCTGATGGACTCTCTGGAGTTTCGGCTCAAGAATCTGGCAGAGCCACGGCTGCGCGCCGTGTATGAGGCCGCGGCCAAATCCTTTGGCTGGCCACGCAAGAAAACGCAGGAGGGGCAAGGATTCGGGATAGCGGGCGGTCTTGAAAAGGGTGGATACGTAGCGACGTGCGCTGAGGTCGCGGTGGATCGTTCCACCAAGGCCGTTCGAGTCGTACGAATGACAACGGCATTCGAATGCGGAGCGATCGTAAATCCAGATGGACTGCGCAACCAAGTGATTGGCGCAAACATTCAGGGACTGGGCGGAGCGCTCTTCGAGGCCATTGCATTCGAGAATGGCCGCATCGTGAATCCTCATTTTTCGAGCTATCGAGTTCCAAGATTCCGAGATGTCCCGGAGATTGAGGCGGTCCTGGTGGATCGCAAAGACCTTCCTTCCGCAGGCGCGGGCGAAACGCCGATCATGGGAGTGGCGCCGGCCGTGGGGAACGCCATCTTCGATGCGTCGGCGACACGCCTGAGAGACCTGCCCATGATTCCGAATGGTCTCCCGGCAGAGAAAACCTAAGGCCGCACGCCAAGGGCGTTTGAATAAGAACAAGCCGATCTGTTCCGACCTGAAACGTTTCAACTTGTTTGTACCGACGTGGGAAATCCCCAGCCAGTGATTGCAGGTCATCCCTAAATAACAATCTTGTTTTGAGCGGCTTAGCCGTCCCGCAGGCGAGTGCGTCTGGCCATTCTCGTGCCCGAAGAATGCGGATGTCTCTGTGTATTTCGAGCGCGGACCACTGATGGGTCGAATTGGGGAGGGCTTGCACTTGAACTGTGTACGTCGAACGCGCTCCGCCGGCCGGCATTCTCACAAAGGGGGCGGGGGCGGATTTTCTCTGGGCCGCAAATTGATCCGGGCTGCCGTTGGTCTTGTATTGTTGGCAACCTTCGTGCCGGAGTTGTTCCCAACAAGCGCCCAACAATTTGGCAAGAGCCAGTACCTTGCAAAGGCCAATTTTCTGGCCGCTTTTCCCAAATTTATCGATTGGCCTTCGGAAGCTTTTCCGTCTCCACAAGCCCCCATCAACCTATGCGTCTTTGGGAACTTCAACTTCGGGACATCGCTGGCTGAGATATCCCGTGGGATTACTATCCGGGGCCGCCGATTGGAGGTTCGCTGGGAGCGTGATCAGCAATCGCTGCGCACCTGCCACATTCTTTTCGTGAGCCACTCGGAGGAGAAACGATACGCAAAGATATTGAAAGCCATCGAGGGCGCCAGCGTGCTTACCGTCGGCGAAACTCCTGATTTTCTGGCCAGCGGGGGCGCCATCGACTTTCTATATGAGGAGGATAGGCTGGAGTTTGAGGTAAACATTGGCGCGGCAGCAGACGCCCACCTCCGGATCAGTTCGAGCATGCTCGCGCTGGCGCGGCACGTGGTCACAAGTACGGACGCTGCCAAGAACCAGGCGTCGTATCCGACAAGATTTTCAACTTCTCCGCCCGGCGGAATGAGGTTATCCAAATCGTATCCGCCCGAATCACGTGTGGCGACGACCAGTATGGACGTGAAACCATGAATGAAAACAATAGCCCCTTGGCTGAGGCCGTGTGGAATCAAGCAGCGCTGCGCGAGAGGGTAGACCACGACGAGGAGCTCCTGCGAGAGCTGCTCGCAATTTTCGACGAAGACTTTCCGCGGATGACCAAGTCTCTGGAAGCAGCGGTGGCCGACGGAGACCTAAAGAGCACAGGAACGCTGAGCCATACGCTAAAGGGAATGCTCTTGAATCTCGGCGGCGAGCGAGCGGCGGCAGCGGCCGCCAAGCTTGAATCTCTGGCGCGCACGGGAAAAGAGGCGGCTCTGAATGACGCGCTGGGGGCCTTTCAACGGGAAGCCGCCAGCCTCTTGCCGGAACTGAAAGCGTACGTACCAGAGGTGCGCGGTTGAAGATTCTAGTAGCAGAGGATGAGGCAGTTTCTCGCCGAATGTTGGCGAAATCGCTGGAACGCGCCGGCTACGAAGTCATCTGCGCGGAAAACGGGAAACAAGCGCTGGAACAACTCTGCAAACTCGAGGGGCCTCGCCTGGCGCTCCTGGACTGGATTATGCCCGAGCTGGACGGACCAAGCGTCTGCCGCGCGGTACGAAAACGTAAGGAACATACCTACGTTTATATGGTCCTCCTGACTTCCAAGGTTTCCAAGCAGGAGACGGTGTTGGGCCTCGAGTCGGGAGCAGATGACTACCTGACAAAGCCCTTCGATGCCGAGGAGCTTCGGGCGCGCTTGCGCGTGGGAGAACGAATTCTGCTGCTGGAAGATCGCCTGGTTGAGGCCCGCGAGAACATGCGATTCAGGGCTACGCATGACCCGCTGACTTCGCTGCTCAACCGCGGAGCCATCCTGGACTTGCTCGGGCGAGAACTGCATCGCTCGGCCAGGGAGCGGAAGTCCACCGCGATTCTGTTGGGTGACATAGACCACTTCAAGCAAGTAAACGACACCTGGGGGCATGTCATCGGTGACGAAGTCCTCGCGGAAGTAGCCAATCGACTGTTGGCCGCCGTTCGCTCCTATGATTTCGTGGGGCGTTATGGGGGAGAGGAATTCCTTGTTGTCTTGAACAGCTGTGACCCGGATTATGCGCCCAGCCGCGCCGAGCAAATTCGCAAATTGGTCTCGAATCCGCCGATACAGACTGCGAAGGGCCCCATCGAACTCACCATGAGTTTTGGAGTGCTGCAAAGCGCGGATTGGGGTCCGCGGTCCGTGGAGGAGTTGTTGCATGAAGCGGATATGGCGCTCTATGAGGCCAAGGCAGCCGGTCGCGATTGCCTTCGGATGGCTAAACCCGGTGCAAGAGTTGAAACGTCAACTCCCGCATTGCCCCAGCCCGTACGGCGCGGCAAATAGCGGAATCACAGTCTCCGGATTCGAGGGGGTATCCGTCTCAGGCGCCGGACGCTTTTTGCCGGGATTGCTCCATCATCTGCCGCATTGCCACCGTCGAACCAGGCGCCTTTTTTTCGCGCCACGCTTCCAGCCGCTTGCAAGTGTCCTCAATGTTCGAAAAGAGCTGAGGATTCTTGAATGCGGCGCGCCAAGTCGGCACGATATTACGCATGCGGTCCCATACCACCCAGATCTCACCATTGCTCTCAAAGAAAAGCTCGTCGTTAATCAGACCACGGTTGACGATGCTGGCCACCATCTCCCAGTAGCTGATGACCATTCGTATGAAAGTGTTCTCTTCGCCGCCTTGTGGAAACTTCTGAATCATGTCGTCCGGGTTTACGGGATGAAAATGCTCCAGAAACCAGGAACGGGCCTGCCGCAGCCTCGGCTCGCGTCTCATTTCGTAAAGCTTCAGCATCAAATTCACTTCTTCGTAGGTCACTTGGCTCATTTCCGGATCTCCTTGCTTCAGTGTTCGGCCGCTGGCTTGGGTATCTCTTGCGGAGAAGGAGAGGCACTAGCCAGTTCGATTCGTTGCGGGCTCGAAAGGGGCAGCCCCTGGCGTTGAAATTCAATCTGGATGCGGCGCCGGAGTTCGCGGGAAACTTCGTCCTGCCTGGTGGGCGCTGTACGCACCTGTATGCGCACTGTCGCAACCGACCGATCGAAAGCCTGAACACCTAAGATCCGGGGGCCATCTACAAGCGCCTGGGACCAGGATGGGTCGCCGCGCATCTCGGCCGAGGCGGACTCCAAGGCTTGCATGGTCTTCTCGAGGGATACTTCCGGGGCGACAGATATGTCCACAAAGGCCTGCGACCAGTCGCGGCTGAGGTTGCTCACAGTTCGGATTTCACCGTTGGCGATGGTAACCAGCGCGCCGCGGGCATCGCGCAAAACCGTGCGCCTCAGCGTGAGATTCTCGACGCGTCCTGCGACTTCTCCAACCTGGATTGTATCACCTATGGCGTACTGGTCTTCGAACACGATATAAAAGCCGGTAATCACGTCCCGGACGAGATTTTGAGCTCCGAAACCGACGGCGACGCTGGCCAGGCCGGCGAGGGTCAGGGCCGGCGTGGGGTTAATGCCAATTTTGTCCACGGCGGTCAGGAGGGCGACAAACCAGACGACCTTGCTGCCAGTGCTGTAAAGGACGGTGGCGAGAGTGCGCGTTTGCTGTTCGCGAACCTGCGCGGTGCGGCTCTGCGTGGCCGCGGGTTTGATCATCAGTTTGGTCATCACCCGGAGAAAGCGATTGAGGAGCAGAGCGATAATGAAGATGGCCACAAGGTCAAGCAAGCTGGTGAGCGTGATTTCGGGCCAGTGAATGGAGAGACCGGTCATCGTTTTTTCGGGAGTGAAAGTATAACATTGGAAGAGGGAGGGCGCTTACCGGAGCGAGCCAAGTTGCCGGGCGGCGGCTTCCAGGGCGAGGTGGATATGTCTGAGACAAGACGCAGATTTTTGACCGGCTTGGCGGGCGCCGGCACGCTACTCCTTTCAAGCACCGGAATGCTGAGCGGGCAGAGCAAACCCAAGAGCAATCCGATACCCACCGATCCCACCCAGGAACCGGACAATACGGAAGTCATGCCGGCAAAATCGGCTACAAAAGCGATTCTGGAAGAGAACCAGAAAGACATCAAGAAAAGTATCGAGAAGCTCTTTCAACTTGCCTCGGATTTGAAAGCGGAAGTGGAGAAGACAGACTCTTCCCAGGTGCTCTCGCTAAGTTTGGTGAGAAAAGCGGAAGAAATTGAAAGGCTGGCGCACGACATCAAGTCGCGGGCAAAGGGCTGAGCGCGGGGCGCCAATCGCGCTGAAAGTCACTGAATAAAACGAATTGGAAGACTCGCGCTCGTGAAGAGCGCCATAATGAGCGTGATGTGGCGTGAAATCACCACAAGCGTTAGAATGAACGAGGGAGTCGCGGAATCAGCAGTAAGGCGTTTTCACTCGCCGGCGGTGAAGCGTCTCCAACGCGCCTGTAGCTCAGATGGATAGAGCACGTGCCTCCGGAGCACGGGGTCGGGGGTTCGAACCCCTCCAGGCGCGCCACTTTTCTTAATTTTATTTTCAATAACTTCCAACTTCATCGTAGGTGTCGTTTCGAACTCTTGCAGGTTGGTCAGTCACCGGCGGTTTCTATTCGCTCGGTTAGGGCGTAAATGAGGACTTAGCACTGCCCGCGATGACATCCTCGGAGGCATTCCAACGACGATCATCGCGGGCCTATTTCCTGCTCTTAGGTTGCAGATTTAAGACTACAACTTCGACTAAGGTTCGAACTGTGCAAAATTGAACACATAACAAAATTTGGATAACGCTTTTCCAGTCGCGGCGATTACCAGGAGTTGGTTCACTTAGCGGATTTACCGGAGGAGCTTTCCTTGAGCAATATCTGGATTTCGCTCTCAAAGGCATCCTTGTCCACAATCCCGGTTTGCAAGTCAGCGATCTTGCCGTCTCGATCGATCAGCAAAGCCACAGGCAGCGCCCTGATGCCGAATTTGCTTGCCAAGTCCCAATCCCCGACCACAACGGGGTAGTTGACTTTTTTCTTTTTAAGGAAGGGCGTCACTGACTTCCAGCCGTCTTCATCCATTGAAACGCCAACGACTGCTAAACCGATCTTCTTGTACTTTTTCTGAAAATCCATGTACCAGGGAATTTCAACCTTGCAGCCCTCGCACCATGTGGCCCAGAAATCCAACAAGACTACCTTTCCTTTGTACGCGGATAGTTTGACAGGAGTACGCTTCGAGCCGTTAAGAATGAAGTCCGGCGCAGCCTTCCTAGTGCTGGCCGTAGTAAGACCTGCCGGAGCCTTTCCGGGCAGAGAGAAGCACATACCGATCAGCACAAAAGAGAACGTAACATCTGTCATGACCTCTGTGCTACCGATCACATAGGTGAAGCGCGACGTGACATTGCCGACCTGCTCTCCCGGACAATTATTCCGCCCATGACAATTAGGCTTGAGCTGCCAAATTGATCGACCAGAAATGGCAGTAGGAAGGCGTGCGCCGGCCAATGCCTGGTCACCAAGACCAGTATTGCTTTCACAACCATCGCCATCCAGATGAAGCCAAGCGTCATCGTGGCCACTATCTCTCTTCCTTTTGCTACTGCTGCAACGAAACAACCTATAAGCAGCGACATGAGGAGATGCCTTATCAAGATGCTGGTGTTCAACCAGAATACGTAAGTTTGCAGATTCGAATAGTAGGGGGTTACATGGTGCCTGTGAAATTGAATAACTCCTACGATCGCATCCTCCACCCACGAGCGCGAGGCGCCAAATGCGAGTAGCAAATAGCCTCCAAGGACGACGCCAAAGATCGGCCGTGGTGCGATGCGAAACCCAGTGCCAAAGAGATGCACGAAGGGTTTGCCACTTTGCCGCCAATACCAGCGGCGGGCAGACGCGAGTCCAGACTTTGAGGCGAGGTCGGAGAATTCTTCCAAGAGGTCCCCGAGGATCGATTCTGCATGTTCGGCAGGAGCGACCAGTTCGACAAGTCAGGAGGCGATCCGTGGCGGATGAGCCAAAGTGGATTGGGACATCATCAGTGACTCCCGATCAGACCAAGGCCTTGGGTCATGCTCTGAACTGCGCGATGCGTCCGATTCACTGCGGACATTCCCTTTGCTGTGACATGGAAGAAACGTTTCGATCGTCCACCCCGTTCTGGTGTAGGTTCGCCGAATTGTGATTTGACGTAGCCCTTCGCTTCCAGGCGGTCAAGCGTGGCATAGATGGCGCCGATGGACACTTCACGACCAGTCCGTGCTTCGATCTCTCGCCGCACTGTGACTCCATAGGCCCGACCAGCAAGACGAAGAAGAGCGAGAATCACGATGTGCTCGAATTCGCCGAGATAATCGCGACTAGACATTAGCTATACAATATAGAATAAATTGGCACAGTCAATCGGTTGCCGTCATCGGAGGTTGGTGGAGGTATGGTTTGAATGCATAGGTGGGAGGAGGGTCGCGGGGTGTACAAAAGCTGAACCCAGCGGACGCTGATTTAGAGGCAGTAAAGAGGCTCCCCCATGCAGACTAAGAATGACACCAGACTGGATGTTCGCAAGCGGATCATCGGCTACTACGTGAAAGATGGTGGTGGCACGATTCACGCAGAAGGCACGATACACGCCAGACGCTTCGATCTGGATCGCCCAACGAAAACACTTCCTGGACCCGGTGTCGCGGCCCTGAAAGTTACGCGCATGCCTAAGTTATGTAGTCAATGGGACAGAAGCCAAAAATCAAAGCGGGCTTCGCCGGAAACGAGCGAATTGACCACCTGCTCCCGCTTTGTTGTCACGTTACTCGATGTCCCCGGACTCATCGTCCTCGGACGACTTCGATTCCATGCGGATTTCCGGAAGCTTTGCCTCCTGCAACCGCTTGTTCAGCGCGGGAAGATCGACGCTCATTAACTTTTTCCACTGACTCGAAATTGCAGCGAAAGTCTTTTCGGTGTCCAGTGCGGCGCTCAATTGTGCTGCCGTTGGCGTCGCATCGGCCCGCCCGACTTCGGCATATATCGTCGCAGCTTCGCCGTTTGCGCGGCCAAGAGTCGGCTTGGGTGAGGGTGGGGCAAAAAAACCTCCACCTCCACCGAGGAGCTCCGCCACCTTTTTGTCCAAAGAGGAGATCGCCTCCGCAAGTGATCCGCTGGCCTGAGGGGTGAGCTTCTGCAACTGTTCGTGCGCGGCTCGCGCTTGCAATACGTCCTTCGAGCTCTGCGTCATCACGGAGGCCAGGCGTTCTTGCAGCTGGAACATTTGGACGAGACCCTCGCGAGGAGTTTTCACCCTCGGATCCATTTTCACAGTCAGCGGCTCACTTATCGCGTGGCCATTCACTGTGAGTCGAACCGTGTACGGGCCGGGAAGCGCGCTCGGTCCCTGCGGCAGGCGCGGGGTGTCCTCTGGAACCGCCGCGATCGGGTAATCATATCGCGTGGAAAGCGGCGTGGTGTAATGAAGGTCCCACACCCATCTATGCATGCCCGACGTGGTGGATAAGACTTTCGGCATGCGCACCCAATAAGGCGGAATGAGCTGCCTTGCGAGATCTTCCTCGGTTAAGTCTGGCTTGTCCGTGCTGGCATAGCGACGCACGACTTTGGATTGCGCGTCGAGAATCTCCAGTGTGACGGGGCCCTCCGCCGCCTGCGCAAGAAAATAATCCACGATTGCACCATCGGGAGGATTCTTGGCAGTGGGTTCATCCGGAGGAATCGGGGTATCCGTATTGGTATCGCGCATGACGCGGTAAGTCGCCGACGGCTTGAAAAGAAGAGCTTCGCGCTTCAGCAGAGGTTCCGCGATCTGTCGCAACGGCGTGATATCGTCCAATACCCAGAAAGAGCGCCCATGAGTCGCCACGATCAAGTCGTCATCGTGTATCCACAAGTCCCGCATCGAAGAATGCGGGAGATTCAGTTCAAGGCTCTGCCAGTGGTCGCCGTCATCGAACGACACCCAGACACTCGTTTCCGTGCCCGCAAATAACAAGCCCTTTCGAACGGAATCCTCCCGCACAGTGTTCACAGCCGAATTCTCCGGCAGGCCGGCCGTGATCAGGCGCCATGTTTTTCCGCCGTCGTGCGTGCGATAGATATACGGCCGCTGATCATCGATCCGGAAGCGGCTCACAGACGCGTAGGCGGTCAGGTCGTCGAAATGCGAAGCAGCGATTTGCGTCACCTTGCTCCACGGCGTCAATTCCGGGGGAGTTATGTTCTTCCAATTAGCCCCGCCATCGCTGGTGGTCCAGATCAAACCATCGTCGGTTCCTGCCCAGATGGTATTCAACGATTTGAACGACGGCGCAAGCGAATAGATGACGCCGCGTTGCTTTTCAGCGTTTGGATCCTTCGAGGCCATCGTTCCAAGACTCGCGGGAACGGCGTTGTGCTCACGCCCCAGATCAGGACTGACGGTTTGCCAGGTGTGCCCGCTATCCGTCGTTTTGAACAGAAAATTCATGGTGGTGTAAAGAACGTGTGGATCGACGGGAGAAAACATGATCGGCTGGGTACGATCGGCGCGGAATTTTGCATTGCCCACGGGAACGGGCGAAACATTTTGCACCTGCCCGGTTTTGAGGGAATATCTCGAAACCTCGCGCCGGCCCGCTCCGAAAATAATGTCTGGATTCAGCGGGTCGGGCGCGGCGTATCCGTACTCAATGACGCCAACCGGATGCCAGTCGCGGTACGTAATTTCGCCGTCGTTGCCGCGGCTGGATACGCACACCGACCCGCTCTCCTGCTGCCCGCCACAAACCAGATACGGAAAAGTGTTGTTGGCGATTGCGTGATAGAGCTGCGCGGTCGGCTGGTTGTACCATGTGCTCCAGGATTTTCCACCGTTGACGGTCACTAGGGCGCCTTGATCCCCGACCAGCAAGATAATGTTGGAATCATTGGGATTGATCCACATATTTTGGTAATCATCGCCGCCCGGCGCTCCGCGAAAACTCATCCACGTTTTGCCGCCATCCGTCGATTTCATCGTGACCGTGCTCGTGCTGTAGACGATATCCGGATTTTTCGGGTCGACCCTCGGCATTGGCAAATCTCCTCCGCCGATGCGTCCCGCAGGCCTGGTATCCGTGGTGATGCGCTGCCAGTTTTCGCCGCCATCATCGGAGCGATAAATCCCGACTTCGGAGCCCATTCCCGTCTCACCACGCGCTCCCGCAACGCTGGCATAGAGCCTGCTTGGCTGGCTGGGGGCGATGCTCAGGTTCACTTGAACTACGGTCTTAGGAAGTCCGTTCGTAAGTGGATGCCAGGTCTTTCCCCCATCCGTCGATTTGAAAAGTCCCCCTTCGGAGCCGCTGTATTGGTTGGCGTCTTCCCACGGCCCCAGCCGCAATTCCCACAGCGCCGCGTAAACGACATTCGGATTCGAGGGATCGATCTCCACATCGGAACCGCCGACGTTCTCGTTCTTCGAAAGCACCTTCTGCCAATTTTGACCACCGTCCGTCGAAAGGAATATTCCGCGCTCCGGATTTGGCCCATAGGGATGGCCCAGCACCGCGGCAAATACGCGGTTCGGGTCGTGCGGATCGATGGCCATCGCCGGAATTCCCTGGCCGTCGCGAAGGCCGCTGAGGTGCGTCCAAGTCTTGCCAGCATCAGTCGATTTATAGATTCCGTCTCCTACGGCAAGATCCGGGCGCGCGAGGCCTTCTCCGCTCGAAACATAGACGATGTTCGGGTCAGAGAGCGCGACAGCGATGGCGCCGGTTGCCTGGGTCGGCTGCTGGTCAAAAATCGGCGTCCACGTGCGACCGGAGTCATCCGTCTTCCACACGCCGCCGTTCACGGCCCCCACATAAAAAACATTCGGCTGGCTCGGTACGCCACAAGATGCACGTGTTCGTCCGCCTCGAGTGGGACCAATCATGCGCCAACGCATCTCCTGAAACGCACTCTCGGGGTATTGCTGCGCCTTGCTGACCTCCGTGCTCGAAAATAAACAGAGTCCCGCAAGCACAACCATCGAAAGACGCTTCATTCGGATCACAATTCACCTCTAAGGAAAATTTTGGATGGCGCGGCAGAGAACAAATCTTCCGCGGCTCGCATCTGCCCATTTCCGGTTTCCATGGCTAACCGGAAATATTCCACGAATCTTTCGCGCCGGGCAGCACTATGAACCCAATTGCGCCAAAACTCAATCCAGCATTCGCGATAAAAAGAGTTTTTCCATCGTGCATGGGGTCCAAGGAGCGGCCTCGGGTCCTCAGACGGCCCTGGACATGGTGATTCTTCTAATCCTTGTGACGTTGCCGGGCACGGGGTAAACTTTCGCAAGCATCTCGCGGGAAGTTCGCTGGAGGTACGTCATGGCCCGTGTCGTTCGTTGCGGCCTCATCCAGGCCAGTTGTGAATGGTCGCCGGAGAAATTTTCTCTCGCGCAAATAAAGCAAAAAATGATGGCCAAGCATGAGCTCTTGATTGCAAGCGCCGCGAAAAAGAAGGTGCAAGTCCTCGGGCTTCAGGAACTGTTTTATGGCCCTTATTTCTGTGCGGAGCAGCAGACACGCTGGTACGAATTGACCGAGCGCGTTCCCAATGGCCCCACCATCGCGCGGATGCAAAAGCTCGCCAAGCAGCACCAGATGGTTCTTGTGGTGCCGGTCTATGAAGTGGAGATGACCGGGCTTTATTACAATACCGCCGCCGTCATCGACGCCGACGGCCGGTATCTGGGGAAATACCGCAAGCACCACATTCCTCATTGCCACCCGGGTTTTTGGGAGAAGTTTTATTTCACACCCGGCAATGCGGGCTATCCCGTTTTTCAGACGCGTCATGCCCGGGTGGGCGTCTACATCTGTTACGACCGTCATTTCCCGGAGGGCGCTCGGATTCTCGGCTTGAATGGCGCCGAAATCGTCTACAACCCTTCCGCCACTGTCGCGGGACTTTCCGAATATCTGTGGGAACTCGAGCAGCCTGCCCACGCCGTTGCCAATGCCTACTTCGTCGCCGCCATCAATCGCGTCGGCACGGAGTCTCCATGGAATATCGGCGAATTCTACGGAAAGAGCTATTTCTGCAATCCGCGCGGAAAAATTGTCGCCCAAGCGAGTCGCGACAAAGACGAACTTCTCGTCACCGAACTGGACCTGGATGAGATCCAAAATGTGCGCGACACCTGGCAGTTTTATCGCGATCGCCGGCCGGAATCATACGGCGAAATCACGCGTACCCGCGCTTCGGAAAGTTCCGAGGCCGCGGACTGAGAAAATACCTTTCGTCACCTTAACTCCAATGCAAAACTCCAATCCATGCTGATCCAGGCGGACTGTCATGACCAGTGAGCTGCAAGGAGGCCCGCTCGCTGCGGACACGGTCCGCAGCAGCTCGCTTTATAACAAGGACCTCGCCCCGGTTCCGACGGAGCGCCGCACCTGGAGCACCTATAATTACGCCGCCCTGTGGATCTCCATGAGCGTCAACATTCCCACGTACATGCTCGCGAGCGGCATGATCGCCGGCGGCATGAATTGGAAGCAGGCACTGTTCACTGTTTTTCTCGGCAACGTGCTGGTCCTGATCCCGATGCTGCTGAATGCGCACGCGGGAACGCGCTACGGCATCCCGTTCCCGGTGTTCGCGCGCGCTTCGTTTGGAGTGATGGGTGCGAACGTTCCTGCGATCCTGCGTGCGCTCGTCGCTTGCGGCTGGTTCGGCATTCAAACCTGGATCGGCGGCGAGGCGATCAACGCCATGCTTATCGCTCTTGCTCCCGGTTGGCAAAACTTTCCTTACGGGCCAGCTCTTTGCTTCGGGTTTTTCTGGCTGCTGAATGTACTCGTCATCCTGCGCGGAATCGAAACCATCCGGTTCCTGCAAGGTGTGTCCGCGCCATTCTTGCTGGCGATAGGCCTTGCCCTTCTTCTCTGGGCGCGAGGAAAAGCGGGAGGCTTCGGGCCTATGCTCGCCGTGCCCTCCAAATTTCACGGATTCGCGGAATTCTTCCGTTTCTTTATTCCTTCGCTCACGGGCGTGGTGGGCTTCTGGGCCACCGTTTCTCTCAACATTCCGGACTTCACGCGGTATGCCCACAGCCAGAAGGACCAAATGGTTGGCCAGGCACTGGGCCTTCCTGCGACAATGACGTTCTATTCATTCATCGGCATCGCCGTAACTTCCGCCACTCTCATTATCTTTGGCCAGGCGTTGTGGGATCCCGTTGCGGTGCTCGCGCGCCTCGGGCATCCTTGGGCTGTTGTCCTGGCGATGATCGCCCTGCTCATGGCCACGCTGAACGTAAACGTCGCCGCAAACGTCGTTTCGCCGGCAAACGACTTCTCCAATCTTTCTCCGCGCCGCATCAGTTTTCGCACCGGCGGCCTGATCACCTGCGTCATGGGTATTGTCATGCAACCGTGGAAGTTGATGTCGAGTTACGGCAATTACATATTCGGCTGGCTTGTGGGCTACTCGGGCTTTCTCGGCCCGATAGCCGGTGTCCTCATTTGCGATTATTTTGTGATTCGACAAAAAAATCTATCCACTCAAGATCTCTACGAACGAGGCGGTCAATACGAGTACTCTTGCGGCGTCCACTGGCAGGCGATTTTCTCGCTCGCGGCCGGCGCTGGCGTTGCGTTCATCGGACTCTTTGTTCCTGAACTCCGTGTGCTGTACAACTACGCATGGTTTGTCGGGTTCGCGGTAAGCTTTCTCAGCTATCTCGCACTGAGGAGCAAGGTCAAGCTGGTCGTCGAGACGGCCAGCTGAGGAGGTGCCCAGACTATGGATTTCGGCATCACGATAAAACCCGACATCTCGATTGATCGAATTATCAGCCTCGCCCGCCAAGCCGAAGCCTCTGGTTTCTCCTATGGCTGGATTTTCGATTCCCACGTTATCTGGAAAGAGCCCTTTCCGCTCCTCACGCTGATGGCGGCAAACACAAAGACAATGCGCCTCGGCACTTGCGTCACGAATCCCGCGGTGCGCGACGTCACGGTTTCTTCCAGTTTATTCGCCACATTGAATCAACTTTCGCACGGTCGCATGCAGCTTGGCATCGGCCGCGGCGACAGTTCGCGCCGGGTGCTCGGGAAAAAACCAACGACTCTGGAAAACCTGGGCGAGTTTGTAAGAATCTTTCGCGCGCTGAATGCGGGCGAGACAGTTGACTACGAGGGCGTCGCCACAAGTTTTCCTTGGGCGAACGCGGGCGTTCCCCCCGTTTGGGTCGCCGGCTACGGGCCGAAAGCCTTGCGGACCGCCGGACGCATCGGCGACGGAGTGATTCTCCAGTTCGCCGATCCCGACTTGATCGAATGGTGCCTGAGCTTTGTACGCGAAGGAGCGAAGGAAGCGGGCCGCGACTTCCGTAAATTCCAGGTCATGTCCGCTGCTCCCGTGTGGGTCTCGGGTGACCTGAAGTTTGCCCGTGAGCGCGTTCGCTGGTTTCCAGCACTGGTGTCCAACCACATCGTCGATCTGATCTCAAAGTACAAGCCGGAAGAGTTGCCCGAGAGCCTGACATCTTTCGTGCGCAATCGCGGTGGATACGATTATCACCATCACTGCGAGGTCGGCAGCGATAACGCCGAATTCGTCAGCGACGAAGTTGTCGACCGTTTTTGCCTGGTCGGTCCCATCGAAGAGCACCGCAAGAAACTCGAACGGCTTCGCAATGCCGGCGTCACACAATTCAATATCTATCTGATGTCCGGCGATGAAGAGCAGACGTTGGATGTGTACTCGCGCGAGGTTCTGCCTGCGTACGCGAGGTGAGGACTGCGGATTATCTTTCGAGGCCAGCTGGAGGACACTAGATGCGATTTGATACAGTCATCCGCAACGGCACAGTCGTCACTGCGACGGACAGCTTCGCTGCGGATCTCGGCGTCGGCGGCGGCAAAATCACGGCTCTCGCCGCTCAACTCCCCATCGAGAATGCCGACCGCGTCATCGACGCTGCGGGACTTCTCGTCATTCCAGGCGGCATCGATGTTCATACCCATCTCGACATGCCTTTCGGCGGGACGACCAGCGCCGATGACTTTCAAACCGGCACCATAGCGGCGGCCTTCGGAGGCACCACCACGCTGATTGATTTCGCCATCCAATATAAGGGCCAAACTCTACGGCAGGCCTTCGATACGTGGATGAAAAAGGCGCATGACAAGGCCGCAATCGACTACGCCTTCCACTGCATCATCACGGACCTCGGCGCCGCTCAGCTTGAAGAGATGGGCGAACTGGTCCGCGAAGGCGTTACCAGTTTCAAACTTTTCATGGCCTATCCCGGCGTTTTCATGCTCGACGACGCGACGATCTTCAAAGCCATGCGCCAAGCCGCCAAGCACAACGGCCTGATCTGCATGCACGCGGAGAATGGCGGGGCCATCGATGTGATCGTTCAGCAGGCTCTGGCGGAAGGCAAGCGCGCGCCGAAGTATCACGCGCTCACGCGGCCCACGACCGCCGAAGCCGAAGCCACTTCGCGGGCGATTGCGCTAGCGGAAATGGCCGGAGCGCCAGTCTATATCGTTCATCTTTCCTGCAACGACGCGCTCGAGAAAGTGCGCGAGGCGCGGGATCGAGGTCTTCCAGCCTACGCCGAGACTTGCCCCCAATACCTCTATCTTTCACTCGAGAATATGGACGCTCCCGGCTTCGAGGCCGCGAAGTATGTGTTCACGCCGCCGCTGCGCGAAAAATGGCACCAGGAGAAACTCTGGCAGGGGCTTGCGCGGGACACATTGCAAGTGGTCTCGACGGACCACTGCCCTTTCTGCTTCAAAGAGCAAAAGGAATTGGGTAGGGACGACTTCACGAAAATTCCGAATGGCGGCCCGGGGATCGAGCACCGACTAAGCCTCGTTTACACGGGCGGCGTGCATGGGAAGCGCTTCTCCGCCAACCGCTTCGTCGAGCTTGTCTCGGCCACGCCCGCGAAACTCTTCGGACTCTACCCCCGCAAAGGAACGATTGCCGTGGGCTCTGACGCCGACCTCGTGATTTTTGATCCGAACGAAGAAAATGTCATCAGTGCGAAAACGCACCACATGCGAGTGGATTATTCCATGTTTGAGGGCATTCGAACGAAAGGCGCGCCAAAAACCGTTTTCTCTCGGGGACGCGCCGTGATCGAAAATGGAAAATTCGTTGGCCGCCCCGGGACGGGCCAATTCCTGCGGCGCCAGACCCACAATTCACTCCAACCTGGCCCATCGGTTGCATAACCTGGCCGTACGACGTCTGCCAGCAGTCTCGCTGGAACCCGTCGCCGGATCAGGGTTTTTGTTTTGGTGTCTCGCCCGGCGAGGTATCCGAGGGAGCTTCATCGACTTTCGGCGCCGAAATTTTCTGCTTGTCGTCCACGGCGAAGAGCATGTAATCGCCGAAGCTATGACGCCGATGGATTCGCCGTCCCCGCCAATCGTAGTAAACGTCCGCGCGTTTTGGCAACCACATGTTCACGTTGCCTTTGGCGAAATGTACCGGGCCATACTCGATGTCCGCGCGATCCTCTAGCAATCGAATTTCCTTCACGGGCGCAACTAGATCCGCTTCCAGCCGGAGAATCTGAAAAGTGTCTGCCGATATCCACGCCCGGCCCTTCAGCGCGACCGGATACGAAGGGCCGTCCGCGCCGATCCTGTATCTCTTGATGACATTCGGCTTGTCCGGCCTTTGGCGAAAATGGATTTGCCAGGCGAGCCCGTCACTCAATCGGGCCAGCCCTTCGCACGTCATCGCGAAGTCGGAAGCGTTGTAAGGGTGGAAAATAAGCACGAGCGCGGGCAAACCGTTGGTGGCCACCCCGCCTGGAAATTCCGCCGGGCCTCCAGCGGTTGTGCTCCTGTACTCTTCCACGTTGAGAAATCCGTGCCGCACTTCCTGAATCGAAGCGACATAATTGAACTTTCGCTTTTCTGGAGCGGAAGCTATCCCATTCTTGTCGATGGATTCGTGCGTTAAAGTTTCCGTTGCGGCGTATCGATCCACGTCGCTGATCAGCTCGGTGATCCGTTTCCCAGCCTTGCTGACGACGTCATCCAAGTCGCATGATTTGCCGGCAACTACGGGCGGTACGCTCTCATCAACGTCCGGGGGAAGCCAATTTGCGGAGAGTGGCAGCGAGGCGGCCTCCTTCGTCAAGGCTGACATTTCGCCGGCTTCAGCTGGGGCAATCTTCATATTGGGGTTCTTGAGGATCTCCAGATCCTTACTCGCCGCAGTATCGGCCGGATGCGTCTGCACATAGCCCTCGAGTACACGCATGGCCTCCTCTCGCTCTCCGGTGTCAGCCAAAGCCCGTGCTAGTACCGGCTGAACGACCCCCGCTTGTTCGTGTCCCAATTCCTGCGCACGCCGGGATTCTTTGACTGCAGCGGCGTCCTCATGTTGCAGCACAAGTGCTTCAGCGAGAAGCGCATGGGCTCGCCATGCGGTCGGGCTGGTATCCGTCGCCCGCTTCAGGTAAGTGAGAGCTTCGGCAGCTTTGTTTTCGTGCAGAAAGTCCTGGCCAACCGCTAGGAGCGCACTTAAGTGGTTGGGATTCAATTGCAAGGTCTTCATCCAGTGGGACTTGGCGCCGACCGGATCGTTCACTTGAGACGCGTAGACGCCGAAGAGATATTCAATTTCCGCGCTGTTGGGCGCGCCGCGCTGTGCCGCTTGGAGATGGTTCAGCGCGCCATTCGGCTTGTTCGCACGCAGAGCCTCCAGCGCTTTTGCCGCGTCCTTTTGCACTTTCGGCGAGAGGGCGTAGAATCCGACCGAAGCAGCGGCGGCTTCTGCTTCCAACGGCTCAAGGTTCAGTGTCACCGTGACTGCACCGGGTCCATCGACTTCAAACTGTTTTGTGACGGGCTGATACCCTGGTTCGATAATCTGAGCGGTGAATTCACTGTAGGGCACGCGCTCGAATTTCACAAACCCTGCCTTGGTCACATCCTTCGCATAAAGCTGGCCGCCAGTTCGAAGGAGTATTACAGTGACTGGCTTGTCGATCGGCGCCCCATTCGGCCCTTTCACATAGATCTCAGCATTCGCGGAGGCGTAGGACAGCTCCATCCTGTCAAGTGCGACGGATGGTTGGGTCGGGTCTTGAGGAAATCGGGCCATTGCGCGACCTGGTAGGAGGAAGGCGAGAGCTAAAGCAAGAACGAGAGGATACCTGGGGCTTGGGTTATGCATAACACACCTTTGGGATCAGGGTTTCAAACTGCCTCAATAATACATCCAACACTCTTCTAACAGCCAGCTTCGATTCAGCCAACCGGATTTCCATCCATCAAGTTTTGCCGAGACGCAGGACGATGGTAGAGTGCGCCCTTCAGCAGCAACCAACTGTGGGAGTTTAGCAGTCTCACCAGGTCATTGAAATGAAAGGCACGCAGGATTCCGGCAAAGGCACGCAGGCGCGCGGCAGCTTGGCGCGACAGCTCGGCTTGTTTGGCACGACGATGGCCGTCATGGGCGGCATCATCGGCGCAGGAATCTTTATTAATCCCTACCTTGTTGCGGACCGCGTCCATACTTCAACCCTGATCTTGAGCGCATGGATTGCCGGCGGATTAATCGCGCTACTTGGTGGTTTTATCTACGCAGAGCTTGCCGCCCGCTTGCCGGTCGTCGGCGGGCAGTACGCCTACCTGCGTGAAGCACTTCATCCGGCCGTGGCATTTCTTTATGGCTGGGTGCTTCTCCTGGTCATTCAAACCGGGGGTATGGCAGCCGTGGCCGTCACTTTTGCGCGTTACTTTCTTGAATTGACGCACTGGCAGATGGGCGCTTCGCTAGTTGCCGCGTCTGCCCTCGCTCTTCTGACGATTGTGAACTGCCTGGGTGTTCGCGCGGGCAGCCGGGTGCAATCGGCGATGACTCTCGCCGCGATCGCCGCCATCGGCATGCTGGAACTCTTCAGCTTTTATCGGGGTGGACCCTCGCAAATTTGCTGGCGCCCGGTTTTGGACCAGCCGATGTCCTTCAGTCTCCTCGTTACATTTGGAGCCGCGATGACGCCGGTCCTGTTTGCCTATGGTGGCTGGCAAACGTCCAGCTTTCTGGGCGGCGAAGTGCGCGACCCGCGCAAAACGCTTCCCCGTGGGCTTGTTCTGGGCGTGCTCGGCGTAATCGTGGTTTACACTTCCGTGAACTTTGTTTACGTGCGCGCGCTGGGCCCCGCGGGATTGGCCGCGACGATGACGCCCGCGTCGAGTGTGATGCGAATGCTGCTTGGCCCTCGCGGCGGTTCGCTCATCGCAGCGGGGATTGCTTTCTCCGCCTTCGGATTCCTCGGACAATCCATGTTGACGGCTCCGCGCGTTTATTTCGCCATGGCGGAAGACGGTGTCTTCTTCCGGAGTGTGGCCTGGATTGATCCGCGTACCCACGTTCCAATCGTTGCCATACTTCTTCAAGGCGTTTGGGCCATCGTCATCGCGCTTACGGGAACCTACGCTCAAGTCGTCAACTACGTTGTGGCCATGGATTCCTTGTTCTTTGGGCTTACGGCGGCATGCTTATTTGTGTTGAGGCGCCGCGCGATGGATACGGGTTCACAGGCTATCGAGTTTCGCGTGCCCGGACATCCATGGACAACACTGCTTTTCATCGCCGCGGAGTGGATTGTGGTCGCCAGCACGTTCGCGCACGATCCCAAACGCTCGCTCATCGGTTTAGCCATCGCCATCGCGGGTCTGCCTGCTTATTATTTATGGGCAGCCAGAAACAGGAGAGTGGACCGAAAATGACCGGGGCCGCACGAACAAAACGCTCGCCGTACATGGAATGGGCGAAAACACAGTCACATTCGCGCTTTAATCTGGCGACCAGCGGACTCATCGGCGTTCCCTTGGCGGAATTTCCGTTGGACCTGAAACAATTCGAGGTTACAGCACCAGGCGGATACGGCTACGCGCCGCTCCAGCAGCGGCTGGCTCGCAGCTGCGGTGTGCCCGAGGACTGCGTGGTCGCGGCGACCGGAACGTCCATGGCGAACCACCTGGCGATGGCCGCAGTCCTTGACCCGGGCGACGAGGTCTTGATCGAGCAGCCCGCCTATGGACCGCTTCTCGACGTTGCGGAATATCTGGGAGCGCACGTCAAACGCCTGCCGCGCCGGTTTGAGAACGGATTCACCGTGGAGCTGGCTGAAATCAAGAACGCGCTTACGACCGAAACGCGATTGATCGTGCTGAGCAATCTGCACAATCCGAGCGGCGCCCTGATTCCTTCTGCAACGCTGCACGCGATTGGCGAAATGGCAAGCCGCGTTGGCGCTCGCGTGATGGTCGACGAAGTCTATTTGGAAATGCTATTCGACAGCCCCGCACTTTCTTGCTTTGCGATCGGTCAGTCGCTCGCACCCGCCGGCGACAACCCGTTCATCGTCACCAGCAGCCTGACAAAAGTCTTTGGCTTGAGCGGGTTGCGCTGCGGATGGGTGTTGGCCGCGCCAGCATTGGCCAAGCGAATGTGGCTCCTCAATGACCTTTATGGAGCGGTCGCCGCGCACCCCGCCGAGCGCATGTCAGTGATGGCATTCGATCATCTGGAAAAATTTCGCGAGCGCGCTCGCTCTCTCCTGACTATCAATCGCAGGGTACTTGATGGGTTTCTCGACTCGCGGCCCGATCTAGAGTGCTTCCGACCGTCCGCGGGCACCGTTGTTTTCCCGCGGCTCGCTCACGGAGATACGGAGATGTTCCTCAACCTGCTGCGCGAAAAATACGAAACCACGGTCGTGCCAGGGAGATTCTTCGAAATGCCTCGGCATTTCCGGATTGGAATCGGCGGCGAAACAGACGCTTTGCGAGCCGGCCTTGATCGCCTGGGTGCCGCGCTCGATGAGTTCGCGAAGCGCCTGAAGTAAGTTATCGTAGCTGTGAACGTCACTAGCTCCCTACTCGTGATAGGCTAGACACGAATTCCGTGCGCTCTCCACGATACGCTCTGTTTTGTGTTGGAATTAGATCATCCACTTTGAGACAGGCATGAACAAGCTTAAATTCCTGGTTTCGCTGACTACAGATGACAACGACTACCAGATCGAACAGTCGGAGTCCGCGCAGCAGGCCGCGCGCAAAACTGGCGTGGAGGTGCAGATCGTCCACGCGCAAAACGACGCCATCAACCAGAGCACGCAAATCTTGAAAGCTGTCCAGTCCCAAAAGGAACTGCGGCCGGACGCCATCATTTTTGAGCCTGTGGGAGGCACCGCGTTGCCCCAAGTAGCGCGGGCCGCCGCCAGCGCAGGAATCGGCTGGGTCGTCCTGAATCGCGATGCAAGTTACGTCGAAGAGTTGCGCCGTACGTCTACCGCGCCTATTTTCGCCATCAGCTCAGACCACGCAGAGATCGGCCGCATCCAGGGACGCCAGATGGCGCAGCTGCTCCGTGGCGGAGGTTCTGTTCTCTATATTCAGGGTCCCTCGGAGAATTCCGCGGCCAAGGAACGCACCGCGGGAATGCAGGAAACCAAGCCAAATAATATTCAGGTGACCGTGCTCAAAGCTCAGTGGACCCAGGAAAGCGCCCAGAGGTCGGTGCGCTCCTGGTTGAAGCTGACGACTTCTCAAAAAGCGGCCATGGACCTGGTTTCCGCGCAGGACGATTCCATGGCCATGGGCGCGCGCGATGCATTCAAGGAATTGACGAACGAAGATGAGCGCGAAAGATGGCTGAAACTTCCCTTCACAGGCTGCGATGGTCTTCCGAAAACGGGCCAAGCCTGGGTGCGCAGCGGGTTGCTTGTCGCCACGGTCTTTGTGCCTCCGAACACCGGGCAGGCCATTGAGATGCTCGTTGACGCCATTCAAAATCGAAAGATGCCACCCGAACGGGTGCTGACGGTCCCTGTTTCTATTCCCGCCTTGGATGGACTAGGCCGCAGAAAACCATAATCCTGAAACTGCGTGAAGTTCGCCGGGAGCAGCTTGCCCGGCCAGTGTTCGCGAGATTTCCCTCATCGGATGCTTCCTCAGTGGCCTCCACAAAAACGATTTTGTGACTTCCTACTTGGCTCAGGAGGCGTATAATGCCGCCGGTCGTTATTTTAGTGGGATAAGCGGGGCACGTCGGGGGCGAGGCATGGATAGTTCGCACGTAGCTAAATCGGTTGACCGCAGGCGATTTCTTGCCGCAACCGGCGGAGGACTGCTCGCTGCGGCAATTCCAGCGGGAGCGGAGGCAAAGAGACCTCTCATGGGTTCTGAGACTCCATCTGGGAAACGATTCGCGGCTTCGCCTGCAAAACAACGCAAAATTCCCATCGGAGTCTTTGACCCCGTTTACGAAAAGCTTTCGCTTGACGAAATGCTCGAAAAAGTCAGCGCTCTCGGTCTGGAAGCCATGGAGATTGGCACGGGCGGCTATCCGGGCTCGCACCATTGCCCGGTGGACGAACTTCTCGCCGATGCCGGCAAAGCGAAAGCCTGGCAGAAGAAATTTGAGGATCGCGGTATTCAAGTAGCCACTTTGAGCTGCCACGGCAATCCTATCCACCCGGACCCCAAGCATGCCGCTCGTGATATTGAGAGCTTCCGCAAAACCGTGATTCTCGCAGAGCGCTTGGGGGTGAAAGTGATCGTGGGCTTTTCCGGCTGCCCCGGCGGCACGCCGACCGATGCCCAGCCGAACTGGATTACCTATCGCTGGCCACCGGAATATGCGGAAATGCAGGATTGGCAGTGGAAAGAAAAAGTTATCCCTTATTGGAAGGAAGCCGCAAAATTCGCCCGGGACCACGGCATACACCGTCTGGCGTTCGAAATGCACCCAAACTTCGTCGTTTATAATCCCCGAACCCTTCTCAAACTCCGGGAGGCAGTAGGCGAAGAGATTGGCGCAAACTGCGATTTGAGCCATTTGTTCTGGCAGGGGTGCGACCCCGTTGAGGTGATCCATTTCCTGGGCAAGCAGGGCTTGATTTATCATGCCCACATGAAGGACACCGTGTTTTTCCCCGAAAACCTCGCGAAATACGGCGTTTTGAATTTCGCTTTCGAGACGAGCGACCTCGGCAACGCTTCGGAAACTTTTCGCGCTGTTGGCTACGGGCACAGTGCGAGTTTGTGGAAATCCGTTTTGCAAGCCTATATGGACGTCGGCTATGAAGGAATCCTCAGCATCGAGAATGAAGACCCCATACTGTCCGGCGAGGTGGGCGTCGAGCGCGCCGCGTACGTCTTGAAAAACGTGCGCAAAGAAATTCTGGAAGGATGATGAATCGGCGCGAATTCGGCCGCAGCGTTGCCGGCCTGGCGGCGGGTGCCGCCGCGGGTAGCATAAGTTCGGCGATGCCTGTTTCCCAGAGTCCGGGGAGCAAGGATTCCGTCGCTGGCGCTGTCCCGTTCAAACTCTCCGTGATGCTTTGGACTGTCTTCCGCGGGCAGCCCTTCGCGCAACGTCTCGAGAAAGTGGCGGAAGCAGGCTTTCACGCAGTGGAACTTGTCGACGAATTCGAAAGCTGGACGAAGGACGACTTTGCCGCGGCGCGCCGGAAGAAACACGACCTTGGCATGGAATTTGACGCCACCGCCGGAGTCTGGCACACATTGGCCGACGCCGGCGACCGTGACGCATTCTTGAAGACTGTTCACGATTTTTCCGCCACGATGCACGAGCTGGAGTGCACTCGACTCGTGCTTCAGACCGGCAACAAGGTCCCCGGCCTTTCGGCTGTGGTCATGCGCGCGAATTGCATCGAGACTTTGAAACGCGCCGGCGACGTTGCCGCGCAAAATGGCATCGAACTTCTCGTGGAGAATATCGACCCGGAAGAGAATCCGAAATATTTTCTGACCTCCTCCGCTGAAGGTTTTGATATCGTCCGCGCCGTCGGCCATCCTCACGTCAAGTTCCTCTACGATTTTTTTCATGAGCAGATCTCCGAAGGCAACTTGATCGCGAAGTTGCAAAAAAACATCGAGCTGTTGGGGCTGGTTCACGTCGCGGACGTGCCCGGCCGCCATGAACCCGGCACCGGCGAAATTCACTATCCCAATATTTATCGCAAGCTGGCGGAGCTCGGCTATGACCGCTATGTAGCCATGGAGTTTCTGCCGACGGGCGAGCCCGTCGCGGCACTTGCCGCTGCTCGCGAAATGGCGATCAAGTCCGGCGCAACACAAAACAAGCAATCCTCAAACTTAGCTGTCTTAGGGAGGTCCTATGCAACGGCGTGACGCACTCAGACTGCTCGTAACAGGAGCTGTCCTGCCCGCTCTGACTCCGGAAGTCTTCGCCTTCTTCCGCAAGGCGCACCCCGCCGCCGGGTATGCGCTCCGTACTTTGAATTCTCACCAGAACGCCACGGTAGTCGCCATGACCGACCTGATCGTCCCGGCTACCGACACGCCTGGCGCCAAAGGCGCGCTGGTCAACGAATTCATCGACCTCATTCTCACCGAATGGGCCACCGAGGAAGAGCGTGCCAGTTTTCTCAGCGGCCTTGCCGGTGTGGATAAACAGAGCAACGAACTCTTCGGGAAAGACTTTGTCGATGCTTCACCAGCGCAACAGACTGCGCTCTTGCGCTCCATGGATGATGCGGCGATGGCCGAGCACGAGCGCGCCGGCCGCCCTTCATCCATGCGCGGGCAGCGTGACACGCAATTGAGGGGAAATTTTTGGGTGGTCTTTAAAGGCATCACCCTTCACGGCTACTACACTTCCGAAATCGGTTTTACTCAGGAGTTGAAACTTCAGATCATTCCCGGAGCCCAGCACGGCTGTATGACGCTCGGGCCCGGTACTGGTCAGGCTTGATCACAGGGAGCCACAATGGCGACACCAGTCTATGATGCGATTATTGTCGGTTCAGGAATCACCGGCGGATGGGCTGCGAAAGAGCTCACCGAGAAGGGACTGAACGTCCTGCTGCTCGAAGCGGGCCGCACCATCGTCCCGGAAAAAGACTACGTCGAGCACGTTCCGGTGTGGGAGCTGAAGTACCGCGACTGGGACAATCGCGCTGAACGGCAGAAAACGCAACCCATTCAAAGGGAGTGCTACTACGCGTGCGACGAGTACTCTCACAAATTCTTTGTCAGCGACGTCGAAAATCCCTATTCGTGCGAAGAAGGCAAGCATTTTTCGTGGATTCGCGGCCGGCAGGTTGGCGGAAAGTCCATCACTTGGGGACGGCAGAGCTATCGCTGGAGCGATCTCGATTTTGAAGCCAACTTGAAAGACGGTATTGCTGTCGATTGGCCGATTCGCTACGCCGACATCGCGCCGTGGTACGACTATGTCGAGGAGTTCGCGGGAATCAGCGGACAGGCGGAGGGTTTGCCCCAATTGCCCGACGGCAAATTCCTCCCGCCTATGGAAATGACTTGCGTCGAACAGGATTTGCGCGACGCTCTCGCAAAACACTTTGATGATCGCATGATGACCATCGGCCGCGCCGCCGTTCTGACGCGCGTTCACAAGGGACGCGCCGCATGCCACTACTGCGGCATTTGCCACCGAGGCTGCATCACGCAATCCTATTTCAGCAGTCTCAATTCGACTTTGCCCGCCGCGTACAAAACCGGGCGGCTTACGCTGCGTCCTTACAGCGTCGTTCACAGCCTCATTTACGACTCCAAGACCAGCCGGGTCACTGGCGCGCGCGTCATCGATGCCCAATCTAAAAACGCCCTCGAATTCAAGGCCCGCATCTTTTTCGTCTGTTGTTCCACTCTGGAGTCCACGCGACTTCTCTTGAACTCCGCTACCCCGGACATGCCGAATGGCCTGGCGAACGGCAGCGGCGAACTCGGCCACAACTTGATGGATCATCACATGGGAGGCGGAGCAAGCGGCATCATGCCCGGCCACGAAGATAAAATGCCGTTCGGGAATCGTCCCAACGGCATCTATATCCCGCGTTTCCGCAATGTAAAATCCAAGCAGAAGAATTTTATTCGCGGCTACGGTTACCAGGGCAGCGGAAGTCGCGAGGGCTGGTCTCGCGGTATGACTATGGCCGGATTCGGAACGGACTTTAAGAATGCCTTGAAGAAGCCTGGCCCGTGGCGCATGGGGATGGGCGGTTTCGGCGAGTGCCTGCCCAACCACAATAATTTCGTCGAAACTGATAAAGACAAGCTCGACGCGTGGGGAATTCCGACGCTGAAGATTCATTGCGCCTGGGGCGAAAACGAGCTGGCCATGCACAAGGATATCGCCGCCCAGGCCGCCGAAATGCTCGCCGCGGCCGGAGCGAAGAACATTTCCGTTACCGACCAGATCTCCTCTCCCGGACTCGGCATTCATGAGATGGGCACGGCCCGCATGGGGCGCGACCCGAAGACTTCCGTCCTGAACGAACACAATCAGGCGCACGAGGTCAAAAACCTTTTCCTCCCGGACGGGGCTTGCATGGTCTCCAGCTCTTGTGTCAATCCTTCGCTGACTTACATGGCGCTGACCGCGCGCGCCTGCGACTTCGCCGTATCTCAAATGAAAAAGAACGAACTGTAGGCAGGGGGCCCCAGAAATGTCACAAGTGATTCGCTCGCCGAAAATGTACGACGTATGCGTCATCGGCTCCGGCGCGGGAGGCGGCACTGCCGCGAAAATCCTGACCGAAGGCGGCCTCAGCGTGGCGTTGCTCGAGGCCGGCCCGCAAGTTTACCCTGAAAAAGACTTCAAGATGTTGATGTGGCCTTACGAATTGCCGCACCGCGGAGCCGGTGTCGGCGGCCACGCGGAAGAAAATTTCAGCGAGTTCCTGGCTCCCAATGGCGCCTGGGAAATCGAGGATGAGCCTTATTCTTCGGCCCCGGGTTCCAATTTCCAATGGTTCCGTTCCCGCATCGTCGGCGGCCGGACAAACCATTGGGGGCGTATTGCCTTGCGCTTCGCTCCTATCGATTTCCGGTCCGGCACGCGCGATGGCCTGGGCGACGATTGGCCGATCACTTACGACGACCTTGCGCCTTATTACGACAAAGTGGAGTCCTACATCGGCGTTTTCGGCACTCGCGAGAATGTTTCCAGCGCGCCCGATGGAGTTTTCCTTCCGCCTCCGAAACCGCGCTGCACCGATCTGATCGTCAAGAAAGCTTGCGACAAGCTCAACATCACTTGTATTCCTTCGCGCCTCGCTATTTTGACGCGTTCGGTCAACGGGCGCCTCCCCTGCCACTATTGCGGCCAGTGTGGCCGCGGCTGCGTCACCGCTTCGAACTTCAGCTCCAGCCAGGTGATGATTCCTCCGGCGATGAAGACCGGGAAGCTCACCATGATCACGGGAGCGATGGCCCGCGAAGTTCTCCTCGGCAAAGACGGAAAGGCGGAAGGCGTCTCCTACATTGATAAAGCGACGCTCACGGAGAAACGCGTGAATGCCCGCGCCGTTGTTCTCGCCGCAAGCGCGTGCGAGTCCGCGCGTCTGCTCCTGAACTCCAAATCCTCTCAATTCCCCAACGGTCTAGCCAACTCCTCCGGTGTTGTGGGGCGATACCTCACGGATTCCGTGGGCAGCGACGGTTGGGGCGTCATTCCGCAGCTCGAAAAAATGCCTCCTCACAACCATGACGGCGTCGGCGGAATGCACATGTATATTCCCTGGTGGAAATTCGACCGCAAAAATGATTTTCCGCGCGGTTATCACATCGAGCTGGGCGGTGGCCGGAATATGCCCGGCATCGGCTCATTCCATTATCTCTGCGACCATGAAGAAGGCTACGGCGTTGGCTTGAAGAAGCGCGCCAGAGAAACCTACGGCAGCCATATCGGACTTTCCGGCCGCGGCGAAATGATTCCAAATCCCGACACCTACTGCGAGATTGATCCCAACGTCGTCGATAAATGGGGCATTCCCGTTCTGCGTTTCCATTTCAAATGGAGCGACTACGAGCTTCGTCAGGCCCAGGATATGCAGGAAACTTTCCGCGCCATCATCGAAGCGGCGGGCGGCGAATACAAGACCAAAACGTCGATTGGCGGTGAATACCCGTTCGGAATTCGCGAGGGTGGAAAAATTATTCACGAGGTGGGCACGGCGCGCATGGGCGCCGATCCCACGACATCCGTCTTAAATGGATTCTGCCAGTCGCACGACGTGAAAAATGTTTTCGTCATGGATGGAGCACCGCTTGTCACCAACCCAGACAAGAATCCGACGCTGACCATCATGGCCCTGGCCTGGCGCGCATCAGAGCATCTTCTGGACGAAGCCAAGAAAGGTAATCTGTAAACGACTTATGCCGGCCACGAACTCAACAATCCTTCCGCTGGGAGACGAGAAATGAGCGAGAACTCCGTATCGCGTCGCGACATCCTGAGAACATTGGCCGTGAGCGCTGTTGGTGGCTCCGTCCTTCAGGTTATCCCCGCCAAGGCCGCCGAATACGCGCACCAAGCGGTTCACAATGAAAAAACAGCTTCGCCCGCGGGAAAATACACGCCAAAATATTTTTCTCCTCACCAATACGAGATGCTCATTAGTCTATGTGACACGATAATTCCAAAGGACGACAAATCGGGAGGAGCGGTCGAAGGCGGGGCTCCGGAATTCATCGACCTGCTCACCAGCGAGAATGAAAATTATCAGCTAGCCCTTGGCGGCGGGCTGATGTGGTTGGACGGTTTCTGCTCAGATCGCTACTCTAATCTGTATCTGGAGTGCACTCCGGAGCAGCGCAAAGAAGTGCTGGACCTGATCGCATTCAAGAAGAATGCGAAGCACGATCCTTCCTTGAGCCAGGGCGTGGCCTTTTTTGCGTTCCTACGCAGAATGACTTGCGACGGTTTTTATACCAGCAAGATCGGCATCGCCGATTTGCAATACATTGGCAACACCGCATTGCGCGAATTCCCCGGCTGCCCCCCGTTGCCGGAGGCATAGCTGGCCGTCCTCAGGTGAGGAGCCCCACGCCGCGGAAGTCACTTGTTCCAAATTGCTGCTAGTTCTTGTGCGGTTTTCCGCCGCCGCCCTCGTGGTGCTCAGCTGCGGGCGGATTATGTGGCTTGGCTTCCGTGTGTGGCCGGCT
>Ga0209166_10000225_pt1 | contig 72985 bp, 55 predicted proteins | sample Coa_R1_3_FD_187151 | JGI IMG/M metagenome (GOLD analysis project Ga0209166, IMG submission 187151) | Surface soil microbial communities from Centralia Pennsylvania, which are recovering from an underground coalmine fire - Coalmine... | ecosystem: Environmental > Terrestrial > Soil >...
CGGGTCTTGGGCGGGAGGGCTGTCTCAGGGAGGAAATTGAGAGCTGTTGGGAACTGCTCGATGAGCGAAATTCCTGTTTTGGAAGCCTTTATTTATGGACCAGGGTTGAAATCATGGAATGGAAAACTTTTAGCCCATCCGCCGAGCCCAGCATGGCCTCGCTCGATCGGTCCGGATGTGGCATCATGCCGCACACGTTGCGGCCGGCGTTGCAAATGCCGGCAATATTCTCAAGCGCGCCGTTAGGATTGGCGGCAGCGGTGATTTGTCCCTCCGGCGTGCAGTAGCGGAACAGGATCCGCTGCTCGCGTTTCAGTGTGGCCAGTGTGGGCTCATCGCAGAAATAGTTGCCTTCCATGTGGCCGATGGGGACCTTCAGAACTTCCCCTTCCTTGCACGCGCTGGTGAAGGGGGTATCGGCGTTTTCCGTCCGTAAGTAAACCTGTTTGCAAACATACTTCAATCCAACGTTGCGCATCAGCACGCCCGGCAACAGGCCGGCTTCACACAGGATCTGGAACCCATTGCAGATGCCCAATACCAGGCCGCCACTCTGCGCGAATCCAGCAACCGACTTCATGATCGGCGCCAGCGCGGCGATGGCCCCGGTGCGCATGTAATCGCCATAGGCGAAGCCGCCAGGAACGATGATAGCGTCGCAGTTCTGTAAATCGCTGGAGTCGTGCCACAAGAAAGTGACCGGCTCTTTGGCTATCTCAGAGATAGCGTAATAAGCATCGTGATCGCAGTTGGAGCCAGGGAAGATAATGACGCCGAATTTCATAAGATTACTTTAGCGTGAACCGGCCTTGCAGAACAATGACGATCTTTGCTTACGATTCGGATTAGAATCTTAAGTTGTACTTGGTAAATCATAACTCTCGTGGAAATTCTTCCTCATCTGCGCACCACCGGAACCGCCCTGAAGAACTGGTTCATTGCGCAGACTTATGACGCGTTGGCCGTGGGCGCGCTCTGGCTGATCGGGCTTCTCATCATTGGTGTGCCCTGGGCCCCTTTGTGGGCGTTCTTAGGGGCGGTGTTTCAGTACATTCCCAATTTCGGCCCAGTGCTTACCGTAGTAGGAGCGGAGTTGGGTGCGCTGTTCACCGGCTCCGCCACGAAAATGCTGTACGTGCTCATTGTGTATGCGGTCATTGTCGTGGTTGATGGTCTTGTTCTGCAGCCCTACATTATGAAGCGGACTGTCAAAGTGCCGATTTTGGCCTCGATCTTTGTGCCCATCGTGATGGGGTTCTTCTTTTCATTTTGGGGAGTTTTGCTTTCGCCCCCGCTGCTGGCGGTGATCTTTGCCTACCGCGAGCGCTATCGCAACAGCAAGCTCAGCCCCAAGCCGCCGGATGTATTAACAGGCTCTTAAACATCATTCGTACATGCTATAATTTTTGTTTGTCTCGCGGTCTACTCCTGTTAGCGGCTTCCGCCGCGCGGTGGTAAATTTCAAATTGAGATCGAAGAGGTTGCACCATGTCTGGCCATTCCAAATGGGCGACAATTAAGCACAAAAAAGGCGCGCTCGACGCCAAGCGCGGAAAGATTTTCACCCGCCTGATCAAAGAAATCACCATGGCGGCCAAATCGGGCGGCGATCCGGAAAAGAACCCGCGACTGCGCGGTGCCGTGGCTGCCGCCAAGGCGGAAAACATGCCAGCCGATAATATCAAGCGCGCCATCCAGCGCGGCACCGGCGAGTTGCCGGGCGTGACCTACGAGGAGATCACTTTTGAGGGCTACGGTCCCGGCGGCGTGGCCATACTGGTCGAGGTTTCCACTGACAATCGCAACCGCACCGTCAGCGAAATCCGCCACGCCTTTGGCAAGAACGGCGGCAATATGGGTGAGGCCGGCTCGGTCGGCTGGATGTTCCATAAGAAGGGCGACATCGTGGTGCCTAAAACGGCAGCTACGGAAGATCAACTCATGAACATCGTGCTGGAAGCCGGTGGCGAAGATATCCGCGACGACGGCGAAAGCTGGGAGATCATGAGCGACCCCGCCAACTTTGAATCCGTGGTCGAGGCCCTGAAGAAGGCGAACATTCCGATTACGATGTCAGAAATCTCCATGATTCCGCAAAACTACATCAAGCTGGAAGGGGCGCAAGCCAATACAATGATCCGCCTGATCGAGGCGCTCGAAGATCATGATGATGTGCAGCACGTTTATTCCAACTTCGATGTGGATGTAAAACAGTTGCAGGAAGCCGCCAGCTAGGCTCAGCCTGAACTTTCGTGAAAGCCGCCTGCTCGGCGGCTTTTTTCATCTTGGTCCCGACCAAAAGCCAGCCTTGGCCAGACCGCATTTTTCTCTCGCCAAAATTCCTCTTCACCTGTTAGATTCTCAAGCACATACAAATTTACAGGAGAGACTACGAATGAAAGTTGCCGCCGTTGTGTTGATGCTGTGCTCGGCCTTCGCCTTTGCCCAGGGCACAGATCAGAACGCCTCGCAAACCTCGACTACGGAGAAGGCTCCAGCAAAAGCCCGCATGACCTTCGACGAATCGCTGCCTGCTACCTCACTGCACAAGGGCGCATGGGATTTTGGCGTGTGGGCGCAAGGCGGCCACTCCGTCAGCGGCGGCGTGAGCCATACGGCTGTTTTTGATGCCGGGCTGCGTCTGGGCAAGGTGCTGACCGGCCAGCATGGCAGCGGATTCCTTCGTGGAAACCTGGAGTATGCCGGCGACCTGGTTCCAATTTACGTTCTCTCCGGCCCGGTGAATACCGCTTACGGTGTGGCGATCAATCCTTTCGTGATGAAGTGGAATTTTACCGGTGGCAAGCGCTTTGCCCCTTATGCGGAGCTGGGTGGAGGCGTGCTCTTTACAAATACTGAGGTTCCATCTCGCACCTCGAATATCAATTTCACTCCGCAGATTGGTATAGGCATGCACATCTTCACCCGCGAAAAACGTTCGGTCACACTGGATTTCAAGTACATCCACATTTCCAACGCCGGCATGTCGGTACCCAACCCCGGTATCAACACGCTGCAGGTCGGAATCGGCTATCACTGGATGAAATAAATTCTTCTGTAGAGACGTAGTTTTGCTACGTCTCTACCATGTATTTCTGTATACACTCGCCCATATCTTCCTTGCATCTCCGATTCGCTCCCCGATATTCTTGTTCTATCTATGTCCACGCTGGTCGAATGCGTCCCCAACTTCTCCGAAGGAGGTGACAAATCCAAAGTTGACGCCATTGTCGAGGCCATGAAGGTTGATGGTGTCTACCTGCTCGATCGCGAAATGGATTCCGACCACAACCGTTGCGTCATCACCCTGGTCGGCAATCGCGATGCAATTGCCGAGGCGGCCATTCGGGGCGTGGGCAAGGCCGCAGAGTTGATTGATCTGACCAGGCATCAGGGCGCGCATCCGCGCCTGGGCGCAGCCGATGTGGTGCCGTTTATTCCCATCGAAGGAGTGACGCTTGAAGATTGCGTTGCCATCTCCCGGCATGTAGGCGAGCAGATTTGGAAGCGTTTCCGCATTCCGGTCTATTTGTACGAAGCCGCAGCCACAACGTCGGAGCGGCAAAATCTGGAAAACATCCGGCGCGGGCAGTTCGAAGGCCTGCGCGATGAGATTGCCACTAATCCGACCCGTCGTCCTGATTTTGGCGAGGCTCGACTGCATCCTACGGCGGGTGCAACCGTGGTGGGCGCGCGCAAATTTTTGATTGCTTATAACATCTTCCTGAACACCCCCGACGTTGGAATCGCCAAGAAAGTCGCCAAGGCGGTGCGTTTTTCTTCCGGCGGTCTGCGGTTCGTAAAAGGTGCGGGCTTCCTGGTGCGCGGCCTGGCCCAGGTTTCCATGAACCTGACCGACTTTGAGCAGACACCCATCGCGCGCGTTTTCGAGTTTGTCAAAAGGGAAGCAGCTCGCTACGGAGCCGCTCCGGTGAGCAGCGAGATCGTTGGCCTGATTCCTAAAAAAGCCCTGGAAGATGCAGCCGAGTGGTTCCTGCAGGTCGAAAACTTCGATTCATCTTTGATCCTGGAAAACCGGCTGTCGGCTGTCACTTCCGGCAAAGTAGCTGTAGGCGGCCTGCGCGCTGGAGTGGAACCTTTTATCGAGCAGCTTGCCGCGCCCACAGCGGTTCCCGGAGGCGGAAGCGCCTCAGCATCAGCCGGAGCCATGGCTGCAGCCCTTGGACACATGGTGGCTTCCATGTCGCGAGGCAAGAAAAACTATCTTCAATATGAGCGCGAATTGGGTGAGGCCATCGCTCGCCTGGCACAGCTCCGCGAAGAGCTCAAAGCTGCGATTGACGCCGACGCCGAGTCCTATCAAGCCGTGGTCCAGGCTTATAAGTCAGCGAAAGACTCTAAAGACGGCGATACTGCCATCACCCTGGCACTCAAAGGCGCTACGAACATACCGCTTTCGGTGGCCGAAAAGAGCCGCGAGGTAGGAAAGATTCTGGAATCGCTCAAGGCAATCACGAATCCGAAGATGGCTTCGGACCTGACTGTAGGAGTGGCCCTCGCCCAGGCGGGCGTGGAAGGGGCGCTGGCCAATGTAGAAGTCAACCTTGAATCCCTTACCGATCAGCAGTTTATAGGCGAAGTTCGCGCCAAGGCAGCGACTTTGCTCCGGCAGGCTTAGTGCAAAAACCTGAGTATGCAACCGGAGCTGTCGCTTCCACATCGTAATGAGTAAGCCGAATCCATGCTGAAGATTTTGTGTCCATTACAGTATTTGCATGGAGCGCGGCCTCAATCCGTGTCAAAATGGTTACACGAGTTGCGGGAAGCTAAACCGCAGAAAGGTTGCCGCGAGGTACATTTCGGCAAACCAGTTCATCATGAGACGAGTCTTATTCGCTATCTTTGCCGGTGCATTGTTGGTTAGTGCTTCTGTTTCAGCGGGTGCTGCCGCTTTGGGGTCATCCACGCGCAGCGTAATCCCTTCCGAAGTTCAGCAGATCATCTCTGTGGACTACCGCCAGGTCCTCAACTCACAAACCGCCACCGAGCTGCACGACCGGGTTTTGCCCGACAATTTGAAGCAGTTTGAGAACGCCCTGAAGGGCGTGGGTATTGACCCGCAGCGCGATATTGACCAACTGACCTTTGCCGCCTTCCGCGAAAAGAGCGAGCTGCGCATGGTAGGCGTGGCGCAGGGAGAGTTTTCCCTCAAGAAAGTCTTTACGCGTTTGAAGACGCGTAAGATCGCGCCCACAAAATTTCATACCTCGCTGATATATCCCATGGGGAATGGAATGAACATGTCTCTGCTCGACGACAGCACCATGCTCTTTGGGGACCCGACGGCGGTGAAATCCGCGCTTTCGGCCCGTGATGGCGATATCCAGAGTCTGAACTCGAATTCAGATATCCTCGATCTCATGCCCGCGGTAGATTCGGGCGCCGTGTGGAGTGTGCTTGATTCCAAAGGCACGCAAACCATGATGAGTTCGGCCATGGGAGATGTTGCCGGACTGGCCGAGTATCAGACGCTCAGCAAACGCCTGCTCTCCTCTCGCTATGCCATGAACTTTGGCAGCGGAGTGAACTTTGACCTGGACGTGATCACCTCTGACAATATGACTGCCACCACGCTTTCTACTCTGGCGCGGGCAGGCGTGATGTTCAAGAAAACCCAGGCCACCGGAGTGGAAAAAATGGCCCTCGACAACATGACCGTTGATTCCGACAGCAACCAGCTCAAATTCCACTTTAAGAGCGACGAAAAACAATTTCAGTCGTTAATAAACTCTGACCTGTTTGCAGCCATGATCCGCTAGGAAAAAATGCCGCAGATGGACGCAGATCAACGCTGATTTCTTAGCTATGTATGCCGGCATTCTATTTTGATGCGAAGGATCTCCGATGGAGATTGGAATCTCTCCTGGCATCAATCGGATCATTCCTCCTTGCAAGCCAGTGATGGACGAACGCAAGCAGCGCGAGCGCCAGATGAAAGAGGAGGGCAGGCTTCCTCCCGGGCAGTCGCTAACCTTGAAATGGCCGGTCCTGCACTCGGGTTCTGTTCCTGAATTCGATCCTACAACCTGGGATTTTCGCGCGTGGGGGCTGGTCGAAAGGCCCTTACGGCTTACCTGGGCAGAATTCAGCGCTCTTTCCAAAATCCGCACCATGAGCGACTTTCACTGCGTGACCCGCTGGAGCCGTTTCGAAAACGCCTGGGGAGGAGTCGCCTTCAGCGAAATTTTGAAGTTAGTCCGGCCAAAACCGGCTGCGGAATTCGTGATGGTGCATGCCGAGCAGGGTTTTACCGCCAATGTTCCGCTTGCCGATCTAATGCATGACAACGTGTTGTTGGCCACGCATCACGATGGCCAGCCGCTTACGCCCGATCACGGCTATCCTCTCCGTCTGATCGTGCCGCATCTGTATGCCTGGAAGTCTGTCAAATGGGTCCGCGGGCTGGAGTTTATGGAGCACGACGCTCCCGGCTTCTGGGAACAAAACGGATATCACATGCGCGGCGATCCCTGGAAAGAGCAGCGCCACTCTTCGGACTAGGTCGCTTCAAGAATAACGAACAACGAAAGATTTTTCGGAGCTGAAAGCCAACTCTCCCGCGGTAAGTTCATCCCATGGGTGTGAGGTGGACCGTGTGGAGAAAAAGAACATCCCGTTCTATCAGGTTTGGAGCCGCCGCTCTGGGCGCGCTCGCAATCGGTGCATTCGCAGTTGGAGCCTTGGCAATTGGACGACTGGCAATCGCAAGTCTGGCTGTCTATAAGGCATCGCTCAAATCACTCGACCGCCATGCAAAAAGCAAAAGGGAAGAGACGATAGCTTTGGAACCGTAGAGGTAGCTCTACGAATACCGCTCGCCGTACACGTCCATAGAATTCAACTGAGTACATCCCTCCGGTGTTTTACAATCCCTGCTTTCTCATCAACAGGGCGCGCGAAACTAAAGATCCGGCGATGGTCGAGTTTTCCTCCGCCGCATCACCCCGCTTCCGCAGCGTGATGCGGTCGATTTTTGCTCCGGTGTTTACAGGTTGATGCAGTTACTAGCTTAGCGGCTATCGAGCATCCACACGTTGCTGATCACTCCTTCTTGGGAGAGGGCGAGATGCCGGCCATCAGGGGAAGGCACGACCCAGGGGCCATACCGGTTATTCCCTTGTTGCAAGACATGGATATCGCCTTTCAATCCCGCGAACAGCAACGTCCACGTATCCGGAAACTGTGCGGTGACAAACCAGCCACGTCCATCAGATGACCAGCTAAGAATGTGTATGTGGGACCATCCCTTCAGAAGCAAGTCAGTTTGGCGCGATACAGGACTGCCCGGCTCAGCAAAGTAAAGGATGTGGATCCGCGCTTCCTGCAGATCATAAGAGATCCATGCCAGAGCCGATCCGTCGGGAGCAAGGTCCCAGTCAATCGCGGGGGCAGTGGGATCGAAGTCGATTGTAGCGATCTCTTTTCCGTGCGCGCCAGCTCCGCTTACAGGATCGAAGGTGCGGAAATGGATCTGGTTTCCTTGCCGTTCGGCCAACACACATGCCATCCCTTGCCGCTTTGGGCAGTTAAACCGAAAGCCCCAATGTGCATAGCCCGTTACTTTCAGCAGCAACTGGGGAAGCCCACCGGAAATTGGTACCCGCATCAAGCTAAAAGGCTGGGGCTCCTGCCAGTTGTTTTGGCGCTCTATGTAGAGAAGCCAGCGGCCATCCGGACTCACGCGTGGATAGTACACGTCATCCGAAGCTCTCATAACAGGCTCGTCGGTGGCCTGACCCATCACATGTTGAAAGATCGCCCAATGACCAGTGCGGCTGGACTCCAGATAGACTGCTGCGCTGTCCGGGGTCCACGCGTGAGGATAGTCGTCGCGCGCCTCCCCAAAAGTCAAAGACCGCAAGTTTACCAGGGCGTCGTTCTCCGGCTTCAGGTCACCAGCATAGACATTGTGCTGGGTGGTGACTCTTTGGAGAATGATGCGATCACCACTCTTGCTGGCACTTAGGCCGCGCAGCGAATCTCCCCAGGTGGTGATCTGAACAGGCTGCCCGATAGGTTTTCCCGTTCGGGGATCAGTCTGGATTTGCCAATAGTCGGTGCTCGAGTAAGCTGGGGTTCCGGCATCGCTCAATTGGCCGTACATCAGGCGTCCATCGGGAAGAGCGAGTGCTTCGCCGCTGAGCTTCGCGTTGGCAAGAACAGTTTCGGTCTGGCCATTTCTGACGTCGCAGGAAAGAATCTCCGGCGGCCCTCCCTGGTTCGCGCTATGCATACGCACAAAATAGAGGTGGCGTTCGTCTTTCCAACTCAGAGAGCCGAGTGCATCCGTGGATGCGAACGAAACGATACGAGACGATAGCTCTCCGCCTTGCGTGGAAACGAGCGAGATCCCCGGGACGCCTTCCATCAGGCTCTCAAAGGCGATCTCGGTCCCATCCGGCGATACTGCCGCGCCTGCAGCGGTTACGAAGCCGCCAGGATAGTCTCCCAGCTTCACCGGCCTGCTCACGCCAAAGACGGGAACCATCCACAGGCTCCGGTTGGACGACCGCGAAGTTGATCCGGCCAGCAAAACCTTGCTCCCATCGGGAAACCAAGTGATGGCGCCGATTGCCAAATGCGGGTCCGGAGTTGACAGAGAGGATGTCTCGCCTGTGGCGATCGTCTGTATGTAGAGGCCGTTGGGGTTGGAATATGCCAGAAAATTCCCGTCGGGAGATATGGCTGCGGCTGTAACAGCCGCCTCCGGCGCAAACGTAGTGAGCCGGCGCGCGTTTTGCCGTATGGGCGCAACCGGGTGCTGCCACATCCATGTGAGCAGAGCGGTGGCGCTCACAAGGAGGACCACCGCAGCCCAAACTGCGAGCCACGTTCTCCGCTGTGGTGAAGGTGTTGCCACAGCATCTCGGCGTCCTGCAATTTCCTCAGGAACCCCTGTCGTTTCATTCTCCTGGGAGGGTGTGATTTCAGGCAAAGACGGCCGCCCGTTGTGAACCAGCAGCGTGCCGGTACTCTCTGCCCCATCGCCATTCTGGACATTCACTTCCGCCACAAAGCGGTAGCCGCGCTTGGGCACGGTTTCAATGTACTCCCGCCCACCAGGGTCTTTTCCCAGGAGCTTGCGCAAATGGTGAATATTGCGGGTGAGATTGCCCTCCTCGACGAATGTTTCCGGCCACACCGTCTTGATGAGCGCATCTTTCTCCATCAATTGCCCGTGGCTTTCTACCAGGGCCAGCAGCGTGTCCAGGACTTTGGGTTCCAGGGCCAAGGGTTGGCCTTCGCGGAAAAGCACATGCTGGGCGGAGTCCAGTTGGAAGGGGCCAAATTCGTAAGAGGGCGAAACCGCGTCTTTCATACTTCAGACCTGCATCTTCGGCACAAACCTCAAAATGATTGATCAATATCCAGTTAACCCTGCCTGGCGCATCCGAATTTTTTCCGAATAGTTTCCGAACCCTCCCCGAAGGACTTTGCCCGGATAAAAGTTCAATCTACCAGACGAAAACAAAGCACATTACTTGCGTTGCGAAAGAGACTACGGTGCGCCGGGGGATGCCTGTCCAAAGTCAGAGGATTGCTGAGTTGAATTCTAGAAGAAAGTAGACAGGGAGGCAATTGAAAGAATGAGCGTCGCCGACGCGCAAAAGCAGCGCCCCAGGCGGATGACCTGTTTAGAAACGGAGAAGAATTGTTGATGCGACTGAAGAATCCCTGCTTTTGCGGTGAAAAGCCTGTCGCCGGGCTTTCTGCCGGCGTCACGGCCAGCTTTATCATAATCATAGCGATGATTCTGTGGGCCTCGCTCTTGCCGGCGCAGAATGTGGCGGCGGTCCTGCCTGCGGGCGCGAATCCCGGTGACGTGGCAGTGAACCCGGTAACCAACAAGATCTATGTTGTGAACACTGGCAGCAACACCGTGACGGTGATTGACGGCGCCACCAACATCACCACTACGATACCAGTGGCTACTTCGGATGCGGTAGCAGTGAATCCCGTCACCAACAGAATCTATGTCGCCAACACCGCCGGCACCGTAACTATCATTGATGGGGCTACCAATGCCGCTATCACTACTGTTGCCGCCGGCAACGGCCTGACATCTGTGGCGGTGAACCCAGTAACCAACAAGGTCTACGCGGTTGGTCACCAAAGCAACAGCGTAACCGAAATCGATGGCGTAACTAACGCCGTCACCGCGACCATCACCACAGGAAGCGGCCCTGAATCGCTGGCAATAAATACCGTGACCAACAAGATTTACGTAACCGATACCGGCCCAGGTGGTACTGGTAGTGGTACTACTGTAACCGTGATTGATGGCGCTACTCACTCCACGCTCCCGGTTCCTGTTGGGAACACCCCGTTTAACGTCGTGGCCAACCCGATAACTGACAAAATCTATGTGAATAATACCTTCGATGGTACGGTGACTGTGATTGATGGGGCGACGAACACCACCTCTACAATTTCCGCAAACGTCGGCGCAATGGCTGTGAACGCGGCAACCAACAAGATTTATGCAGTCAACAATGCAAGCAAAACGGTGATGGTGATTGACGGCGCCACCAACGCCGTTTCTGCCATCGCAACCACCATTGCGCCAGTGAGTGTTCAGGTGAATCCCGTCACCAATCAAATCTACGCCGTTGGTAACTTAGGCACTGGAAGCGGTGTAGCAGTCATTGATGGAGGGTCCAGCCAGGTTACGGCCACCCTACCCATAAGTGGGGATTCCCAATCTGGAGCGGCAATCAATCCGTTGACGAATAAGGTCTACGTCGTCAGCAGCGGCACTAACGCCGCTAATCCCGGTTTCATAACCGTGATCGATGGAGCCACGAACAGCACCGGAACCGTCAATGCCGGAACCAATCCCTTTGCCGTCGCCACCAATCCAATAACCGGCCAAATCTATGTGGCCAACCGCATGAGCGATAACGTGAGCGTGATTGACGGCGCCACCAACGCTGTCTCTACCGTCAACGCCGGCAGCTTTCCGGTTGCGGTGGCGGTGAATCTCGCAAGCAATCGCATCTACGTGGCCAACCAGAAGAGCAACACCGTAACTGTTATTGATGCCGCCAACAACAACTCCACCACGCCGGTGGGCGTGGGCGTGGCTCCACGCGCGCTGGCGGTAAATCCGGCGACCAACCAGATTTATGTAGCCAACGGCGGGGACGAGATCAACCCCAGCACAGTGACCGTGATTGACGGGCCGACGAATGCCACCACCACGGTGGCGGCCGGAGTCTTTCCTTTTGCCATTGCCGTGAACCCGGCGACCAACCAGATCTACGTGGCCAACCAGGCCAGCAACAACGTGACGGTAATCGACGGCAACACTCACGCGAGCACCACTATTTCAGTGGGGTCCACGCCGTTTGCCATCGCCATCAACCCCCTGACTAACCAGATTTACGTGGCCAATCAGAATAGCAACAGCATAACCATCATCGACGGGGCCACCTTTGCGACGACCAGTGTCCAGGTGGGCCTGGCCCCGATCGCGCTGGCGCTACTCCCGGAAGTCAACCAGATCTACGTGGCCGACCAGGAGGGTGGCGATGTGACCGTAATTGACGGAAACACCCAGAAGACCAGCATAGTTTTCCTCGGACAGGCGCCTACAGCCATAGCGGCAAATCCCGCCAGCGGCAGGGTGTACGTTGCCACCACCGGCGTGGACAACAAAGTAACGGTGATTGATGAAGCCAACAGTGTTGTGTCTTTCGGCTTGACCTCCCCTCCGGCTGCCGTGGCCGCAGATCCCGTGAGCGGCAAAGTGTATATCGCCAGCAATAATGTGACCGCGCTCACTGAACAGCAGATACAACCCTTCCCGCTGGTTACCTCAATCAGCCCTTTGCCCAACAATCACACCACCAGCCTGAATCCGACTTTTACCTTCACCCTTAGCGGTTCTCTTCAGGGGGTCACGCCGGGGCAGCAGGTCTATTTTCAGCTTGATGGCGTTCAGGGGCGATGGCTGCCGGCGTCAGGAACAGCCCCCACCTTTACCGCCCAGCCAAATCTGCTGCCGGGAAGCCACATCCTGTATGCGTTTGCCACGGATGCGGAACAGTCCCAGGGAGAACTCGGCCAAAGCCCGACTATCAGCGGGCCGATTGCTGCCTATGCGTTCACGGTGATCTTACCCAACAGCACGGTTACACTTACTTCCTCGCAGAACCCATCTTTGTTCGGCGCTCAGGTGATCTTTAATGTCTCTGTGAACCCAGCAGGAGAAGTATCTGGGGCGGTGATCTTGAAAGATGGCGCGACCACCATCGCAGGCCCCCAGTTCGTTGCCGAAGACGGAACGCAGGTCTTCTTCGTCTCTATGCTGGCGGTTGGAACGCACTCCATTTCAGCGGTCTACAGTGGAGACCGGAACTTCAGTGGCAGCACGTCGCCGGTTGTCATGCAGGTAGTGAATCTCGCGGCAACAACCATCACTCTGGCGTCATCAGCCAATCCCTCCGTCTTCGGCGATGCCGTGACTTTCACCGCTACGGTCAGCTCCGACTCGGGTACGCCCACCGGAAATGTAACTTTTATGGACGGAAATAATACGCTGGGCAGCGGAGCCCTGAACGGCAACGGGATGGCGAGCTTTGCCGCGCAAAACCTGGCACTCAGCGCTCACACGATCGCCGCAGTTTATAACGGTGATGCTCACTTTAGCGGCAGCGCGTCAGCTCCTCTCACCCAGACGGTGAATCCGGTGCCGACCACGACCTTCGTATTCTCCTCCTTGAACCCATCCAACACCGGAGCCAGCGTGACCTTCGCTGCTATAGTCGTCTCCAATGCCGGCGTTCCCTCAGGCATAGTTACCTTCAGCGATGGCCCTCGAACCTTGGGCAGCGTCACATTGAACGCGAGCGGACAAGCTACCTTCAACATTTCGACCCTGGCGGCAGGCGCGCACTCCATCACGGCCAGCTACGGCGGCCAGACGATCTTCGGCGCCAGCGTTTCCTCAGCGTTGGCCCAGGTTGTGGTGAGTGCTGGGCCCGCGACTGCAACCACGCTCTCTGCTGCACCGAACCCGTCGAATGCCGGGACTTCAGTATCTTTTACCGCGACCGTGGTCTCGGCCTCGGGCGTTCCGTCAGGCACAGTCAACTTTGTTGAGAACAACACGGTGCTGGGAAATGGCACGCTGAACAACTCCGGGCAAACCAGCTTCAGCATCTCCACGCTGAGCGCGGGTACACACTCCATTGCCGCCAGCTACGTCGGCAATGCCAGTTTTGGCGCCAGCACGTCGGCTCCGGTGATGCAAATGGTGATACCAGCAACGGCAACCACGCTTTCGGCTGCGCCGAATCCATCGAACACCGGGACTTCTGTCACATTTACGGCGACGGTCGTCTCCGCATCAGGCATTCCAGCAGGCACAGTCAATTTTGTTGAGAACAACACCATCCTCGGAAGCGGCACGCTGAACAACTCCGGACAAGCCAGCTTCAGCATCTCCACGCTGAGCGCGGGCGCGCACTCCATTATCGCCAGCTATGCCGGCAATGCCAGTTTTGGCCCCAGCACTTCGCCTGTCCTTACCCAAGTTGTGATTTTGGATGGAATCGCCAGCCAAACCACGCTGGCCGTCAATCAGATCATCGCCCCCAGTACGGTCATGGTGAATTTCGGGGTCGTTAAGGGCGGGGCCAGCAACGGGGCCACAATTCAGGTCGCTGTGAGCGGAAGTAGTGATGGCGATTCGATCGTGCTGTTGGATGGAGGCAAACAATTTGGGCCAACTCTGAAGCTTGCCGCTGGCGCTCAAAACTACACTACGCAGCTTGCCGTGGGCGTACACCACATTCAAGCGATATACGTGGGCAATGGATCTTTGGCTGGAAGCGCCTCTGCGGTTATGACTGTCAATCGCTCCCCCGGACCTAGGCCCCGGTGAAAGGTGTTCGCTTGAGGAATTTGAGTGAATGCTTGGACGGCCGAGAAGTTCTAGAAGTTACGCCTTCAGCGGTGCGGCTAGACTTGGCAGGGGCTTTGTTTTGTACCCATCAATTGCCGAGCCGCTCGGCACATCTTTAATAGGAACTGAAGTTCAGTCGGATACCCGCTACCTTCAGGCGAAGGCGATAATTTCGGTAGTTGTACAGTTTGGAATATCCTGCACAGGAAAGCGTTGACAAGATGCCCGTGGCACGCCAGGGCAGGCTCACGCGACAGCCGACGAGACGCCGGCGCTACTTCAAATTGAACCACTACTATGACACTGAAAAGAAAAGACTTTCCAAAACTAACTGTCGTTCTGAATCATTGACAACTTCGGAAGCATAATCGGGTTTACTAAGAAAGCTTGGTTTTCAAGAGAGCGGAGCAGGATAAGAGCTTGGCTAAATGGGGCTAACCCGAGTGGGTAGAAATCTTTTCTTCTGTCAGCGAAGTTCAATGCGCCAGCTCATCGCCGAGCTCGCATTTCTTCTCATTCTACTTATGGCCCGCTCTTATTGTTATGCGCAAAAGACGCCGGCCCGGCTTGTGCTCACTCCGAAGAATGTTCTCTTGCAGCCACCTCAAACGCAACAGCTCACTGCAAAGCGCGCGTTCCTGGGCGGGGTTGCCCAGACGGGTGTGTTTCCGGGGGCTGTGACCCCGATTACCTGGACATCTTCGACTCCTGCTGTAGCCAGCGTGGATGCCGCCTCAGGATTGGTGACGGCAGTATCTACCGGCACGGCCACAATTACGGCAAGATCAGGCCCGTTCAGCGGCAGCACGAATATCATCGTAACCAATAGCCCTCTGAGCGCTATCTGCATAACACCTTCCAGCGCGATGGTTGTTGCAGGTTTGACGCAGCAGTTCGGCGCTACCGGTCTATTCGGCAGCGGAAGTTGTCCGGGCAGCACAGACATCACCGCTTCGGTGACGTGGTCCTCGGCCAATACGGCGATCGCAACTGTAAGCAACGCTGCGGGAACGGAGGGACTGGCCAAGGGTGTCAATCCGGGAGGGCCGATCAACATTACAGCAATGTACGGCGCTGTCAATGCCAGCGCATCGCTGACTGTGAATCCCGCTGTGCTGGTTTCCATCAGCGTCACGCCGAATCCGGCGAATATTCCCAATCTGGGAGACAACCTCACCTTCACAGCGACTGGCAGCTACACCGACGGTGTCAACCGGATGCTTCCTAACTCTCTGACAACCAATATCAATTGGACCTCCAGCAATCCCGGCATCGCCACAATCTCTGCCGTTGGAATGGCCACAGCGGTGGCCCAGAACAAGACCATGATCGCCGTAACCGACCCCAGCACGCTTATCAGCGGATCCGCCAGCCTTACCGTGGGCCCCCTTAACGCCACCACTTATTATGTTGCCCAGAATGGGAATGACAGCACTTTTAGCGGCACGCTGCCGGTTCCTAACGGCAGCGGCGACGGTCCCTTTGCATCGCCGGCGCGGGCGCAGCTTGCGGTTGAAAATGCAACTAAGGGCAACCCGATCTACGTCATGCTGCGAAATGGGACCTACTACCTTCCACTCAGCCCCACTAAACCGGGAACGCTGACTTTCAGCAGCGCGGCCGATTCGGGAACCTCCAGCAACGCTCTCATCACTTGGGAGAACTACCCGAACGAGACCCCGGCTATCAGCGGAGGGGTGCCCATCGGAGCCGGAGGTCTGGGCCTTACCTGGGCGAATGTTTCAGGCAATCTCTGGCAGGTGCAACTCCCGGCGAACGTTCAAGCCAACGTACCACTGCAACCATTTGAGTATCTGTTCTACAACGGGCAGCGCCGCCTGCGTTCGCGCCTGGAATCATCTGCGGGCGTCGGATACTACATGAATGGCAGCACTTGTTTTTCCGCGCAAACCGGACAGCAGGTGAGCACGTCGTTGTGTAATCTTGGGACTTTTCTGAGAGTTGCCGCCGAAGTGCCTCCGGGCACTACCGGCTGTCCTAGTGTCACCAATAGCAACGACGCCACCCAGTCCAAGTGCCTCGATCGTTTTCAATATAATCCCAGTGACCCGGTCACGACCTGGCTCAACCTGAACGGTTCCTATACTGGGAATCCATCGAGCCCGTGCACGGTCAATGCTTCCAATCATTATCCGGCTGGAGATGTCGAACTTACACTCTTCGATGCCTGGACAGTAGACATGATGAGGGTCAATTGCGTTGATACGGTAAACCACATCATCTACTTCACCGCTCCCACCAAGGGCAACACGGGCGTATATAACTTCTTTGGCCCTGGCGTGGGGCATCGCTACATTGTGGAGAATACAGTAGACGCCTTTAACGCGGCCCAGGCCGCGGGACAGACCGGCCTGTGGTTCCTTGATCGTTCCAACCCGCAGTGGATCCTGAACTACATCGCCAATACAAACGAGAACCCGAATACTGATACGGTTATCATTCCGCAGCTTGGCGGCGCAATTCCAGGTGCTCCCGCAACCGACTACGTCGGAGGAAGCCTGATCTCGGCCACCAATCTCAGCTACGTAACTTTCCAGGGCATCACCTTCGAGGCCGATAACTTCATACCTTCGTCCACAGGGTTCAACAATGATGTGAACGGAGAAATGCCGCTTCCGCAAGCCATCGATTGTGAAAACTGCCAGAACGTGACCTTTGACACCGTAACCGTAAGGCAAACCTCGGCCTCGGGCATCCTGTTTGGCGCAAGTGTAGGGCCGCCCTCTTCGTGCGGCGCAGGCACACCGTGCGCACTACTGCAAAATTCCGCGCTCTACGACATTGGTGATAGTCCGGTTCGTGTGGGGCATAGTCCCACGGGCGCTGACACGGCTGCAAAGGTCGTGCAGTTTGTTACCGTGCAAAACAACCTGATCCAGGGCTACTCGCGCGTTTTTGCCGATGGCGAGGGAATCGCCCAGGGCAACGGTCACGATATCTCTTATCTGCATAACGATATTCTCGATGGCTACCACGCGGGCATCTCCGTTTGTAACCTCGGCTGTCCCGGCAATCCCGGTGCGAACGGCACGAATATCGTGAGCCAGTACAACCACATCCGGCAGATCATGCAGGGAATCACCTCTGACGGAGGAACGCTTTACTACAACATCGGCGGCGCCAAGATAAGCGGAACCGGAGACAGGATTTACAACAACCTGGTGCACGATACCACCGACTCATCCATCATTGATAACCCATTGAACCTGCACGGAACCGGCTATGGCGGCGAGGGCATCTACCTGGATGCGCAGTCCGCGAACGTTGATGTGCAAAACAACGTCGTCTACAACATGTCAGCCAGCACCGCCTGGATGACCGAAGGGCCGGCCGCCAGCCAGCAACCCAATACCTTCAACAACAACATCTTTGCTTATGGGCGTTTCGCAATGTTTGCAGAGCAGACTCCCTGGCCCCAAGGCTGTGACACGAATCCAAGAGGCGTGCCCCTGGTTAACATCACTAACAACATCTTTTACTTTGATCTGAACGATCAATCGAACCTCAACAGTTCGCGGGGCTTTTACGTCGTGCAGGGTTGTGCTTACTCATGTGGTCTTCCCTACAATCAGTTCCAGAATTTTGCCGGCAACCTCTATTGGAGGACCGACGGCGCATTTGCCGGCTACAACAAGGCCTTCCATGTCTTGACCAAGGCACCTGCGAATGCCAGCAGTTGCGGTGAGCCTGGGAATCCAGCCACCGCGTGGACTTTCCTTACCTTCAACTTACCCGCCGGAGGGAACGCAACCTGGCAAAATGGAACCGCGCCCCCGCTACCTGTGGCAATGAATGAAGATGCAGTAGGAACGGTGGCAGTCAATCCCCAAATCATCAATCCCACGTTTGGAAATAGCAATAACCCAAGCGACTATGTGCTCAACAGCGCTCCCCTTGCAGGCTTCAACAACGCTGCCACCAATGACACGATCAACAATGCAGGGCAAATAAATCCCTCGCCCAGCCCCGGAACCGTGCCGGCGACCTTCCCAACCTACAATTACGCAACCTTCTAGGGAGAGCGGCCCAGACGGGTGGAGCACATTTGAGCTATATCTTGCGAGTGCTCAATGAATTTTGTTTACTGTGTTATTTCCGTGGCAAACAATTGCGCTTTTAGCTATCTCCATAAACTGGCACGGCCGCGCCGTGAATCAGCCTGGCATCGTCGCTGCACAAGAACAGGATGACGCGCGCGATCTCTTCGGGTTTGGGCCACTTCGCGAAATCCGCGCCGGGCATTGCCTTGCGGTTGGCCTCTGTATCAATGATGCTGGGCAGAACCGAGTTCACTCGCATTCCGGTGCCTTTCACCTCGGCGGCCAGGGAATCCATCAGGGCCAGGGCGGCCGCTTTGGAAGCGGCATATGCTGCTACGCCGGCGCTGTGGTCTATTGCGGCCTTGGATGCAACATTAACGATCACTCCGGCTTTTTGTTTGAGCATGACCGGCGCCACTGCGCGCGCCAACGCGTAGCCGGAGCGCAGATTCAGCGCCAGCATCAGGTCGAAGACTTTTGTATCCAGTTCCCACAACTTGCCGCCGCCGGCAAAGCCGCCGACCGCATTCACCAGGGCGTCAAGCCGGTTGTGTTTGGCAAGAATACTTTCGATGAGTTGGCGCACCGCAGCTTCGTCGGTGACATCAACCCGGCGACCTTCGAGCGCTGGGCCATTCTTGCCGGCAGCGTTCTTTACGGCATCGAATTCCTCCTGCTTCTGATACGTGACCACCACCCTGGCGCCTTCTTCGAGGAACGCCAAGGTGACCGCCCGGCCCAACCCGCCGGTACCGCCGGCAACCAATGTCAACTTACCTGAAAATCTCGCACTCATTTCGTCCTCTGTCCTCATATGTTTAGCGGTTGCTGAATTTGCCGCCGGACAGCCAAATTGCGACTAGCCGCTTTTCGGATTCTATCAGCCCGTCGAATAAACTCCGCCTCTTAGATTTAGCTGAGAAAACTTGCCGCAGATAGACGCAGATATGCGCAGATTTGGATCAATCCTCTTGGATTTTTACCAGATATAGAACTTCAGCTAAGCTCTTTCGCGCCTTTGGCGCTGTAGCATCGCAGAAATGAGATACAGCAAGACTTAAAAAAGTACAAGGTCACGTCAAGAAGACAGAGGTTAGGTACTTGTACTTTTGGATGATGAATTGCGTTTGCAGAGGCTAAAGCCCATCACATTCTGAACGACTTACGGCACGAGTAAACTCGTACCCTGATACAAGTCTTTAATATACGGTTGCTTTTTCGGCAGACTCTAAAAGTCATGCCCTGATGCATGTCTCGAGGCTGCTATCCAAATCGATGATGAAACAGCTCTTGATGACCACAAGGAATTCAGCGTTCCACATGACTCTCAATTTGGGAAAGCAGGTGTTGAACATCGATCAACTGGTTATTAAAGATCTGTTTGGCGACATCGAGGAGCCTAAAAACAGTTGTGTCGCGGACGGAGTAGTAAACATTCAATCCTTCTTTCCGGCCAACCACAATATTGCGGGCGCGCAAGACAGAAAGCTGCTGGGAAAGCGTGCTCTGCTCCACCTTGAGAAGATTACAGAGCTCATTCACGCCCAGTTCGCCATTGCGAAGAGCATCGAGAACGGCAATTCGCAGGGGATGAGCCAGCGCCTTGAAGAATCCGGCTTTAAATCGCCCTAAATCCGTCACGTTACTGTTTTTGTATATTTTCAAATACAAATATCCAGGTCTTGCGTTTTCTTATAACGCAATTCGAGCGCTTCCCAATGTTGAGATTGTATCTTAAAATGTAATTTAATATATATATATATATTCTGATACAATGCAATCGTGCTTTTTAAGTTTAGACGCCGTATATCGTTAGACTGCAACATTGCAATTTCTTATATTGGCCCCCAACCTTCCCCCACGTCCCCCAAGTTGCGGCGAAACTGCCTTGCGGTGTTTGATCGCCAGATGACTGGAACGCTCTACGGTTTTCATTGCAGGCCTGTGAGCGAGGTCCAGTCTGTAGTTACGAATCAAAAGTCACGGAGAGGATTGTGGCGTAGCGGTCCGCAAACTGCAGGGAAATAATGGCGCGTGGTCCCTGGGATTGTGTGTTAACGCTCCGTCCAAGGAGGCATAGCTTATGAATTACGTCGCTTTGATGAGCTTCTGCGAGAAGACCGGGCTCACAGCAGCCGAAGTGAAAGACTATGAAGCGCGCGGCATTATTCGGAGCACAGCGAAGGGGAGCAATCGGTTCTATTCGTTGGGAGAGGTTTATCGGATGAAGGGAATCCTGCACTTTATCCGAACCGAAGGACTGAATCCGGAAGCCGCCGCCGCCAAGATTGACGAAAGAGCAAATACCACAAGTAACCGATAGAGCACTGTTCTCAGCCGAAGTAGAGACGTTCTCATGAAACTTCGGGATTAGCGATTGCGGTTTTGTGCTCGCGGTACACGAATTGCAGCGCACGGGTGTGTAGATTTGGCGTATGAAACTTGCGCATTCTATGGTTGACTTCATTCTGGTACGGCCGGAAGGCTGCCTTTACTGCATCCTGCTGTTGCTGCTGAGCTGGCTTGTGCTAGGGGTTGGCGGATTGGTTCGGCCGCACCGCACGGGCTATATCGCACACCTGTTGTTTCCGCTCGGGGCGGTTGTCAGCCTGGGGGTTGCGCTTGTGGCCGCAACCGCTCTGGTGAGAGGCCCGTTACCGCAGACCTTGACTCTGCCGCTCGGCCTGCCCGATCTACCATTTCACTTGCGGCTCGACCCACTCTCGGCTTTTTTTCTGTTGCTGCTGGGTTTGGCTGGAGTAGGCATCTCGATATTTGCCGCCGGATACTTCCGTTCTGGAGCGGGCACCGCGCCCGGTCTTCTTTGTCTGCAGTACCACGTATTTCTGGCAAGCATGGCCTCAGTCATATTGGCAGACGATGCCTATTTTTTCATGGTGGCTTGGGAAACGATGGCATTGAGCTCGTACTTTCTGGTGACTTCTCAACATCGAATCCCTGAAATTCGCCGTGCCGGCTTTCTCTATCTTCTGATGGCGCACTTAGGAGCGATCTGCATCCTTTTGTGTTTTGGTGTTTTGCAAGGCGGGAGCTGGCAGTTCACCTTCGACGCCATGCGCCGGTCCACTTTGACACCAACTTGGGCAACGGCAGCGTTCCTGCTTGCGTTATGCGGATTCGGGGCAAAGGCCGGATTGGTGCCGTTACACGTGTGGCTTCCGGAAGCACATCCTGCGGCCCCTTCGCCGGTTTCAGCCGTCATGAGTGGCCTGATGCTCAAGACTGCCGTCTACGGCATGCTGCGCGTGAACTTTGACTTACTGCACGTAGGACTTTGGTGGTGGGGGATGCTGACACTTGCGATGGGTCTATTCACCGCCATGTTCGGGGCCATCTTTGCGGCCACCCAGACGGACATGAAACGTCTGCTGGCATACTCTTCGATCGAAAACATCGGACTGATCTTTACCGGCATTGGCCTGGCAGTGTTGTTCCAGACTGGAAACCTGCATCTGTTTGCCGCGCTGGCTTTGACAGCGGCGTTGGTTCATGCCCTGAACCACGCATTCTTCAAGAGCTTGTTGTTTCTCGCCACCGGTTCGGTACTGCACGCCACCAAGCAGCGCAGCCTGGGCAAGCTTGGCGGGTTGATTCGGCGTATGCCCTGGGTTGCGGGTCTTGCATTGATTGGAACGCTGGCGATTGCCGGATTGCCTCCACTGAATGGCTTCGTTTCCGAATGGCTGCTGCTGCAGTCCTTTTTATTTACACCACAAATTCCCCATGCCTTTATCAATATGCTGGTCCCGCTGGGCGCTGCCGCACTCGCATTGACTGCTGCCTTGGCGGCTTATGTGATGGTGAAATTTTATGGCGTGATTTTCCTTGGCCAGCATCGGGAGGCATCTTTGGTCCAGGCCCACGATGCCAATTGGCTGGAGCGATTGGGCCTGGCATGGCTTGCGCTCGGATGCATTGTTCTGGGTCTGGTGCCGGAGTTTGCGCTTCGCGCCGCGGGAAAGGTCACGAATACATTATTGGGCCAATCGGTGGCGCCGTCGCGTGCCTGGTGGATCGCGCCGGTGTCATGGCAGCAGGCATCGTACAGCGGCCTGTGGCTGCTGGCCGGCATTGTTGTAGTGGTTGGTATTACGTTTGTCCTGGTGCGCAGTTTGGTGCATGGATGGATGCGGCGCACGCCAGCGTGGGATTGCGGTTATCGCTGGCAGACATTCCGCATGCAGGATACCGCGGAAGGTTTCGGCCAGCCCATTCGGCACATGTTCGAACCATTTTTTCGAACGGAGCGCGACCTGCCGGCGCCCTCTGACAGTGCTCCACGTTACCGGGTACAGATAGAGGACCGCATATGGCGAGCCTTCTATCTACCTGTCGCGCGCGGCGTTCAGCGCGTGGCGGAGACCATTGGGGGGCTGCAGGGCGGGAGGCTTGCAGTTTACTTGCTTTACAGCTTTCTGACGCTCGTCAGTCTGCTGATCTATGTTCTATGGGTATGACCTCGCATCTGCATCAAACCGGCGAAGTGTTGCTTGCGTTAACCGCGGCGCCCCTCGCGGCGCCCTTGTTTACAGGGTGGATTGCGCAGTGCCGCGCATGGATGCAAAACCGTTCTGCCCCACCGCTGATGCAGCCGTACAGAATGTTGCGCAAGCTCTTTCAAAAAGAAGTCGCTTTGGCCACCGATGCTTCGCCTTTGTTCAGGGTGACACCGTACGTGCTCTTTGGAACAATGGTGCTGGCCGCGGCCATCATTCCCTCCGTGGCTACCGGCTTACCATTTGCACAAGTTGCCGACGCCATTGCGCTCATTGGCCTATTTGCCACCGCACGAATGTTCATGGCGCTTGCGGCGATGGATGTGGGCACGGCGTTTGGAACACTGGGAGCGCGAAGGGAGATGATGGTCGGGTTTCTCGCCGAGCCAGCCCTGCTGATGGTTTTGTTTAACACTTTTCTGCTCTCCGGCAGCACGGCACTGCCGCGCCTGGTGGAAACCTATCGCGCGCATCCCTCACTGATTGAGCCCAGCTTATTGTTCGCCGCGGTCGCGTTCCTGATGGTGTTGCTCGCGGAAAATGCCCGCATTCCCATTGACAATCCGGCAACGCACCTCGAACTGACCATGATTCATGAAGCCATGCTGCTTGAATATTCGGCGCGTCATCTTGCTCTCATGGAATGGGCTGCAAGTCTGAAGCTTTTCAACTATGCCTGCATTGGCTTTGCCTTGTTCCTGCCCTGGGGCATTGCTACTCGAACTACCAGCAACGGCCTGGGATTAGTCATTGCTGTTGCCGCGTTGGCGGGAAAACTTATAGTGGCCGGAGCAGTACTGGCCGTCATCGAAACGCTGTCGGCCAAGCTCCGCATCTTCAGGGCACCGGAGTTCCTGGCAACGGCATTCATACTCGCTGTGCTCGGCCTGCTGGTCCACCTTTTACTCGGAGGGCAGGCATAATGGCCCATAGTTCTCATTTGCTGGCGCAGTTGCTCGATCTGTTCGCTGCCGGACTTCTACTGCTCTCTTTTGCCATGCTTTCCGAGAGACGGACACAAAGACTGGTTACGCTTTTTGCCTGGCAGGGAGCGGTGCTGTTTGCGTCGACTTTGTTGGTGGCCTACAGCGCCGCGCTCCGGGAAGTCTACTATTCCGCGGCGCTGACTCTGGTGCTCAAGGTGATCGTGCTGCCCTGGATACTCCTCAGGCTTATCCGCCGGCTCGGAGCGGAATGGGACAGCGAGTTGTTAGTCAACATCCCGGTAACCATGTTACTGGGTTTAGGCCTGGTGATTTTTGCCTTTGGGTTGGCCCAGCCGATCAGCACACTAGCGACCACTATCACGCGGAACACTCTTGGCATTGCGCTTGCTGTGATACTGCTCGCATTTCTCATGATGATCACGCGCCGCAAGGCCATTACCCAGGTGGTTGGATTCCTGGCCATGGAGAATGGCTTGTTCTTTGCCGCTACCAGCGCAACCTATGGGATGCCCATGGTGATCGAGTTGGGAATCGCCCTTGACGTTCTGGTCGGCATGCTGATTCTTGGCGTCTTTTTCTTCCAGATTCGTGAGCAGTTTGACAGCCTCGATTTGCAGCACATGGAAACGCTGAAGGAGGATTGAATTGGAAATCATGCTGGTCTTGGGGCTGCCGCTCTTCGGCTCACTGCTGCTGGCGCTGTTCGGGGCGCGGCGACTCGCCGCGGAACTAAACGTTGGCGTCAGTCTAGCCACCCTGGTCGCCAGCGCATTTCTGGTGGTGCGTGTTATCAAGCACGGCCCCATCCTGGCATTGGACGAGCAGTTTTTTGTGGATTCCTTCAATGTCTTTCTAGTGGCCCTGACCGCATTTGTAGGCTTTACCACGGCCGTATTTTCCCGGCCCTACATGCGGATTGAGGAACACCACGGCCGGGTTACTGCCAAGCGGTTGCGTCTGTATCACAGCATGTACCAGCTATTTATGACCGCGATGCTGCTGGCGCTGCTGACCAACAATATGGGCTTGTTGTGGGTCGCCATGGAAGCCGCCACGCTCTCGACCGTGTTGCTGGTCTCGCTGTATCGTACACGTGCCAGCCTGGAGGCGGCCTGGAAATACTTCATCCTTTGCGGGGTTGGTATTGCCCAGGCACTGTTCGGGACGATCTTGTTGTATTTCGCTGCCGAGCAGCACTTAGGACAAAATGGCATGACCGCCCTTTTATGGACCCACCTCAACGCTGTCAAAGCGCAGCTTGAGCCCAGGGTGCTGGGGCTGGCATTTGTCTTCCTGCTGGTGGGATACGGAACCAAAGTGGGACTTGCACCCTTGCACAATTGGCTTCCAGACGCCCATGCCGAAGGTCCGACGCCGGTATCGGCGGTGCTATCTGGCCTACTGTTGAACGTCGCACTGTATGCCGTTATCCGTTGCAAGGTGCTGATCGTCGGCTCGATTGGTGCTCGCTTGCCAAGCCATATGCTGATGGTCTTTGGACTTCTTTCAGCCGTACTTGGCGCGTTCTTCCTCTGGAGACAAAAAGACATCAAGCGGTTGTTTGGCTACTCTTCGATTGAGCACATGGGCATCATTACATTTGCCTTCGGAGTCGGCGGTCCAGTGGCCAATTTCGCCGCACTGTTGCACATGACGGTGCATTCGCTCACCAAATCGTCCATCTTCTTCACCGCCGGCCATGCCTCACAGGCAGCGGGAACGCAACGCATGGAAAATATTCGTGGAATGCTTGCAATTAGCCCCACGATTGGCTGGGGGTTGGTGCTGGGTTCCCTGGCGATCCTGGGAATGCCGCCGTTTGGGGTTTTTGCCAGCGAATTTTTGGTGCTTACCACCGCGATGCGAAACGATCCGTGGGCGACGCCCTTCTTATTGGTGGCTTTGGGCGTAGCCTTCGCCGCGATTTTCAGCCGGATACAGCCCATGGTGTTTGGCGAGACCAGTGCACGCCCCTTGCCACACTCTCCGGCACTGGTGCCGGTGTTCGTCCATCTTGCTATGGTGCTTGTGCTGGGCCTCTACATTCCGCCAGCACTTGCGGAGTGGTATCGCGCGGCGGCTCAATTGATTGGATGATCCATATGTGTCCAGACATAACGCAAAATGACTCATTCCGGTTGCCCGCAAATCTGCCAGCAAGCCTTCAGCGTGTAAACCGCCACGAATGGCTTTCAACCGCGCAGCGGCTGCGCCAGGCCGGTGCGGAGTTGGTGACGTTATGGGGAGCAGACGATCGCAGTCGCGACGGTTGCTTTCAAATGTACGCCGCTTATCTTACGGCTGATGAAGTGTTTGTCGTGAGACATGCCCTTGAACCCACCAACCTGACATACCCGGATCTTGCGGGTCTGTTTCCGGCGGCACGGCGTATGGAACGCGCAGTCTATGATTTGCTCGGTATCGCTGCCTATCCAAGGGACGAGCGTAGTTGGTTGCGACATGGAGGCTGGCCGGAGACGGTATTCCCGCTTCGGAAAGATGTGGATGCACAGCGAACGTTTCCCCTCGTCTCTGCCGCGTATCCGTTCGTCACCGTTGCCGGCGATGGCGTGCATGAGATCCCAGTGGGCCCTGTCCATGCCGGTACGATTGAACCGGGACACTTCCGCTTTAGCGTGGTGGGAGAAAAGGTGCTGCGCCTGGAAGAGCGTCTCGGTTACACGCATAAAGGCGTGGCAAAACGTTTCGAGCAGCTTTCGCAGCACGAAGGCCACCGGCTGGCGGCGCGCTTATCGGGCGATACGGCGGCTGCGTTCTCCTGGGCATATTGCACAGCTTTGGAATCGATCACCCATGTCACATGTCCTGCACGGGCGGTAGCGTTGCGGGCTTTGGCACTCGAATTGGAACGTGTGGCCAACCATCTGGGCGATTTGGGTGCGATCGGAAATGACGGAGGCTTCGCGTTCGGCCTCACCCAGTTTTCCCGCCTGAAAGAAGATCTGCTGCGGGCGAATGCGGCGGCCTTTGGCGCGCGCTATCTGCTCGATTACATCGTTCCCGGCGGCGTTGCGGTTGATGTATCAGTATCCGCGCAGCGGTTGCTGCTGGAGCAATGCAAAACTCTGCAACAAGTTATACCGATGCTACGCACAATCTACGACGATCACGCTGGCCTGCAGGACCGCTTGCGAGAAACCGGGCGGTTGGAACATGCCATCGCGGTAGAACTGGGTGCAACCGGGGTGGCCGCGCGCGCGTCAGGGATCGCACGCGACTTGCGGGTGAACTATCCCTGGCCGCCTTATTCCCAACTGAAGCCCAGCGCCGCTGTTCAAAGCTCCGGCGATGTCTTCGCCCGCGTCCAGGTCCGTTTCGATGAAGCCCTGGAATCGCTCCGCTTGTGCAGCGCGCTTCTGCAGGAGCTTCCACCCGAGCCAATCCAAACGGTTGTGCCGGCTGCTGAGGCGGATTGCCTGGGAGTGGGACTTATTGAATCCTGGCGCGGACCTGTTCTCATCGCGCTTGAAACCGGAGCGCAAGGCTCCATCCGGCGTTGCCATGCGCATGATTCCTCCTGGCAGAATTGGCCGCTCCTGGAGTACGCAATTATGGGCAACATCGTGCCAGACTTTCCATTGATCAACAAGTCGTTCAATTTGTCCTACAGCGGGCACGACGGATAAGGAAACTATGCTGAATACCCTTTCGCGTATCGCACGAACCGGCATTCTAACCGAGACTTTGCCGTCTCCAGACGGCGCTGCCTGTGACTCCACTGCGGTGCAGCAAGATATCAGGAGAATCCTTGGACGCGCTCTCTGCATTCGCCATGTTGACGCCGGATCGTGCAATGGCTGCGAACTTGAGATCCACGCGCTGAACAATCCTTATTACAATCTCGAAGGAGCCGGCATAAAATTCGTTGCCAGTCCGCGGCATGCGGATATGCTCTTGGTCACGGGACCCGTATCAGTCAATATGGAAGAAGCCTTGTTGCGGACGTACGATGCCGTACCCAATCCCAAATTGGTCATCGCCATCGGGGATTGTGGGGCATGTGGCGGCATCTTCGGCACAAGCTACGCCAGCCGCGGTGCAGTGGCCAACGTGATTCCCGTGGACCTGACGGTAGCGGGTTGTCCGCCAACTCCCACTGTTATTTTGGGCGGCATCCTGCAGTTGGTCCGGCCCGCGGCGGGCGGCAGAGTTTTTCAGGAGACATCGGGGAGTTCATCCGAGAGCGCGCCAACCCCCGCGGCGAAATGAGGGTTGCTTTGTACTGCGATATTTAAAGTGTGACTTTAAGAAAATGCGTTATTTCCTTGGTATGAATTGCACCCCGGCAGAGGTTTGTTGTTAGAAAATACACATTCACTGCTTAGGCATGGAAGTTGTAATGCCTCTTTCCGCCGTCCAATTGAAAAGATTCCGGCGTTCAATGGCGGCGGCCATCAGGTCAGGGAACTGATCGGGAGTGCAGGCAAACGCAGGCACGCCGAGTCCGGCGAGAACACCGGCAACATTGTGGTCGAACGAGGGCGCGCCCTGATCGCTTAAGGCAAGCAGAGCAATCATCTGAATTCCGGCACCACAGATGGTGGCTGCACGCTGCAACATTTCTTCGCGGTTCCCGCCTTCATAGAGATCGCTGATGAGAATGAGTATGGTGCCGGTAGGGTTCTGGACCAACGACTGGCAATAGGCAAGAGCGCGGTTGATATCAGTGCCGCCGCCTAGCTGGGTTCCGAATAGGAGGTCAACGGGATCATTGAGCTCTTCGGTGAGGTCTACCACGGCGGTGTCGAAGACCACCATGCGGGTACGCACAGCGGGAAGCGAAGCCAGAACGGCACCAAGCACTCCTGAATAGACAACGGATGCGGCCATCGAGCCGCTCTGGTCAACGCACAAAATAACATCACGCAGGGCATTGCGCTTGCGTCCGAAGCCGATGCGGGTTTCAGGAATTACAGTCTTATATTCAGGTTGGTAGTGTTTCAGGTTCGCACGTATCGTACGGTTCCAGTCAATTTCGTTGTGGCGGGGCCGCCGGTTGCGTGTGGCGCGATGCAGGCTGCCAATTACCGCCTGCCGTAAAGGATTCGCCAATTTGCGCTCCAACTCATCCACAACCTTACGCACGACAATGCGCGCGGTGTCCTTGGTTTTGGCGGGCAGCAGGCTCTTGAGCGAGAGCAGGGTGGAAACGAGATGCACATCAGGTTCGATGGCAGAGAGCATCTCCGGTTCGAGCAGCATCTGTTTCAGGTTGAGGCGCGTGAGCGCGTCCTGTTGCATGATGCGGACGACCGATGAAGGAAAGTAAGTCCGGATATCGCCCAGCCAGCGGGCCACAGTGGGTGAAGAAGCCTGCAGGCCGCCGCGACGGTCTTTGCCGGCCCCGCGGTCATCTTCAGCAGAATCATAGAGCCACGACAACGCACTATCAAGAGCAAGGTCAGAAGCGTCGAGAGCGCAGCCGGTGCCATCGGCCTCAGCGCCGCCCAGAACCAACCGCCAGCGGCGAAGGCGCTCGTTCGCCGGGGGGCTCATTGGGATCCTCCTTCATATTTCAAACCGAGCAATTGGGCAACAAGCGGAAGAACTTTGTCAGCACGGGCGAGGTCGATGTCAGACATGGCCGACGCGGCCGTCACCCGGCTTTGGCCATGAGTAACGCGCTCGCCAAGTTGACGGCGCTCTGGGGCCTGGAAGCTGGAGAATGTGCGGCGCAGAATTGCTACTTGTTGCGTGAAGTGGTCTGGGGTGAGCCCTGAGATCCATTCGTCAATGATGCGCCAGAGTTGCTCATCGTGAATCAGAAGCAGGCCACTGCCTTGTAGAAAACCTTCGCACCAGGCGGCAGAGGCGGCGGGTTCATTGGCTGCAGAAAGAGCCAGACTGAAGCGGGCTGATACCTCGTCGCCGCTTAGAACGCCGGCTTCCTGGAGAAGCCTTACTGCGCGGCCCGCGACGAGGCCGTGGAGCTCGGATTGCGAGGCGAGTTTGCGAAGCGCATCGTACCAGCTTTGAGTGAGCTCAGGTTGCTGGATCAGCGCAAGAGCCGCGTTTACCTTGACGATCGCCTGAAACATGGCGTGCGCGGCCTCATCGTTCAGCGAGGCGCAGGCCAGGGGAAGGCCGACGCAGATGCGTGCGACAAAGCCGCGCACCAGGTGCGCGACCGTCGCAGTCTCTGTGCCGCGGACATTGCCGTAGCGCATAACGTTCGCCAAGGCCGGCAGTGCGGCCATCAATTGCAGCGAGTCGTTGGCAACCGCGGCTTCGTTCTCGATGCGTTGCAAAACATGGTCAGCGGCTTCCGGAAGTTCGGCCAGAAGCACATCTTCGATCAACGCGGTGAGTTGCGGCAAATCTTTCGCCTGATCTGCCAGGTGCCGGGTGTAGGCGGTCGTGGCTATGGACAAGATATTGCCCCACGAGCCGCGCTCGATCAACGTGATCTCAAACTCAGGGTCCCATTCGATCTTCCAGATTTCATGGAAGGTGCCCTTGCTGCGATGCCCGCCGGTCTTTTGTTCCCCCCAGGCGATTCCCAGCAACCGCAAGCGATGCAGCAGGCGGCTGCGCTCCAAATCGGTTACGTTGCGCAGATCAAGATCGAGCTCGCGCTGCTCGGCATCTGGCTTAAGACGCAAACGTTTTTGTTCGCTGGCAACATCTTGTTGCAGCGGAACAGCCGGAGTCTCTGCCGGCACGGAACCCATCTGTTCGCCGACGATCAGCTTGCGCTGGATCAACTGCAATGGCGCGGCATTGCCGTGGCATAGAACCGACAGAGTGGCCTCATTCAATTCGGCCAAGCTGGGCAGCGGGCGCTCGCGCAAACTCGCCAAAGTTTCGCTCAGCCGGACGCTTTCGATGATGTGTGCGGAGGAGGCATCGAGATCTTCTTTACGCAAGAGCCGGGCAATCTTGGTCATCCAACGGATAATGGGCTGATCTTTCGCCGTCCAGAGATGGTGGTACCAGCCGGGAGAGTCGACACCGGCGCCGTATCCGCTGCGGAAGGAAAGGCGTCCGTGAGTCCAGGGGACGCAGGTGGCCTGCACCTTAAGCCTGGGCAGGCCCTTGAGAATGGCAGCATCGTCTTTTGCCGTGGGCATAGTCTGCAATGCCGGCACATGCCACGCGCCGCAAACCACAGCGATCTTCTCAAACTCTTTTTCAGCGGCGCGGATGCACTGCCGCATGTAAGCTTCCCGCCGGGCTTCGCGCAATTGATAGGCTTCGCCGCCCTGGACGGGTAATTCTTTGCGAAGAGTGGTCATTGCCTCTGCGATAGCGGGGAAAATATCGCCTGCCGTCTGGCGATGTTCTACCATGTGCTCCCACCAACTCTCGCCGTCCTCGAAGCCGGCGGCTGTCGCGAGCCAGTTCAACGGGTCTTCATGTATGGCAATGGAAGCTTTGGCATCACCTTCTTCCGGCTGGCTTTCCTCGTTGTTCGTGTCCGGGGCTTCGTTCTCAGGCGCGTTTTGCGCAGGCAGGACATTCTCTGGGGGGGAAGTCTGGGCTGGTTGCGCTTTCGCTTTTTCCCGTTCGAGTTGCTCATGTGCAATCGCGAAATGATGAGCTTGCGGCAGATCCATAAAGCGGATTGGTATGGAGTGCCGCGCCGCAAACTGTATTGCCTGCCATTCAGGGGAAAATACCGCCATAGGATAAAACGTCGCCAGTTTAGGCTGATCGGCGGCATATAAGAGCAGCGCGATGGGCGGCTTCATCTCTTTATAGGCAAGCAAGGGAAGGAGCGGCTCGGCTTCGGGCGGACCTTCGACCAGCAGCACATCGGGCTTCAGCGCCTCAAGAGCAGCCAGCAGGCTGCGCGCGGAGCCGGGGCCGTGATGTCGAATTCCGAAAGTGGTGACAGGCATTCAGTCCAAATCCTTGCAGGCGCGATAGAGATCTTTCCAGCCGCTACGCTCTTTCACCACGGTTTCTAGATATTCCTGCCAGACAACACGATCCTGGACCGGATCTTTCACTACCGCACCCACTACACCGGAGGCAACATCTCCCGCGCCCATGGAGCCATCGCCGAAGTGCGCTGCCAGAGAGAGGCCGTTGCAAATCACCGAAATGGCTTCCGCCGTGCTCAATGTGCCGGTAGGCGCTTTGAGCTTGGTCTTGCCGTCTTCTGTTTTTCCATCGCGCAACTCACGGAAGATTGTCACTACGCGCTTGATTTCTTCAAGCGCAGGCTTTTCCGACGGCAGTTCCAGGGCACGGCCCAGGCTTTCGACCCGGCGTTGGACAATATCAACTTCTTCTTCTGCCGTCGCAGGCACGGGCAGAACAACAGTATTGAAGCGCCGCTTCAGGGCGCTGGAAAGTTCATTGACTCCGCGGTCGCGGCTGTTGGCGGTGGCGATGATGTTGAATCCCTTTGTTGCCTGGGTTTCTTCGCTCAGCTCGGGGATGGGCATGGTTTTTTCGGAGAGAACAGTAATCAGCGTGTCCTGCACGTCGGAAGGTATGCGCGTCAGCTCTTCGACGCGCGCGATCTTGCCATCCTGCATGGCGCGCATAATGGGACTAGGCACAAGCGCCTTGAGCGAGGGACCTTCGGCCAGCAGACGGGCATAGTTCCATCCGTAACGCATGGCTTCTTCGCTGGTTCCGGCAGTGCCTTGCACCAGCATGGTTGAGTCTCCACTAATTGCCGCGGACAGGTGCTCGGAGACCCAACTCTTGGCGGTTCCGGGTACTCCCAACAGCAACAGGGCGCGGTCTGTGGCCAGGGTGGCCACGGCAATTTCCATCAGGCGGCGGCTGCCGATGTACTTGGGCGTGACTTCGAACTTGTTTTCCAGTTTGCCACCAAGGATGTAAAGCGAGACCGCCCAGGGAGAAAGTTGCCAACTGGGAGGACGTTGGCGCTTGTCCTGTTTCTTGAGCTCTTCAAGTTCCTGGCTGAAGAGGGTTTCAGCGTGTTCACGGAGAACAGCTCTTGCAGTGGCGGGTTTCGTCATTTCTCAATCTCCTTAAGCATTTTGGAGCGGAAGTTCAGAATCTCTATCATGGTTTGAATGGGACGCTGTAACTGCGGCAGCAAGTCAGCAGTCCATCCTTCTTGAACCGCATCAGCCAGTTTGACTGGAAGCCTGGTAGCGAATACTTCCGGCTGCTGAAACCAGTTCCAGGCAAATTTGATTTTGCCGGCGGTGATCTGCTGGGTTTGATAGCGCAACAGGTCGAGCACGGCGCGTCCTAGATTTATACTCCAGGGGCCAGGACAGACTTGAAGCAAGTTAAGGCCAGCTTGCTCGTTCCCAAGTTTTTCGCGGTCACGTTTAAGGAGTTTAATGACGGCTTCTTCGCGTTCTTGTGCCGGCAGGACTTCAAGCACCGCGAGCAGGCGGTTGTCTCTGGAGTTTTCAAGAGCGTAACCCAGCAGAGCGCGGGCCCATTCCAGGTCCGGATGGCGGCGAGTGGCCGCAGCCCAAGCGGGGAGTAGGTCATCTGTATAGTCGGAAGCGGCTGCAGCTTTGATACATTCCTCGGGCTTGATGCCGAGATGCTGTGTCCAGAACGCGACCGGCGCCAATGCCAGCATCTGAGCCAGCCACCACGCCTTTTCACCTTTGCCCTGGGGAGGCTTGGGTTCAACACCATCGCGTTGTAGAACATCGTCGCAGGCGGAGGGCAGGGTGATCTCAAGCGCAACGTTACCCCCGAACATTTTTTTCAGCTTTGATCCAGTTGCCTGCGATAACACAACCAGAGGCTTGAGGCGATCGATCATGCGCCGTACCAGGCCAGATTGCGGCATCTGTGCGAGGAACTCCACGGCTTTCTGACGTACTTCCTTGCGCCGGTCATCGAGGGCAGCGTCGAGAAATGCTTCGTCAGCCATGGTCAGACCTGCTTGCAACTCGGCAATGAAGGCGATGCGGTCATCGGGCGGATCTTGTTTCCAGGTGGAAGCGATAAGCTGCAACGCCTCGGCCGGACGCTCGAGGCGCAGACGGCGAAGCAACATGACGCGGTCAGCACGTGAGCTGACTTCCCAGTCCTGGTGAGAGATGGCTGCACCGACGAAGTTCCACGCTTCATTTTGCGCGGCCAGCCATTCACCGCGTTTTCCAACCACGGCTGCCAATTGCTTGCGCAGACTGCTCTCTTTGCGCGCCGCATCCAGAACTTCTGGCAGTAACTCTTCGGGAACACGTTTGCCTGCCGCGTGCAGCGCGGCCAGGAACTCGGAAAGCAAGATAGTGTGCTCACCTTTGAGCATGCGGCGAAGATAGACAGCGGCGCCGGGGCCGCATCCTGGCAGCGAATCTTTTTTCGCAGGCGGTGGAAGAACTGCCGATGTTAACGCCGGAAGGGCGCCGCAGCGTTGATGAAGCGAGACGATGGCAGCGGCGGAGAGCAGGCTGGCTTCGCGCTTGCTTCCATCGAGTTGCGACAACAAAGCGCGCGAGGGATGATCGAGCATGGGCAAGGAGCCACGCTCAGCGCCGAGCAGGCTCGCCCTGACGATCTGCTCCCAGCATGATTCTTCGCGCACAGGCTTAGGACTCGAACTCAACGAACCTCCCTTCAGCCACCGCACTCAGAGGCATCAGATAGTCACCATCCCATTCGCCAAAGACGTCGATGGGGTGGCCACCGCCCAGGGCTGCGAGATTCCAACTTGACTGAAAGTGAGGATGCAGTGTCACCTGATGCCTCTCGCTCCCAATCAGCCGCCAGGCTCCATCGTGATCCATAGGGATAACTCCGCTGAGCGACATGGGATAGCGCTGCAGCCAGGGATGGCGCGCGACGAACTCGCTCCAACCGATGATTTCTTCGGTGAGACTTCCGCCTGAAAGCTCACGAGCAACCCTGGTATTTTCCGAACGGGTCTTGAGCAACGCGCGCAACCCAAGCCGGCCAGGGAAAAATACAAGTTCGCCTTCAAAACATGTGCCCGACATCAATCCGGAGAATGGCGCCTGGTTGCCATAGGCGAAGGTCAGGAGCAATGCGGCCCGCATGCTTTGACGACCCTTCAGCCAGCAGCGCTGCACCTGGAGACGGTCTTCAAGTTCGGTGCGTTGTCCAAGCACGGTCCATTCGTCGCTGATACCGGGCTGCCGTTTCAACTCATCCTGGTCTTCGGTCCATCCGATCAGGGCGCGCATGTCGCTCTGTACATCCTCAGGCAAGGACTCGATGCGCTGGAATCCCTCGAGAAGGAGATGCAGCCGTGCTGCATGTTCAATCATGCGTTCTTGCCATCCCGCGCCCAGAGAGGGCAAGATGCTCAATTCGCGAACAAGACGCGCCAAGCCTGGCGCCTGAGCATCCACTAATCGGGCGGCTGCGTTTTCCCAGAAGGCAGGATCTTTGCTGGAGGCCTGGGCCACGCCGGTGCGCACAAAATCCTCGAGCCAGCGTTGTGAGTCAGCAACGCCATTCTTCACGCGCTCCAGGCGTTTGGCAGCGGTCTTGGCTTGCGCTTCAGGATCAGCAGGCGCCTTGGATGCTTCCAGCTCTTTGGCTTCCTTCTTTGCGGCACGGCCAGAGCGGCTTTCAATCCACTTTGCAACCCATTCCGGCGGAGAGGACTGGTTGAATTCCTTTAGTTGTTCAGCGAGGAGCAGAAAAAGCGCAAGGCCGTGCTTGCAGGGAAACTTTCGGCTTGGACAACTACATTTGAAGGCCGGCTCGGAAAGATCAATCTGCGCCTGATAGGGCTTGGAACCACTGCCTTGACAAAGTCCCCAGACTGCTCGTTCGTTCGTGCCCAGGCCCGACCATTTCTTTGGATTCAAAAGACCCCGGGCTGCCTTGGCAGATGCGGCATCCGGCGAAAGCTTTAAAATTTGTTCCGTGGTCCAGTTCAAGCAGGGCCTGCCCGTTCAGAAAACAGTCTAGCAGGTAAGCTGCCGGCAAGTTTCCTTTAAACAGCGGCTCTCTCGCCCGGAATCCCCACGATTTTATAAGCTTCTGCGAGGGTACGCACGATCTGAAGATTTGGCCGGGTCTCTTCGGCGAGCATTTGATACATCCGCGACATGCCGAAGACAGCTTCGGCTGGGGCTACCATGACGCGAATCGCGTCTCGCACGAACAGGCTTGGACTGGTGGCGCACTCGCGCACCGCGGCAGTGGATACTCTAAGTTTGGTCACGCCGGTAAGATCGAGTATGTAGGAAAAATCAGGCCTGAAGTCGGGATGATTGGCTATTTGGAAACGCTGTTCCGATAAATCGTTGTCTTCCAATTCTCCGTAATAGATGGAATGCACCAGCTTCAACTGGGGATCGATTCTTAGGTCTCTCGGCAAATTTTTCGCCTCCGACCGGTTGTCCGCATTTGAGCTTAAACAACGAGAACTACAAATATAGATTACTCCATTTTTGGAGAAAAATTGCCTTTGTTTTACCACAGAGACACAGAAGCACAGAGAAACAAGAATTCTTAACGGTGGTTCGCCTCGACCATATCTTTGGACCGGGCATTTTCTTCCAATTTTTTTGCATTGGATTGATCGCAAAGGCGAGCGTTAACAAGTCTTTACAAAATCTAATGTAGTCGCAAGGAGTGGATGTGCGTCCAACCCTTAGAGGTGTTTCATGATGGGATGCGGTTACATCGCAAGGGCAAATAGTACGGGACGGACGGACTCATCTTTTACTACTCATACTCATCCAAATTGTTCGAAGAAACCTAAGACACCGCTAGTGCTCTGCATTGATGACAACGAAATGATATTGGACGTGCTGCAAGAAATCCTCACAGCACGTGGGCTGCGTACCCTCTGCGCCGCCGACTGTTTCTCGGGCATTCACCTGGCAAAGTCAGAGCCGGTTGATCTGATCGTGCTCGATTATGAAATGCCACAGATGGACGGATTGCATCTGGCAAGAGAATTACGCAACTGCCGGCCGGGGGTCCCCCTGATCATGTTTTCAGGCGGCCTTCCTTCGGGCGAGGTTGCAGAGACCGTTTCAAAAATCATTCGCAAGGGAGACGGGGTGTTTTCGCTGGCGGATGCCATTCATGAGGTGCTTGGGGAAAGATAGAACGGCAAGAGAAGCCAGGGGGCTCCCACCTTAATGCGGCAAGCGGCGTAATAAATCTGCGTTCAAACACAAGGCTGATCCACGGCACGAAGCCGAAAACTTGCCATCACTCTGTAAACTGATGGCTGAGGTGATCGGCATGAAGTGGATGGACCTGCTGTTTGGGAAGCCGTTGCGAACGTCGGAGGAGCGGGCCGAGGAGATTGGGCCCGTCGCCGGCGTCTCCATCTTTGGGCTGGATGCACTCAGCTCAGCCGGGTACGGACCGGAGGCGGCGCTTACGATCCTGCTTCCTCTGGGCGCGCTGGGGTTGTACTACATTGTTCCCATCAGCACAGCCATCATCATTCTTCTGACCATCGTTTACTTTTCCTACCTGCAGACAATTGGCGCGTATCCGCAGGGCGGCGGCTCCTACACCGTGGCGCACGAAAATCTGGGTAAAAATGCGGGGCTGCTGGCCGCGGCCGCGCTGATGATTGACTACATATTAGTAGTGGCGGTCGGTATCTCTGCCGGAGTGGGGGCGCTGGTTTCAGCCATTCCCAAATTGCAACCGCACATACTGGGGCTCTGTCTGGGCATCCTGTTCTTCATTGCATTGGTCAATTTGCGCGGCATGCGCGAGGCCGGCGCGGTCTTCATGCTGCCGACCTATTTATTTGTAGGAACGCTGGGGATTGCAATTTTGATCGGGATTGCTCGCGTGCTGATGAGCGGAGGGCATCCGGCGCCGATTGTGCCTCCGCATCCGCTGCCGCCTCCCAAGGCGATGTTAGGAATCTGGCTGCTGCTGCAGGCGTTTGCCAGCGGGTGTACGGCCATGACAGGAGTGGAAGCGGTGAGCAACGGGGTGCGGGCGTTCCGCGAGCCGAGAACGAAAAATGCGCGGATTACGCTCACCATCATCATTGGGATCCTGATTCTGCTGCTGGCGGGAATTGCCTACCTCGCCAAGGTGTACCACATTGGGGCTACCGATCCGGGGCAGCCGGGATACGAAAGCGTGCTCTCGCAAATGCTGGGAGCGATGGCGGGAAAGGGCATCTTTTATTACGTCTCCATAGCGGCGATCCTGCTGGTGCTGGCGTTCTCCGCCAATACGGCATTTGCAGATTTTCCCCGGCTTTGCCAGATTGTTGCGCGGAACAAATACCTGCCCACATCGTTTGCCTCGCGCGGCCGCAGACTCGTGTTTACCCAGGGCATTGTCGTGCTGGCGTTTTTTGCCGGGACCCTGCTGATTATTTTTAACGGCATTACTGACCGGTTGATTCCGCTGTTTGCAATCGGGGCGTTTATGGCTTTTACGCTCTCGCAGGCAGGCATGGTGGTCCATTGGAAGCGAGTCGGCGGGAGAGGCGCCGTGCACAGCAGGCTCATCAATGGCCTGGGTGCGATCGCAACCCTCGCAACGGTGGTGATTGTGCTGGTCGCGAAGTTTGTTGAGGGCGCATGGATCACCGTGTTGCTGATCCCGGCGCTGCTGATCCTGATGAAGTCGGTCCGCAAGCACTACGCGCGCATCGAGAAAGCGGTGAAATCAGAGACGCCACTTGATCTGGAGAATCGCACTCCTCCGGTCGTGATTGTGCCAATCGCCGGCTGGAACAAGATTACGAAGAAGGCCTTGTGCTTTGCGCTAAAGTTGTCCCCGGACATCAAGGCAATTCATGTTGCGGCGGAAGACGAACGCGAGGACCTTTGTGAGAGCCTTAAAACAAGGTGGAAGCACCTGGTGGTCGAGCCTGCCACCCAAGCAGGACTGACGCCGCCCGCACTTGAAATTGTGACTTCCCCCTATCGCCAAGTGTTGTCCCCGATCGTCAAAATTGCGCAACGAGAGGCAAAGGCCCATCCGGAGCGGCAGATTGCCGTGGTGATTCCGGAGCTGGTTGAGCACCGCTGGTATAACTACTTTCTCCATAATCAACGCGCGGCCGTGTTGAAGGCCAAATTGTACTTCCTGGAAAACCCGAGGATCATCGTGATTAACGTGCCCTGGTACGTGATACCAAGCTCCAGGCCCCAAGCGGCAAGGGCCAAGAGTTAAGGCGCCGGCCTTCGGCCTCCAATCGATTTAAGCAGCATCTGGCCACACCAGCAACTCTGGTTGCATCCAAGGTTTTTGTGCGAGTTGCAACCATATTTTTGCTGTTGTTGGTTAGTCTCAACCTGATGAGCTGCGCGGGCGGCGGCGGGGTTGGGACTGGAGGCGCTGGGGGTAGTTCATCGGGTAGCGGCGGTTCGGGAGGATCGGGAGGCGGCGGCTCCGGAGGTGGCGGGGGTGGTGGCGGCAGCGGCGGGGGAGCAGGTGTCCCTGTCGCGGATCATGTTTTTTGGGTAGTGCTTGAGAACCATAGTTTTTCGCAGGTTATTGGAAGTTCCGCGATGCCGTACCTGAATTCGCTGGCCGCCCAAAATGGATTGGCGGCGAATTATTTTGCCAACACTCATCCTTCGATTGGCAATTACTTTATGCTGACTGTGGGCGCCATTGAAAGCAACGATGACGCGTTTGCCGGCACCGTCACCGATGACAATATTGTGCGGGCGCTTACTGCCTCAGGCAAGAGCTGGAAGGCCTATCTGGAAAGCTTGCCGGCGGTGGGATACACGGGCAATGACATGTTGCCCTATGTAAAACATCACAATCCTTTTGCCTATCTGTCTGACGTTACCAGTTCAAGCGTGCAGGCGAACAATCTTGTGCCGCTCACGCAGCTTTCATCCGACTTGAGCGCGGGCACATTGCCCAACTTTGCCTTTCTCGCGCCCAACATTCAGAACGATGCCCATGATTGTCCGGCGGGCATGGCAACCTGCACGGATGCCGACAAGCTTGCCGCCGCCGATGCCTGGCTGAAAAACAATATTGACCCCATCATCAAGAGCCCGGCCTTCAGCAACGGTATTCTGGTCATTACCTTTGATGAATCCGTGCAAAGCGATATAAGCCACGGCGGCGGGCAGGTGGCGACGGTCATTGCTGGTACGCATGTCAAGAGCGGGTTTAGCTCTACTACGTTGTTTCAGCACCAGGATACGCTACGGTTGATTTTGGAAGCACTCAAGGTAAGCGACCGGCCTAACCTGACGGCTACGGCAAATTCGATGGCGGAGTTTTTTAATTAGCAGTCAGCAATCAGCGTTCAGCTTTCAGCCAATGCGGGTTCTTGTGCCTCGGACAAGAAAACGCAAGATTCCTTCGGCAAGCTCAGGACAGGCTCTTCGCGCCAAAAAACGGCGCTCAGGATGACAAAATGCAAATGGGATTGGCGGATTAGTACAAGCTCTAAATTAATGGCCTATGTTTGCCACTGCTTGTGGACCGAGGCGGTGGCAGAGTTGCGATAAATACAGGCTCGAAGGAGCTACGGGTTTGCCCGGCAAGTCAAAGATTCCGTCGGCGAGTTGGGCATCGTCGCCGCGCGCTTCGACCTTGGCCGGTTTGCCTTTGCTGCCAATCGCCCAGTTTTCCGCGCCCGGCGGTTTCTGGATCGCCAGCGTATCAGCAACGCTGTTCCAAACCACGCTCCAGCCGATGCTCCAACCGTGACCGGAGCCTGCGTTGCCGCGATTCACGAAATCAATTCCGCCCTTAGGCAGGGAACAGCGATCAATGAGCAGGCCAGTGGCCCAGCGCTGATGTGGTTCTATCGCCGCTACCTCGTGGGAACCTGAGCCGCTGAAGTTACAATCGAGGACAACGTTGGGTCCCTGCGTTTGCGCGCCGGTCACGAAATAGAAAAGATCGTCGCCAGTGGAAGAGCATTGGTCGAACAACACCTGGGTGCCAGTTACGGAAAAGTCCGCAGGATGGGCGTGGCCTTCGGTGGTTGCACTGTGCCTGATGCTTACGCGCTCTACCGTAATCTGTTTTGTGCCACTGCCGATGGCAACGCTATCCACAGTTTCTTCCGCGGCGATGTCGCGGACCCAGCCGTCGAGCACAGCCTGCATGCGCAGCAGATGATTGGCGGGCTGGCCCAACGCCTGGGATTGCGGAACGGAGACCACACGCAAACTTTCTACTCCTACCTGCGTGATGCGTCTCGGGAAATCGTATTTATAAATCGAACTGCCGGGCGGGTTGAGAAATTGAGCATCCATGGAGTCGGTCAGAGGCGCGTCGAGAGTGATGGTGTTTCGAGAAATCGCCTGGATCGTGCGTTCGGTGCGAAAGCTGCTACCTTCGCGGACCCAGGTTTGGCGCTTGCCGTCGCGAACGAGTTTGTCCATTCCCATGAAGTGGACCCATGCGGCGGTGGTGGGGCGCTCGACAATGACCGTATCGCCAACCTGAAAGCCTGATTTATCGCTGACGTGCAGTGATATGGCTCCTGCGAGAAGGTAGGAGTCTGTGATCTGCACGGCGTTCCCGATTTGTTCCGCCTTGCCCTCGCCGTGAATCTGAACAAAGGTGTGCGGCTTGCCCGTCATGGTGATGGTGGTTCCACCTGCGCCGGAGCCGCTACCACGCAGTACGACGCCGCTGGCGCCGATTTCCAAAGGCGCGCTGACTTTGTAAGCGCCGGGGGAGAGCAGGACGGCGCCGCGAAATCCATTGGCCAGGGGAAGGGATGATACCGCGTTGATTGCGTTCTGAATGGAGGAGGTGTCGTCTCCGCCTGAGGGTTTGACGGTCGCTTTCACCGGAGGCGAGGGCAGCGCAACTCCGCCGCCCATGTAACCCGCGGAAGAGAAGTCCATAATGCGGTCGCCTTTGGGTAAGGTCTTGTAGGTGAGATCGCCGCTGGAATCGACTCTGACCCACTGGCTGGTGGCGCCGGCGCCATCTATTTTGTCGCAAGGGTTGGTGGATTTATCAGCGGCGCCTGATGAAACAGCCAAAAGAAGAATAATCAGCAGATTGCGAAGCATGTTGCTTATATTATCCGGATTTCGACTCCACTGAAATCGTCCCCCCCTTTTTTCAATGTAGTCTTTAACCGGGCTTTCATGATGGCTTCCCATTTAGGAATCCAAAGTCTTAATATCTTTTATTGTCGTGGCCCTCAATCTTCTTTAAGAATGGCAATAGCATTGATAGAATTCACATTAAGCTTTCAGTCCTGTAACGGCCAGAAGTCCAGGGCGAATGTCTCACGAAAGTCAGCTTCTTGTCGTCCCGCGCACTTTTTAGTGCGCTCATAACCTGAAGCAGACACAGCAGGCTCATCGGACGTGGCCAATCGAATTTTTCCGGCAACAGCCACCGCGTGGAGCGGTGCTTTAAAAGTGGAGAGTGCTTGGAACTGCAATCCTTTGACGAGGCTTATTTCCAACGCCTCCGCGCTGGCGACCCCGCCACGTGCGATCATTTTGTCGCGTATTTCAACCAGCTTCTGCTGATCAAGCTGCGCAGCCGGCTGCGCTCGCCGCAGGCCATTGAAGACGTTCGCCAGGAGACATTCGCCCGTGTGCTGACCAGCCTGCGCAACGAAGGAGGAATCCGCAATCCGGCCAGTCTGGGCTCGTTTGTGAACTCGGTTTGCAATAACGTGCTGCTGGAACACTATCGCTCCTCTTCGCGAAACCTGTACCTGGAAGATAATCCGGTGGATCCTCCTGACAAACGAATCAACCTGGATGAGATGCTGGTCACCGAGCAAACCCAAAAGCAAGTGCGACAGATCCTGGAACAGCTCCCAAAGAAAAATCGCCGTATTTTGTATGCGCTCTTTATCGAGGAAAAGCACAAAGACCAGGTGTGCCAGGAGTTCGGCGTTAACCGGGACTACCTGCGGGTACTTCTGCACCGGGCCAAACAGAGCTTCCGGTCCCTTTACGAGCAGGAGCACAAAGAAAAGCCGGTCTTGAGTGGAGGAAAGAACAAAACCAACAACTGATCGTTACCTTGGTAATGAAGCGTTTGAGCCGTCAAAACAACTACCACCAGTGCACCGGTGGCCGCCGAGGCAAGCCTAATGACCCACTTCGAGGCAATTGAAGGCAGATTGGCCGAAGGTTACCTGTTGAGAGAGCTTACAGCAGAGCAGCGGGAGCAATACGAAGAGCACTATTTTAGCTGCTCTGAATGCAGAGAAGAGGTACGGTGGGGGGCCATGTTTCTGGCGAACGTCAGGCGGATATTGCGGGAGGCACCCGGCATCAAAAATGAAACGTTTTGACACTATGAATAACCATTCAATAGGGACGCAGTTTTTATGGATCATTCGGAAGCGGTAACCAAGAAAATGGCTGAAAGTTATCTGTTAGGGGAGCTCACGCCCGAGCAGCGCGAAACCTATGAGGAGCACTATTTCAGTTGTCCGGAGTGTGCCCAGGATGTGAAGGCCGCGGACATGCTGGTGGCCAACATCAAAGAGGCTTTGCGGGCAGAACCATCTCTCAGCACAGCAGCCGACCCCGCAAGAGAGCATTCAGGATGGCCGTCTTTCGGGTGGTTGCGGCCGGCTTATGCCATGGCGGCCATGGCGGCGCTGATATGCGTGCTCGCATTCCAGAACCTGATTACCATTCCAAAGTTGAAGGATGAGGCCAAAAACAATGTGCCGCAGGCGCTGGCGTCTTACTCTTTCATTCCACAGGGCTCGCGGGGGGCAAATGCCCTGGTGGTGCGGCCCGAGCCGAACCGGCCCTTTGGCCTGTACGTAGACATTCCGGCCAGCCACGATTTTATTTCTTACGCGTGCACTATCCAGACGGAGGCGGGCGTGGTAGATTTGTCGGTTCCAGTTTCAGCGGAACAGGCAAAAGAAACGGTCCAACTTCTTGTGCCGGGCTCGCTGTTGCATGCTGGTAACTATGTTTTGATCATCCACGGCAATCGGGCGGCAAACCACGCGTCGCAAGCCGAAACCGAAATTGCCCGTTATCCGTTTACGGTTGAATTCAAAAGCGAGGGAACGAAAAAATAATGCACGACTCCGACAAACCGAAATATACATATTTTTATAACGCAAGCGCCATGGCACTAGGCGGCAGAATTACCCGGCCATTCGATGCGATTATAGAGACGCAGGCTGCAAGTGTGCTGCCCATTGACGGCGGAATGGGCACTTCCCGGGTTGAAAACTTCCGCTTCAAGGAAATCGCATCTTTTAAGAGTGCCTACTCCGTGGTTACTGGAAGTCAGAGCGAGGAAGACGGTAGCTTTGCGACATTGACCTCAGTCACCATTGAGGACTTGAATATTCTGGAAGTCGTTAGAGCAAAGAGGATCATTTGTCGCATCGCAAGCCGTCAGCCGATTCCTGAAATACCCGCTGACGGCTCTTTGAGGCCCAGTCCTGAGCCCCAGATTGTCGCCCTCGGCTCAACGTTTGAAGGCCTGAGTATTGGCGGCTGCGATCTGCGGGTGGAGCTTAATTCAGATTTCGCGTGCACCTGGGACAGATATCAGATCTTCAAAGAGAAATCTAAATTGCCTGAATTGAAAGGCATGATTGTCTGTAGTTTGGTGAAAGATATTGTCAAAGCTTCAGAGCCGGCCTGTGCTGGATTGAGCATAGACAAAAACACAATCACAGTGCCGCACTTTGGCAAAATACACTTGGCGCAATTTTTATGCGCGCCCTGTACGCGCCGTCTAGTCATGTTGCGGGTGGAGTTAGGATGTTCTACAGAGGGTTCGATAGATGGGGGATGCGGCTCTGGCGGCGGCACAACCTATCCGTAAGAGGATGCTTCTGTTTTTGTGGGTGGTCTTATTTTCCGCCTGCAGCCGGCATCCTCAACCTTCGCAGCCATCGCCGCAAACCTCCTATGAGGCGGCGCGGTTGAAATTTCAGCACGGCGATCTAATCGGGGCGCAAGCAGACGCCAAACGAGCCTATCAAAACTACGCGCAAGAAAGCACCGAGTGGGGCTGGCGGTTCCGTGTGCTTCAAGCTGAAATCCTGCTTTGGAAGGGCCTGAGCAAAGAGAGCTTAGCTCAGGTTGATATCGAAATGCCCTCTTCCTTATCTACAGACGAAGCTGCTGTTCGCAGAAAGTTGGTACAAGGCCTTGCCAATGGCTTTCTTTCGCAGTATGCCGATGCGGAACGCCGCTTGGTTGAAGGTGAACAGCTTGCTTTGGCCAATCAGCCAAAACTTCTAGGAGAAATTGTGCTTGCTCAAGGAACCCTTTTTGTTCTGCGCAACGACTATCCTTCAGCGAAGCCGAAATTCCAGAGTGCGCTCGAGTTCGCACGGCGCGAAAAACAGAGCTTTCTTGAAGCCAACGCTCTGGGCAGTCTAGGACTAGTCAGCATGGGAGAAGAGCATTATGGGGAGGCGATTGATTGGTTTCAATCCTCCTTAGCATTGTCCCAGTCGCTTGGCGCCCGTTCCCTGGTGGCTAAGACCATGGGAAACCTGGGGTGGTGTTACTACCGTATGGGGGATTTAGATACGGCCCTAAGGCTGTTTACTGGCGCGGAAACACTCTCCGCCCAATTAGGACTGCAGAAAGACCAATTAAGATGGCTGATTGACATAGGACTCATCCATTGGGACAGGGCGGAGTTGGATGATGCGCAGAGCTACTATCTCCGGGCTCTTCGTATGGCAAAGCAACTTGATATCCGTTCCAATTGGGCCTCCTGTTTGAATGATCTTGCGCTGGTCGCTATCAAGAAAAAGCAATTTGACGATGCCGAGCGCTACGATCGAGAAGCATTGGAAATGGCGCGGGCCAATAAAGACAGAGTATATGAGCTCCATGCTTTGTTCACTGACGCTAGAATCAAGGCAGAACAGGGAGCCTTTCAGCAGGCGAAGGAGCTCTTGCGACATGTGATTGACGATTCCAACGAGAATTTTTCTTTAAAGTGGATCGCCCAAGCCAGGCTGGCAAGTATTTACGCGACTTTGAAGGAGCCTGCGCTGGCGGATCAGCAATTTCGCAAGTCTCTTAACACCATCAATCAGGCCCGGGCTGCCCTCAATCGAGAAGAGTACAGGCTTACGTTTCTATCGAGCGAGATCAGTTTCTATAACGATTACGTTGCATTTCTTGTGGGCCAGGAAAAAATCGGGGAAGCGTTGCACGTGGTGGAATTGAACCGGGCGCGGACGCTCTCTGAAGGGCTGCAGTTAAAGCAGAACACAGATTCGCTGTTCGCCGCCTCGTTCAATCCTGAGCAGACTGCACGCCGCATGGGATCTGTGATCCTCTCCTACTGGCTCGCCCCTGAGCACTCATATCTGTGGGCGGTCACTGCTGCGGGAGTGAAAATGTTTGTACTGCCGCCCCAGGCAGAGATTGAACAAACCGTGCACAATTACCGCGCGGCGCTGGCTGGGCCTCGTGACGTGCTTGCGACGCAGAATGCCAGCGGACAAAAGCTGTATGAGATGCTGCTTGCGCCCGCGGAAAAGCTGATCTCTAATAATTCCCGGGTGGTTATCATTCCATCAGGAAGCCTGTACGAGCTGAATTTTGAAACCCTGCTGGTCCCGGGCAATCAGCTTCACTATTGGATCGAAGACGTGATTGTCACCAACGCCAGCTCATTGCTGCTTCTGGAAAAGGCCGTATCCAAACACCCCATGGATGAGAAGAACATTTTGCTGATTGGCGATGCGGTTTCACCTAATCCGGAATATACGGCTTTGCCGCAGGCGGCTTCTGAGATTGACCAGGTAAAAAAATATTTTCCCGCGGAGAAGGCACAGGTTTACCAACGGCAAACAGCGACCGCCAAAGCCTATGTAGAAGGCAACCCGGGCAGGTTTTCGTTTATCCATTTTGTGGCGCATGGGGTCGCCAGCCGGGAAAGTCCGCTGGATTCAGCGGTGATTCTTTCAGGAGACGAGAATTCTTACAAACTCTATGCGCGAGAGATCATTAAGATCCCTCTGCATGCCAACCTGGTGACCATTTCAAGTTGCCAGGGAGCAGCCGGCCGGACGTATGCGGGAGAGGGACTGGTGGGGTTATCATGGGCATTCCTGCGGGCGGGAGCGCACCAGGTGATAGCGGCGCTGTGGGAGGTCAACGATGCTTCGACTCCGCAATTCATGGACCAGTTTTATGCAGGAGTCAGCGCGGGCAGCGACCCGGCAGTGGCCTTGCGCGCGGCAAAGCTTGCGATGCTGCACTCCGATAGCGTTTACCGAAGGCCTTTCTACTGGGCGCCGTTTCAGTTGTACAAAGGTTTGTGAGATGTGGTAGGCAAGATGGATGATTCGCCTGCTTAAGATCTTGCCTGCTGACTCAGACAATTCAAGATGTCCAAACGGCAGCCGGCGGGACGCCGGCGCTATAAGCAAAATCAATCCACGCTAACAAAAAATCAATGCGGTGATGAGCCGCGCTAATGATGCTATTCTGAGCCCATGGGCCAAGGCACGATACAACTTTCGGTCATTCCTTTTCGCGACCAGCAACGAGCCTTGGCCAACCTGGAGGCGATTGGCAAGCGTCTGCCTGACGCGGTGACGCAATTGGTAGCGTCGCTGCTCGCCGACTCCCCGGATCCGGATTCGGCATTGAATTTTTTCGAACGCCTGTGCCTCGATGCCGACCTGAGCGTACTCAAGCTTATGGAGTCGCACCCGTTTTTGATCCACTACGTGCTCACGGTTTTTGGATACAGCCAATACCTCGGAGACACGTTGATTCAGAATCCCGACCTGCTGCACAGCCTGGCGCGAGAGAGAAATCTCGACCGCTCGCAGTCGCGAGAGGACTACAGCGAGCGCTTTGCCCGCCTGCGCGCGCGTTCTTCGGAAAGCGACTTTTCGGCCCTGCTGGCGCGCTTCAAAAAACGCGAGTACATCCGCATTATGTTGCGGGACGTGTTGCGCATTGCCGCACTGGCGGAAATCACCGTGGAAATCTCCGCGCTCTCCGACGTGCTGATCGAACAGGCCTGGATCGAATGCGATTCGGCACTGCGCAAACGCTACGGCGCTCCGCAGCACATGGGCAACGAACAGCGATTGCTGGATACGGGCTTTGCCGTGCTCTCGTTGGGCAAGCTGGGCGGCAACGAACTGAATTACAACTCCGACGTTGACCTGCTGTTTCTTTTTGAAGACGGCGAGAACCCCTCTTCCGACGGGTTGCATAACCGGGAATATTTTGCCCGGCTGGCCCAACAGGTTACCGAGACCCTTTGCCGGCCGACGAAAGAAGGCGCGGTCTTCCGCATCGACTTAAGATTACGGCCGCAGGGAAATGAAGGAGAACCTGCCATCCCACTGGCGCAGGCGCTCCGCTATTACCAGGATGCGGCCCACGACTGGGAGCTGCAGGCGTTGATCAAGCTGCGCCATTCGGCGGGAGATCTGGAGTTGTCACGCGAATTTATCCGCGGAGTGCAACCACGCGTCTATCGCAAAGGCCTGAATTTTACGGCAATGGAGACCGCGTTGGCCTCGCGCCAAAAGATCGGCTCGCGGCGGCAGTTCAATCGTACGGTCTATAAAACCGAGAAGGGTATTGACGTCAAAGTGGACCGCGGAGGCATTCGCGATATCGAGTTCCTGGTGCAGTGTTTGCAGCGGGTCTATGGCGGAGAGGAGCCCTGGCTGCGCGCCAGCGGTACTTTGTTCTCGTTGCAGAAACTGCACGACAAAAATCACATCAGCGGCAAGGATTTTCACGAACTCAACGGTACCTACGAATTTCTCCGCAGGATCGAGCACCGGCTGCAGCTCAAACACGGGCAGCAGACGCATCGCCTGCCGGAATCGGATGACGAATTACTCGTGCTTGCCCGGGCCGTGACCCCGGCCCATGAACGGCAGACGGCTGAATCGGGCAGGTTGCTGGTCGAGAGCCTGCAAGGGAAGATGAACCGGGTGGCGCAAATTTACCAGCGGATCATCCATGAACAGCAGGTTATGCAGCAGCAAGAAGAAGCAGGGAAGCAATTTCGCCTGCGCCCTGTGCCGATGGCCGAGCCCGGACGAGAGCAATCTTTTGAGCAGGTCTTGCACCGCCTGGCAGTGGACTCGCTACCGCTCTACCAAATGGCTTCGCGCCGAGATTTGAGCAGCCGCATGCGACGCATGTTGCATCGCTTTCTCAGCTCCGCGCTTACCAGTTCGGAGCGTTGGGCATCGGTCACGGGATCGGGAACCGCGCTGGAGCAGGCGCTTTCCATTTTTGAAAACAGCGATTACCTGTCAGACATGCTGATACGGCATCCGGAAGAAATTACGACCCTGGAAGACCCAGTCCTGCACTTCCAGGCGGCGCAGCAGGAGTGGCTCAACCTGGCCCCTGATGAGGAAAGGGCAATTCCAGATACTACTTTGCAATTTCTGCCCACGGCAGATTACAGCCATGCAGAGAAGATGGTGCTCTTGCGCAAGCACTACCGGCGCCGGATTTTTGCTCTTGGGGTGACCGATGTGCTTCATCCGCGCTGCGTTTTTGATTCGCTGCTGGATGCCTCACGCGCGGCCGAGGCCGCCATCCAGACTGCCTTTGCTATTGCGCTCAGCCGTCACGAACTGAAGTCGCCGGGCCTGGCCATATTTGCGCTGGGACGGCTGGGGACCTATGAATTCGATATCGCCTCTGACGCCGACCTGATCTTTGTGCGATCTGACGACATGGATCCGGATGTGGCCACCAGGATTGCAGAGCAAACCGTGGATATTCTTACCGCCTACACACAGGAGGGAACCGTCTTCGCCGTGGATACGCGCTTGAGGCCGCTGGGCGCCGATGGCGAGCTGGTGTGTACGGTTTCTGCGCTGCAATCTTATTTTTCCCAAAAAGGCGACGCCCGGGTTTGGGAAGCATTGAGCTTTTCCAAGATCCGCCATATCGCGGGGCCTGACGCTCTGGCCGACCGCGTATTGAAATCTGTGCTTCAGGAAATCAAGCATTTCCCCGCGATACCCAATTTCCTGCCCATGATTCTGGAGATGCGGATCAGGCTGGCCGAGGCTGAAGGCGCCAAGGGGAAAAATTTCAAACGCGGGCCTGGTGGATTTTACGATATCGATTTTATTGCCGCTTATTTGCAGTTTCGCCACGGCATGGCACATGCTTGCGCGAATATCCGCGACCGGCTTTATGCGCTGGCCAGCCACAATTTCTTAAGCGATGCCGATTGCGCCACGCTTGACTACGCGGCGGAATTCTTGAGAACCGTGGACCACGTTATCCGGCTGGTGAAGGGCCGGGCCCGGCCAGCACCACCGGGAAGCGAACATGGCACCGGAGTCGTAGAAAAACTTGCCGCCCGCATCCTGCAGACAGATTTTCCCAACGGGATTGAACAAGAGCTCGATCGGGTTACAACTGAAGTACGGACGACGTTCAGCAGGCTGATGTGTTGAAAGAAGCATTCGGCAGCCAGCACTCAGCATTTAGCTTATGAGGTGGAATTCGGAGCTAAAGACATTGAACGTGAAAGCAGCAAGGAGTAAGCTGGGCTTATGAGCCGCCTTCATGGCATTCTGAGTAAGAAGATTTCGACCGGAGCTTGTTTAGCCGCTGTTATGTTCATTTTGGGGACTGGCATGGTGGGGGTACGCTCATTTTTCATTATGAGTGCTGCGGCTGGTTTGGTCGTGGCGCTGTTTCTTCATTTCATTCACAAATTCAGAAACGAGCCTGACATTACTTTCATCAAAATCTAACTCTAGACCCGCAATCGAGCCCGCCATTTTCGTAAGTCTTAATTGCACGCTCTTCCGCAAGATGTTAATTTAGATAGTTTGCTCCAGTGAGCGCAAAGTCGCTATCAGGTTGGAGCCTGCACATCTTCTTTCATCTTCTACTTTGGAAAGGGCTTCATGTCGAAGGCATATAACGGTATTTCTGTCCCGGCGAGCGGGGCGAAGATTGAGTACGCGAACGGCAAGTTTTCCATCCCTGACAATCCCATCATTCCCTATATCGAAGGCGACGGCACGGGGCGCGATATCTGGCGCGCATCCTGCCGGGTTTTCAATGCAGGTGTGGAGCAGGCCTACAAGGGCAAGCGCAAGGTGGCATGGTATGAAGTGATTGCAGGCGAGAAAGCGTTCAAGCAATTCAACAACTGGCTGCCCGACGATACCATCGAGGCTATGCGCGAGTTCCGCGTCGCTATTAAAGGGCCGCTGACTACGCCGGTGGGCGGCGGTATCCGTTCGCTGAACGTTGCACTGCGGCAAATTCTGGATCTCTATGTTTGCCTGCGGCCGGTGCGCTATTACCAGGGCGTGCCTTCGCCAGTAAAGCATCCGGAACTTCTGGATGTGGTTATCTTCCGCGAGAATACCGAAGACGTTTATGCGGGCATCGAGTGGGAGAAGGGAACACCGGAGGCCGCCAAGATCATTGACTTCATCAACGGCCAGATGCTGAAGGGCACGAAGAAGCAGCTTGCGCTCGACTCCGGCATAGGCATCAAGCCGATCTCGGCCACGGCCACCAAGCGCCTGGTCAAGGCCGCAATCAAATACGCCATTGAAAAAAAGCGGCGCTCCGTTACCTTGATGCACAAGGGTAACATCCAGAAATTTACCGAAGGAGCATTCCGCAAGTGGGGTTATGAGGTCGCGCGCGACGAATTTCGTAGCCAGGCGGTCTCGGAACGCGAAAGCTGGATTCTCGATAATAAAGACAAGAATCCGAATATCAGCATCGAACAGAACGCTGCTCTGATTGAGCCCGGGCTGGAACTGGCGCCGAGAGATTTTACGCAGAAGGTGTGCGAAGAGGTCCGGGGCGTACTGGATACGATTTATTCCACGCATGGCAAGGGCGTATGGAAGCAGAAGGTCCTGGTCAACGACCGCATCGCCGACTCGATCTTTCAGCAAGTGATTACGCGGGCCAATGAATACGATGTGATCGCCTGCCCGAACTTGAACGGCGATTATCTTTCCGATGCCTGCGCGGCGCAAGTGGGCGGGCTGGGAATCGCCCCCGGCGGCAACATTGGCGACGAGTATGCCGTGTTTGAGGCCACGCACGGCACCGCGCCGAAATATGCCGACAAAGACGTCATCAATCCCGGCTCGGTTATTCTGTCGGGGGTGATGATGTTCGACTTCCTGGGATGGCCGGAGGCGGCCCGGCTGATCGAGAGCGCCATGGAGCGCACCATCCAGCAGAAGAAAGTTACCTACGACTTCGAGCGGCTGATGGAAGGCGCAACCAAAGTGAAGACCAGCGAGTTTGCGGATTTCATGATTAAGAATATGGCGTGAAGAGAAGCACTTAGCATTTGGCACTCAGCATTTAGCCAAATCCAGAGTGGGAATGACCCGCAGAAGCGTAGATACGGGCGCTATTAATATCTTGACGAAGAAACGAAAGGAATCTTATGCGTAAGAAGGTAACAGTGGTGGGGGCGGGGAATGTGGGGGCGACTGCGGCACACTGGATTGCCTCCAAAGAACTGGCGGATGTGGTGCTGGTTGACATTATGGAGGGCATTCCGCAGGGTAAGGGACTGGATTTGCTTGAAGCTATGCCCATTGAAAAGAAAGATTCTTTTGTTTTGGGGACCAACGATTATGCCGCTACCGCTAATTCAGACATCGTGGTGATTACGGCCGGCCTTCCGCGCAAATCGGGAATGAGCCGCGACGACCTGCTGACGAAAAACTTCGCAATCATGCAGGATGTCGTAGGCAAATGCGTTGCCGCCTCGCCGAACAGCATCCTCATCATAGTTTCAAATCCGCTGGACGCCATGGCGCAGGCTGCGTTCAAGATCAGCAAATTCTCGCGCAATCGCGTGATCGGAATGGCAGGCGTACTGGACTCGGCGCGTTTCCGCACCTTTATCGCGCAGGAGCTGAAGGTCAGCGTGGAAAATGTCACGGCATTCGTTCTGGGAGGACACGGCGATACCATGGTGCCCCTGCCACGCTACTCGACCGTGGCGGGAATTCCCATTACGGAATTGATGGACGCGGCGACACTCGAGCGGCTGGTGCAGCGCACACGCGATGGAGGCGCCGAGATTGTGAAGTACCTGAAGGCCGGCAGCGCCTATTACGCGCCTTCCGCCGCCGTTGCCGAGATGGTGGAGGCGATCTTGAAAGACAAAAAGAAAATTCTGCCTTGCGCCGCATACCTGGAAGGCGAGTACGGTATTCACGGATTGTTCGTCGGAGTGCCCTGCAAGCTGGGAGCGCGCGGACTGGAGGAGATAATCCAGATCAAGCTGACGCCGGAAGAACAGGCGGCGCTGCAAAAGAGCGCCGATGCGGTGAAAGAGCTGGTGGGCGTAATTGGAGTGTAAAAGCAGTTGTTAGTTTCGAGTTTCGGGTTTCAAGTGAGAATGTAATGTAGAGACGTAGCTTGCTACGTCTCTACGCATTTATGCCGGAAACTCGCCGAAGTGACAGTCAGCCGATGTCATTGCTGGATGTATCCTCTTGCCATTCTGATTCTGCGATTCTGCCGGCGGCGTGAGCTTCGGCGCAATTTTCCAGGGCAGAACGCAAGATGGTCTCGAGGTCGAAGCGTTTGACCACCAGGATGCCTGTTCCCCAGATGGCATCGGTTCGGCTCTCATGCATCTGATGTACAAGACCCGAGGGAGTTGTGACCCAAAAAGCGGCTGTCCAACGGTGACCGTTCGCCGGATTCTCGAACTCGATGTAAAAATCATCGTAGAAATCGGTTGGGTTTGCCGGGCCGGTTTCCAGATCCATATTCCGAAAGTAATAATTCAAGATCCGCGGCCGGAAGAAATCAGGGCCATATTTTTTTTCCAGATCGGCATCAAGCTTCTCGATGTCAAAAGGGAAGGGAAGTTCGCTGCCGACTCTTGGGACAAGCCTGGGCCGCGATATGAAGACCGGTCCCGATGGCTGCAAAAGCGACTGTGTGGCAGAGGAATTATTTTCAGCGGTTCCCGAAATTGATTTGCTGATGAAAAAGAGAGCCAGGCCGCAAGCCACAACAATCACGACTTTCAAGGCAATGAGTTCCATGTCTACGCTTCCCAAGCCGAGCTTCCCGGCGGTGAACCGCGCGGAATCTTAAAGTCGCGCTGCAGCAGAAACTCTTTGCGAGCAGTTGCCGATGTTTCAGCTCCGTTCAATCGTAATGGAATTAATTTTGACATCCTGCACGGGTTTATCCTGCACTCCCGTCGGGGTATTCACGATCTTATCCACCACGTTCTGACCCTCGACCACTTCGCCGAAGATCGTGTGTTTGCCGGTGAGCCATTGCGTGGGAGCAACCGTAATAAAAAATTGGGAGCCGTTGGTGTTAGGGCCGGCATTGGCCATGGCCAGCTTGCCGGGCTTATCGAAGCTGTGCGGCGAGCCCTTGGTCTCGTCTTCAAATTGATATCCGGGGCCGCCGAAGCCGGTGCCAGCCGGATCGCCGCCCTGGATCATGAAGTTCTTAATTACACGATGAAAAATGGTTCCGCTGTAAAGGGGCTGCATGCTCTTTGAGCGTGTGACTGGGTGCACCCACTCGCGCTTGCCTTCGGCCAGATCGGTAAAATTCTGGACGGTCTTAGGGGCATTCTTATCAAACAAACGGCAGACAATCTGTCCTTGATTGGTATCGAAGATTGCGTAGGTTCCGGCTGGTCGTGCCATGGTTTCGCTCCTTGGGCGTTATGGTTGTGCTCTACTGCTGTTTCGCGGATGAAGATTTTTTCCGGGCATGGGTGGTGGCCTTCGCGGTTGGAGCAGAGGCGGTTGGCATACCCAAAATAGTAATCTTTATAATCTTCACAGGATCGTAAGGACGGTCATTGCGTTCGTCGCGCGCACGCCGGGCGATGTTTTTTACCAGAGTTACGGTTGCTTCATCGCATGTGCCGAAGATAGTGTAGTGGCCAGCATCGAGCCAGGGTGTGGGCGCTTCCGTAATAAAAAACTGGGAGCCATCGGTGTTAGGGCCCGAGTTGGCGTAAGCGAGGCGGCCGGGAGCGTCGAACTTCACATCGGGAAATTCGTCGGGAATCTCGTAGCCGGGACCGCCGGTGCCGTCTCCGAGCGGATCACCGCCCTGGATCATGAAGTTGGGAATTACGCGATGAAAGATGGTCCCGTTATAGAGAGGAACGTGGTGCATTTGCTTTTTCGTCTTGGGATCTTTCCAGTCTTTCGTGCCCGAGGCCAGCTCCACAAAATTAGCGACACTTTTCGGGGACTTGTCGGGGAAGAGCGTGCAGGCCATGCGGCCAGCCGAGGTATCAATGATGGCCGTCGGCTTATCCGTGCTGGGCATGGGCGGAACATCGGGCGCATCTTTTGCGGCGGCCGGTTTGTGGGTAGCCTTGGGTTTTGGTTTGGGCGCGGCAGCCGGACTTGGGCTGGTTTGAGCGCTCATGGTCAAAGACAGCAACAAAAGCAAGGGAAGCATACGAAACATGAAATTGCTCCTTAAGATAGTCATTGATTGCAGCAGCCAGTATAAATTTTCCTGCTCATCTCCGCACGGTCCCGGCGGGCTACGCCGCAGGATTTCCATCTTACCGTCTGAAAAAATCAGTGAGAGCCTGTTTCATCACCTCACGGCCTACGTCAGAGATGGAGCGCGTGAGCGGGATGTCTTTGGGGCAGGCTTCCACGCAGTTCTGTGCGTAGCCGCACTCCTGGATGCCGCCATCGCCCATGAGCGCGGTCAGGCGCTCGTGCTTCACCATCTGGCCGGTGGGATGCGTGTTGAACAGCCGCACCTGTGAAATCGTGGCGGCCCCGACAAATCCGGTGTGCTCGTTGAACTGCGGGCAGACCTCCATGCAGCAACAGCAGGAGATGCAGCGCGAAAGTGGATAGGCTTCCTCCTGCTCTTTTTGGGAAATGCGCGGTCCCGGACCCAGGTCATAGGTTCCGTCAAGCGGGATCCATGCTTTGACCGCCTTCAGGTTTTCAAAAAGCACGCTGCGGTCTACAGCCAGATCGCGCACGATCGGAAATTTGGAAAAAGCCTCAAGGCGAATGGGCTGCTCAAGGTTATCCACCAGCGCGGAGCAGGCCATGCGGGCGCGTCCGTTAATGAGCATGGCGCAGGAGCCGCAGACTTCTTCCAGGCAGTTGGAATCATAGGTGATCGGCGTGGTGAACTTGCCCTCACGCGTGACCGGATTGGCGGCGATATCCATCAGCGAGGAGATCACGTTCATGTGCTTCTTCCAGGGCAGCTCGAATTCTTCCCAGTAAGGAGAAGAGTCAGGAGAGGCCTGGCGCTTGATTTTGAAGAGTACGGCCTTCTTAGAGTTCTCAGTTCCCAGTTCTCGGTTCTCAGTTGCCATGCAAACGGTCTCAGTTCTATTTAAAAAATCTTGTCTATTTCATCCGGCACAGCCGGGGACGGCTGTGCCACACAATTTTCTCATTTCGCCATGTCATAGCGTCTTGGTCGAGGCGGAATCAAACCGCTGTCCACCGCCTCGAATTCGAATTTGGGTTCGTCGGCGTCGGGCGCAAACGAAACTTTTGTGGTCTTCAGCCAGTTCTTGTCGTCCCGTTCTGGGTAGTCGGGCTTATAGTGCGCGCCGCGTGACTCGTTGCGCAGGGCCGCTCCCTGGGAGATGACGCGCGAGAGTTGGAGCATGTTGTAAAGCTGCCGCGCGAAGATAACGGACGTATTTGCCCAATTCGTCTTATCGCTCAGATTAATGTGCTTGAAGCGTTCCAGGAACTCGCAGATTTTGGCGTCGGTTTCCTGCAAGGCTTTGTTGTAACGGATGACGGTGCAGTTACGGGTCATCAGGTCGCCCAGCTCGCGCCACAGCCGGAAGGGGTTTTCACTTCCGTCCGAGGACATGAGACCTGAATTTATCTCAGTCTGGCGTTTAAGCTCGGCCTCGAAGTGGCTGCTATCGACGTCGCTTGCTGATTTGGCGAGTCCTTTGGCATAGGCCATGGCATTGGGGCCGGCGGTGAAGCCACCGAAGATGCACGAGACCAGAGAGTTGGCGCCCAGGCGGTTGGCGCCATGGTATTGGTATTCGCATTCGCCGGCGGCAAAGAGGCCGGGAATGTTGGTCGCTTGCTTGAAATCAACCCAGAGGCCGCCCATGGTGTAGTGCATGCCTGGGAAAATTTTCATCGGAGTGGTGCGAGGATCGTCGCCGACAAATTTTTCGTAAATCTCCAAAATGCCTTCGAGCTTGCGGTCGAGGGTGGCGCGGTCAATATGGGTGAGGTCGAGATAGGCGGCGGGCTGGCCATCGACTCCAAGACCGTGCTCATATACTACTTTGTGGATGGCGCGGGTCGCGACGTCGCGCGGTACCAGGTTGCCATATTTGGGATACCACTCTTCCAGAAAGTACCAGCGTTCCGATTCGGGAATGCTGAGCGGGTCGCGCTTGTCGCCTTTTTGTTTGGGGACCCAAACCCTGCCGCCCTCGCCACGGGCAGATTCCGACATCAAGCGGAGTTTGTCCTCGCCCGGTATTGAGGTGGGATGCACCTGGATGAATTCGCCGTTGGCGTAATAGCATCCCTGCTGATAGAGCGCCGATTGGGCCGAGCCGGTGCAGACCACCGAGTTGGTCGATTTTCCAAAGATGGCCCCAATGCCGCCGGTGGCCATGATGACGGCGTCAGCGGGGAAGGTGCGGACCTCCATGCTACGCAGGTCCATGGCGCAGATGCCACGACATACGCGGTTGCCATCGAGCACGGCGGAAAGGAACTCCCAGTGCTCGCGCTTGGTTACCGCGCCTTCCGCTTCGTAGCGGCGGACTTGTTCATCAAGCGCATAAAGAAGCTGCTGGCCGGTGGTCGCGCCGGCGAAGGCGGTGCGATGGTAGAGGGTGCCTCCGAAGCGGCGAAAATCGAGAAGTCCTTCCGGAGTACGGTTGAAGGGAACACCCATGCGGTCGAGCAGGTCAATGATGCCGGGGGCTGCCTCGCACATGGCTTTCACCGGAGGCTGGTTGGCAAGAAAGTCGCCTCCGTAGACAGTGTCGTCAAAGTGCTGCCAGGTGGAGTCGCCTTCTCCCTTGAGGTTCTTGGCGGCGTTGATTCCGCCCTGGGCGCACACGGAATGCGAGCGCTTCACCGGAACGATGGAAAAGAGATCAACGTGGCCGCCCTTTTCCGCAATCTTGATGACTGCAGAGAGCCCAGCAAGACCTCCGCCAACGACGATTATTTTCGGGTTCGATGCCTCTGCCATGAAGATAGTTCTCAGTTCTCGATTCTCAGTTCCCAGAAAATGCAAATGCTCCGGCTCAACGGGCCTCTTCTATGGCCTGAGCACCCTGTTCGTCTGTTTGTTGCTGGGGATGGGTGACAAAGCTGCGGATGCTCATTAACCCCACACCGGAGATCACAAAAAACAGCAGCAGACAAAAGACCAGAAATCTTTGCCGCGCCTTCTCGCCTACGGTAATGCCCCACTTGGCGCAGAAGAGCCATAACCCGTAGGAAAAATGCCAGGCTGCGGAAAGCAGTCCTATGATGTAAAACGCCAGGAATGCAGGCTGGGCCAGCTCAAGCTGGACTTTTCCAAAAGATGCGCCGGGATGCTGGTGCAAGTCTATGCCTGAGAAGCGAAGGTGCCAGACGTGCCATCCGATGTAAGCGAAGATGATAGCGCCGGTCCAGCGCTGCAAGGTGTACATCCAATTGCCCTGCCAGGGATAGCTGATGACATTGGCGTCTCCACGACGCCAGATATAGAAACCATACAGCCCGTGAAAGGCAATGGGCAGCCAGATGCCAAAGGCCTCCAACACAATCACCAGCGGCAGACTGCCGAGGAACTTCACCTGGTGGGCGTAGGCAATAGGCCCATTGATAGCAGTGGCATTAGAAACCAGGATGTGTTCGAGCAGAAAGGCACCGACCGGGATAATTCCGGTCAGAGAGTGCAGGCGGCGCCAGAAATAGGAGTGTCCCTGACCTGCCCGCAGAGGCGCAACACTGCCATGAAGCGAAGTACGACGCTTGCTGGGAGCAGAGGGCGGAGAAGATACGCCGGCGGGGCTCGAGGCCATTTTTATCTGCGACTCCTTAAAGCTTCGGGGGATGGTGCCAAACCTTTCATTATCGTTGAAAGCAGTTTCAAGTTTCAAGTTTTGAAGACAGTTTCAAGTTTCGAGTTTCAGGTTTCCAGTTCGGTCATCCCAAGCTCTTGCTTTTTCTACCATCGCGCCCGGCTCAAGTTATAATGACGCGCATTGATTCCAGGACAAACAAGGAGAGTTCAGTATGGCGACCCCGGCGGCGGCGTTTGCACAAATAGCAAATGAGTGTGAAAGAGAAGGGCTCACGCCCAAAAACAGCGAACGCATTGGGCAAGAGATCGCTAAGACCTTCAACCTGCAACCCGATGAGGTTGGCATTCTCAAGCTGGAGAAGCAGAGCCTGATTTTTGTCTATCCTGCCAGGTTGCACATGGTTGGCACCATTCCCCTGAATACATTAGGGTCTGTGGCTTCGCGTACAGCCACCAGCAAGCGCGCCGAGGTCATCAATGCCTTCGCGCAGGCAAAGCACATCAGCGTGTTTGAATCGGTGGAGTTGAAGGCGCCGCCGGGCGAAAAGTCGGGGCACACGATCCAGAAGCTGATGTCAGCGCCGGTGATTGGTCCGGAAGGGACGCTGGGGGTCATTGAAGTTTGCCGTAAGGGAATCTCGGCACCGGCGGCAGGGCCTGATTTCTCTCCGGTTGATTTGCAGAAGCTGGCGGCGATAGCTACGGCGTTGGCAAAATGTTTTAAATAGTCAGATTAGCCACAAAAGACACAAAAGCGATTTTACCGCGGAGGCGCTGAGACGCGGAGAAAATTAGCAGTTGCAAATTGGGCAACCGGGAAAATTAGATCCAGAATCCAATTTCTCCTGACAATCGCTGTTCAAGCTGAGGCGGTTGCGTCTACTCCAGAGCCTTATACCATTGCAAAAATTTTCTAAAGGCCTGGCCGCGGTGGCTTACTTTGGCTTTCTCTTCGGCGGTCAGCTCAGCGGTGGTCTTGCCTAATTCCGGCAAATAGAAGAGAGGATCGTACCCGAACCCATTCTCACCGCGGGGGGCGCGCAGAATTGTGCCGCGCACCTCGCCTTCAAAGGTCCGCAACACTTCCCCGTCGCGAGCGATAGCGAGAGCACAGACAAAACGCGCGGCCCGTTTGGCCTCCGGCACGTTTGCCAGCTCGCGCAGCAGGCGTTGATTGTTGGCTTCATCATCGGAAAGGGAATTGTAGGCGGCTTTGAATTCGCGCACATCGCCGGCCGCATAGCGGGCGGAGCGCACGCCCGGAGCGCGGTTGAGGGCTGCAACTTCCAATCCGGAGTCGTCCGCCAGCACTATGGCAGAGGGTGCGTAGCCGCTATAGAAGCCGGCCTTTTTGCGGGCATTGGCCGCAAAGGTCAAACCATCCTCTTCCACGGGAGGGAGGGAGGAAAAACCAGGCAACGGTTCGAGGACAACGCCGGTGACTCCCGCCGTTGCTCCGGCAAAATCCCGCAGCTTGCCTGCATTGGAAGTTGCAATGAAGACTTTCTTGGGCAGCATTCCTTGTAGTTAATGATCCGGAAGCGTAGAAAACGTGAGCAGAACTAATAGCGGTCTTGCCGTCCGCGGCCTCCACCATGCCGGCCGCCGCCGCCGCCGCCACGATGCCCGCCGCCGCCACCGCGATGACCAAAGCCACCGCCTCCTCCGGAGCGTTCCATTTTGGGACGAGCCTCGTTCACATTGAGGTTCCGGCCGCCTAAACTGCTGCCATTAAGAGCTGCAATTGCCTTTTCTCCCTCGGCGTCGTTCTGCATCTCAACAAAGGCGAAGCCGCGGGGCTGGCCGGTGGCCCGGTCGCGCACCAAAGTTACCTTGTCGACAACGCCATAGGGCTCAAAGGCCGTTCGTAACTGATCTTCTGTTGTACCAAAATCCAGGTTGCCTACGTAGATGTTTTTCACTCAAATGTCCTTTCAGGCCCGACCATCTTAACAGCTTTAGAGAATTGCGTGCTTTTTTTTTAAAGCCTACCGTTGCCGCACTCCCAAATGCGTATTGGAAGAAATAAGATGTACAACGGTACGACTCGGTATTTTTGATGACGAAGAATCTCAAAATGATACCTGTGCGCGAGCAGGGATTCTATCCGGAGGCCGTCAGAAGCCGCAATCTTTGCGGACTGCTGATGTTGCGGAAAGGTCGTACCTTTTCCCAGGAAAAGCGCAATCGTTGTTTACTCTCCATCGGTCCCAGTTGGTTGTCTGGTGTCTTTCTCTTCCTGTCTGGCAGCTTCCTCGACAGATCGTTTAAATCTTTGCCTCAATTCATCATGCGCCCGCACCGAGAAGTCTCTCGCCTGGCGAAAACCAGATTCGCGCAGCAGCGTAAACGCTTCATTGTGATAGCCGTCAAATTCTTCTTGAGAGCAGTAGAGCTTCAATGATTCCAGAAGCAGCGCCAGCTTTTCCTCGTGCGTTTTCTGCCCTGCCAGGGCTTGATATTGCTGGTAAACAGCATTCATCTCCTCAAGGTTACTCCGCTCCAGGCAAGACCTAATTTCCACTCGCGTATTTTCGTCGGGCACGGCTTCTATCAGGAATTGTAACCTTTGCCTAGCTTCCTCAATAGAGTGCTTGAAAACGTTCTGTGCGCGGAGACGTTCCTGCGCCTCTTGTTGCTGGATAAAATGGTATCGGTGTGCGCGGTCACGGACAGCAGCCAAGTTTTCTTGCAGGTACATTCTGGGACTGACCGTGAAACCGTAGGAGCGGCAGTATTGCTTTAACCGTAAGAAGATCACCCAGGCCCAGCCAGCCAAAATTAGCGACAATATTGAGAAGCAACTAAGTGCGGTGAAAAGGGCATGATTCACGGCGTTATGTCTTTCAGCAACAGTGGCGCGCATGTCTTCAAGCCTGAGCTCAAGATCCAAAATATTGCTTGAGTTGCCATTGGGAGAATACTGGCGGGTTTGTGCTTTCAATAGTTCCGCGTATGCGAGTGGAAATCTGATTTTCGTTCGCCAATGCATGAGCGAAAGATATTGCTGAGGATACGTAGTTAAATGATTCAGCAGCGGCACAGCCTTGATCGGCGCGGGTAAAGGGTACCCGTAGTTGCGTCCCATGTTTTCGCTGAGTGTGACTGTATTGGGTGGTTGCGCACGGCTCAGGAAATGGACGTAGGTGGTCAGGCACACGGAATGGGACCGCTCGGAATAAGCGATTACGTAAAGAGGAACATAGTCGTCTGTGGAAGAATCGAGCTGTGCGTTCTGACAAGTCTGGTTTTCAGCAGGCATGACAATAACAGGATTTTCCTTGTTTGTGGCTGTGGCAACCGCCTTGGCCAACTGCTGTGCAATCGCTTTCACCGGCTCCGCTGGCCCCGAAATCCAATCATTGATGATTGGTATGAAGCGTAGCCCAAGACAAACCGCAAGTAGGGCTAACATCCACTTGATCAGGACAAGGCAAACGCGCTTTTGCGGCTGCCAGGGTCTGATTTGAGTAGGGTCAACCAAATTCGACTCCGAGTGAGGCATTGCCCGCGATGAGGAAGAGATTATAGAACAAGGGAGAGCAGGCTGTTGCCTACTGCTCGAAGTGATGACACCAGCACCGGGCGATGAGGCGTGCCTTTTCAAAACCTATTTAAGAAACCATTTGTAAGGCAAAATAGACGTATGCTGAATTGGGTTGTAATCGGAGTGGGTGATATTACAAGGAAGCGCGTGATTCCGGCGATTCAGTCGGAGGCGCGGAGCCAGTTGTACGGAATCGTCACCCGAGACCCGGCCAAAGCCGAGCCCTATAGCAAGCGGGTTTGGACCTCGCTAACAGATGCCTTGCGCGATCCGGCGGTGCAAGCCGTCTATGTGGCTTCACCGGTGTTCCTGCACGCGCCACAGAGCATCGAAGCACTGCGGGCAGGGAAGCACGTGCTATGTGAAAAACCTATGGCTATGAACGAAGCGGAAGCGCGCTCGATGGTGCGCGCTGCGGAAGAAAGTGGAAAGACGTTGGGCGTTGCTTACTATCGCAGGACTTATCCCAAGGTTCAGCGCGCGAAAAAACTGCTGGAAGCGGGAGCGATTGGGAAGCCGGTGGTTGCTGAACTCACCTCTCACGCCTGGTTCGATGGGCAGGGTCCACGAAGCTGGCTTGCGGACCCGGCCAAGTCGGGAGGTGGACCGCTGTACGATATTGCGTCGCATCGCATTGACCTGCTCAACTTTCTTTTTGGGCGTCCGCTGCGGGTGAGCGGCCATCTTTCCAATGCGGTGCATCATTACGCGGTGGAAGATAACGCCACGGTGATGATCGAATATGAAGGCGGAGTGCGCGGCATCGTGGACGTGCGCTGGCACTCAAAGGTCGAGCGCGATGAATGCCGCATACGGGGTACAGAGGGGGAAATCAACCTTGATCCGTTGAATGGGCCTGAGCTGGTTTGTCTTTCCCCTGGCAATCAGGGCGGGCGCGAGCACCTGCCCGCGCACCAGAATCTGCATTTGCCCATGGTCGCGAATTTCGTTGATGCGGTGGTGGATGGCGCCCCTTTGTTGGCGAGTGGAGCGTCGTCACTGTGGACGGATTGGGTGACGGAGAGGGCGCGGCAGTAGCTCCCCCGATGAACAAATTAAACCGCAGAGGACGCGAAGGAGCGCGGAGGCTTTAAAAGTCAGAAGTTCGAATTACGAAGCGCGATCTTAAATTCCGACGATTTGACGCCGCGACGCCACCTCAGCCTGATATTCCAGTTCGCGACGCAGCCAGATGGCGTATCCCAATGTGGGAATATCGTGGTGCCAGGCAGGCAGCACAAAAGAGATGATAAATCCCTCCAGGTTGCACAGGATGCCCCAGGCGATGGCGATGTCCAGAAGCTTGTCGAAGCCGAACCCGAGCAAAGCAATCAAGGAAGTGGCGAGCAGCAGGCCCCAGATTCTGGCGAGGATCGAGTGGTAACTGGCGAGGCGGCCGAACTTTAAGACACAGAACAAGTGCTGAACAATCTCAAAGATTACGAGCGCGGCCAGCCAGGGCCAGATGCGATGGAGAGTCGCCGGATAGCGCAGTACGACAAGCAGAAAGACGCCGGCGTAGAAAATGGTGTCGGCGATGGTGTCGCAGCGGCGCAACAAGCCAGTCACGGCCTGCCAGCGGCGGGCCAGAACTCCATCAAAAATATCTAACAAGAGGGCGAGGACAACGCAACCAGCCAGCAATACTCTGCCCGGCCATTTCAAACCGAGCAGGATGATTCCCGGACCCAGCGCCGCACGCGAAATAACCATCAACCATGGCAATTTGTGTTTCCAATGATTTTGTACCGGCATAGAAAGCCATCCTTTCATCCTCGAACCTATCTTCGAAGTTATTGGTGATGGGGCATCCGCTCAAGCGGCAAGGCACGGCAAAGATGGGTTGCCGCTGAATGTCGTAGGTATTGAATCTCGTGGGTTATGATTGAAGGCCCGCTTGTTATGACTACCGCCGGCAATCCTGCTGACCGACTGGACTCCTGGAAGGAAATTGCCGTCTATTTGCGCCGGGACGTGCGCACGGTGCAGCGCTGGGAAAAGAGAGAGGGCTTGCCGGTCTACCGGCACCAGCATGACAAGCTGGGGTCCGTCTTCGCGTATCGCGCTGAGCTGGCGGCCTGGTTTAAAGGCCGGCAACAAAACGCGGCGGTTGCGCAAGACAAAGACGATGGCAAGATCAAGCTGGCTGTGTTTCCGTTTGCCAACCTCAATGCCGGCCCTGAGGAGGACTACTTCAGCGACGGCTTGACGGAAGAGATGACCACGCAGATCACCCGCCTGCAACCCGGGCGTCTGGTTGTGATTGCCCATGACACGGCCATGCATTACAAATCCAGGACCAAGCCCTTTGAGCAGATGAAGCAGGAGCTGGGGGTTGACTACGTGCTTGCAGGCAAGGTACGGCGCTCCGAGCAGCGAGTGCGGGTTACGGCGCAGCTCATCGAGGTGCAAGACCAGACGCAGCTATGGGCGGAAACATACGATCGCGATCTTTGCGACATTCTGGCCCTGCAGGCGGATATTGCGCAGGCGATCTCCGGCGAAATTCACCTGGTGCTGCATCGCTCGGAGAGCACGCGCCTTTCCGCGCTCCAGAAGGGACACGGGCGAGTACATCCCGCGGCATATGAAGCTTATTTAAAAGCCCGATACCACCTGCATGAGATGATGCCGCTCTCCATCAGCAAGAGCATTGAGCACTTTGAACACGCGATTCAACAAGACCCGAAATACGCGCCCGCCCACTCCGGGCTGGCAAGCGCCTATGCATTGGCAGCTATAGCCCCATTTGATATGCTGCCGCCGCGCCATGCCATGCCCAAGGCAGAAGAGGCGGCGAGACGCTCCCTGGAGCTGGATGATTCCTTGCCCGAGGCGCACACGGCTTTGGCGCTGGTCCATCATCATTACCATTGGAAGTGGGATGCCGCCGAAGCCGGCTACGGGCAGGCGATCGCACTCAACCCTGATTACGCCGCCGCGCACCTGTGGTATTCGTGGTTGTTGCTGGTTTTAGGAAGGAACGCTGAGGCGGTGCAGGAAATCGAACGCACACTCGCGATTGTGCAGGAGACAGACCCACGCCGGATGGTCGCGGTGCATGCAACCCGCGCAGGAGCGTACTACCTGGCGCGGCAATATCAGCAGGCGGTGCAGGAGGCGAGAAAGGGCTTGGAGTTGAACCCGAGTCATTTCATGCTGCACTATGTTACCGGGCGAGCGTATGCATTGATGGATATGAACGCCAAAGCGATTACGCAGCTCAAGCCCAAAGGGATTCTACCGGGAGAAATTCCGCTTCTGGATGCCGCCCTCGGGCTTGCCTACGCCGTGGATGGACAGCGGGAGCAGACAACGAAGAAACTTGAGGCGCTGAAGGCGCTGGCCAAGCAACGATATGTTCCGGCAACCTACTTTGGAATGCTCTACGGAGGCCTGGGAGAAATAAAAAAAGCCATGGAGTGGCTGGAAAAGGCTTACGAGCAGCGCGCTGATGGCTTGATATGGTTGAATGTGGACCCTATGCTGGATGCGATGCGCCTGCTTCCGCAGTTCAGGGATTTGGTGTCGCGAATAGGATTAGAGCGCAAGAGCAGCTCTCAGCAACAAGCTCCCAGGTGAAAACAAGAGGAGCTTACGGCATCCCAGCGCCTTGCCCCAGCACCAGCCACCGGACCAATCCCAACAAGGTGAGCACGGTCAGGAAGTAAGCTGTTGTCCGGGGACTCGGTTGGCCGGGTATGTCTTTGGTGAAAAGACGCCATCCGGCGCCCGCAGCCACAACAAGAAACAGCTCTTGATGGAATACGAGCCACAAAGCCACGCAGCCGGCGAGCAGCGCCATGCGCTCAGTTTTCCCGAGCGCGAGAATTGCCTGACTGCCATCGAACATCCAGACCGGGATCAGGTTCAGGATGTTCAGCCACGCGCCGGTTTGCGCCAGGGCTGCCCACAAGCGGTCGCCGGTTTGGAACCAGAGCAGCGCACAGACGGCGGCAGCGAGCCATCCGGCCAAAGGCCCTGCCAAACTCACAGCAGCGCGAGTTTCAAGCGGAACGCCCATCGCCTGCCAGCGCACGTAGGCCCCGAATCCGGGCAAAAAGACCGGCATTTCAGCGGGCAATCCTCTGCGTTTGACATCGATGAAATGACCCATCTCGTGGATCAGAATCATGACGGCAAAGCCGACGCCGAACCTTGGTCCCCAGAGCGCCCAGTAGAGTCCAATGAAGGCAGCGAAGCTGAGCAGAAATTTCAGCTTCAACAGAATTGGCAGCAATACCTTGGCTTTGGCCAGCAGCACTCCGATGGGCCCCAGCGGCGCCAGCCGCTTGGCCCACTTGCTTTTCGCGTCGGGAGCTTGAGGCGCGGAGGCGGTCTGCTCGAGGGCGCGGGCATGATCGCGTATCCAGACGGCCTGCTTGGATTCCTGCGGAACCAGCGGCAGGGCCGTCAACCACAGATGGCGCGCCTCCAGTAAATCGCCCTTGGCTTCCAGCTTTTTCGCCGCGGATGCGAGCCGTTCGAGCTGATCGGTATAAACCAGCGCCTGGCACTGATCACAGACAAGCGCTCCCGGCGCAAGTTCGTGCGAACAGCGTTTGCAGTTTCGAATCAGCTCAGGAGTAATTGTGGACACAGTTTAAATGTGCTCTCCTTTGATTATTTCACGAAACGCGCAGCAACACGATTCGATCAGCAGGCTGCGGGACCGAATGCGGATCACAGAAATGCCACATCAATGTCGGAGTGAAACGAAGATAGATCTATCGGGCCGTTATTGCCCAACCAGTTCCCACCACAGGAACCGGCACCATTCCATGTAAATTACCAAGGCCATGCGCTTATTTTTCCACCATTGAAGAGGACGCGGGCGGGGCGGCTGTACCGGGGTAACCGACCATTGATACTGAGGAAGATCGTGGGAGAAACTCTTCAAAGCACGGCGGGTTTGGAATTCATTGGTTACGATCAAGACACTTCGGGGCTTTAGTTTGGCGATGCATTCAGCCGCCTGGGTGGATTCAGGAGCACTCAGACGGATGACACATACATCAATTTTGCCGGTCAAATCGGCTTGCTGGGCAAAATAGTCTTGCGCCAGCTCCGGCACCGGCTTCCCAAATTGTTTAACGGCTGCCACTTCGGCGACGATGTGATTACCATAGCCGCTTCTCAGCAGGTTGAAGGCTTTTTCATAGCCGGGCTGCAGACGTCCTAGCGGTACCAGAATCACGTCTGATTTCTCGCCGTTGTCTACAATGAGATAACTTCCGCAATTTCTCAGAGCCAAAATAAGCCAGAATCCAGAACTCATGCTGGTCAATCATTCAGACCACTGTTCAACACAGCTTCACTACGGCTTCTTACAGGGGGCTGCCGTATTGCAGCGCCTTGTTCCACCTTTGTTGATCGTGCAGCAGGTATTCTATAGCTTTCTTAAACGCTTTTAAAAGAATCTTTTAGTCTAGGATCCGAGGACTGGGGGCCCCATATGCCCGTCGCGACAATTTTAGGGTTTGAAACCAAATTAAATCGATGCATTGATTGATTCGTCCGACAACGATGCGGGGAGCCGTGCTCTATTTTTAGGTTAAGAGAGCAGAAGTTCAAGGTCTTCACGACGCAGGTCGCGCATCAAACTGTTGTCAGCACCAATGATCGCTGTTGCCAGATCGAGCTTGGTTTTCTGCAATTCCAGGACCTTCTCCTCAACGCTGTCGCGCGCGATCAATCGGTAAGCGAAGATATGCTTTGTCTGTCCGATACGATGGGCGCGGTCCACCGCCTGCGCTTCCACCGCTGGGTTCCACCATGGGTCGAGAAGGAAGACGTACTCGGCTGCAGTGAGGTTCAATCCCAGACCGCCGGCTTTCAGACTGATCAGGAAAAGCCGGCAGTTTGCGTCGTTCTGAAAACGCTCGACCCGCGCCTGGCGGTCACGAGTGCGGCCATCCAGATATTCGTAGGCGATCTCACTGCTGTCCAAACGGTCGCGAACAATATTAAGCAGGCTGGTGAACTGCGAGAACACCAACGCCTTGTGTCCCTCGTCAACGATTTCGCGCAACCGCTCCAGTAGAACGTCTAATTTCGCACTGGGCTCGCCGCAGTGTTTTCGGTCGATCAGGCCAGGATGGCAGGCGGCCTGGCGCAAACGGAGGAGCGCTTCCAGCACCAGAATCTTGGACTTCGCCAGACCCTCGACATCAATCCGCTTGAGCAATGCGTTCCGGTAGTGCTGGCGCAGTTCGTTATAGAGCTTGCGCTGCACGGGCTCCATCTCGCAATAAATTGTTTGCTCGCTCTTGGGTGGGAGTTCGCGTGCAACCTGCTCCTTGGTGCGGCGCAGTATGAACGGCCGCAATGCATGGGCCAGCAACCGGCGGGTATCTCCGTCAGGATTGCGCGCAGCCTCGCCGGTAAGCTTGAACACGCTGGCCGCGCCCAACATACCCGGATTGAGAAACTCAAACAGGGTCCAAAGCTCACCCAGGTGATTTTCTACGGGTGTACCGCTCAGCGCCAAGCGGTATTTCCCGCGTAACAGGCGCACAGCCTTGGATGACTCAGTGCTCGCGTTCTTGACCGCTTGAGCTTCGTCAATCACGATGTAGTCGAACTCGATATCCTTGAGCGATAAAGCGTCACGGCGTACTGTGCCATAGGTGGTAAGAACCAGGTCATATCCCTCAAAATTGTTGCTCTTGCGCTCCAGACCGGTGTAATCGAGTACTCGCATTTGCGGGGTGAATCGCGCCGCTTCCTGCTTCCAGTTGAAGACCAGTGACTTGGGAACCACCACGAGGGATGAGCCCACAGGGCCGCCTGCGGCCCGCAACTCACGGCGCGTCTCAAGCAACGCCAGCACCTGCGCGGTCTTTCCTACGCCCATGTCGTCAGCCAGGCAACCTCCGAAGGAGAAGCGCTGGAGAAAGTGCATCCAGCCTAGGCCGTCGCGCTGATAGTCGCGCATGTGCCCTACGAAACCGGCGGGTTGTTCGGCGGACTGAACCCCTTGAAAGAGGCACAGCTCTTTACGAACACGGGCGAAGGTCTCGTCGCAGCGGGATTCCGGCTGCGTAGCCAGCAAAGCATCAAGCAGTCCTGCCTGGCTCTGGCGAAAGCGAATGTGATTGCTATCGGGGGTTCCAAGTCCGGCTATGTGTCCGACGCGGCGCAGCCATTCTTCCGGCAACATGCCATAGCTGCCATCGTCGAGCCGGACCATGTTCTCGCCGCGGCGCACCGCTTCGAGCAATGCAGGGAGTTGTGCCTTGCTCTCCCCGTATTCCACCTCACCATGCAGTTCGAACCAGTCTACGCCGCTGGATACCTGAATGCGGAAGGCGCCGGGACGGCGAAAATTTTTCCCCTGGGCTTCTACATGCCAGCCTGCTTCTACCAGCGCCCGTATGATGCGCGGCATCTTGCTGGGAGCGATTTCCCACGAGGGTTTTGGGTCGAAATAACTTGCCGCTTGAAATTTGACGCCTAGCTCGGCGAGCAGCCCGGTGGCCGCCGTTTCTGCTTCAAAGTCACGGCGCAGAAACCGGCGTGTGCCGGCGTCGTACCAGCCTCCAGAGGAATCGTGCGCCGGCACCGCCCGGTTCTCATAGTGAAACGAAAGTTCCGCTTGCAAGCGCCCTGACGCGCGCATCCCAGGATTTTCAGCCCTGACCCGCAAGCGCGGCCGTGGCTGGAGTTTTATCTCCTCGTAACGTAACTCTTCAGGTATCTCCAGCTCCGGCAAGCCAGGCGCGCACAGCAGCGCCGTCATCAACTCATCGCGGTCATTTTCCGGCGCCTCGATTGCATCCTCCTTGCGGAGAGCAGCTATCCATGCGAAGGGCGCATCTTCCACAAAAGGGGCTACGCGATCCTGTGTGAATACCAACCCTCCTTCTGTTGCCAGAGTGATTGCGGATAAGTCCATGCGCTCCTCTCCCCGGTGCAAAAAGCCGGTTACCTTCCATCCTCCTTGGTCGTTTCGCCCAACTTTCAGCCCGAAGCGCCATGTTCCATCTTCATCCCATAAAAGTTGCGTCCAGCCATCTGGTTCCTTGCTGTTTCCCAGATAACAGCGGCCGGTTCGAACAATCTGGGGCATTAACATGCCAGCCAAAGGATGTTTGAGCACGTAATCTTTGGAGACATGGTTATAGTCCGTCCAGCCGTAGGTCTCCTTAATATTTTCGAGCGCCGCTAGTATTTCGCGATCTGCGGGTATGGGCAACTGTGAGATTTGGTGACGCTTAAGTGTGAGAGAGAAGGGGCGGGTCCAACTGCCATCCACTTTACGGTCGCGCTGGAGGAGCGAAAGAACCATTGCGCCATTTCTTAAACTATTGGGGACATCTACGATGTAAAAGATTTGCCGCTTGACGGGCCATCCATCAATTGCTGTTTTCTCATATGTGTGATTAGTAATCTTGGCGATCTCGTCCCGCCATGTGGGTAGCTTCGGCGCTGGCGACTTAGGAATTTTCGAAATCAGTTTTGACGAATGGGGAAGGCTTTCGTCGTCTTCGTAAGGTTCGTAATTTTCGCTCTCGCCATGATCATCGTAATAAAATTCCAGCTCCTTCGCAGAAGCGACTGGGGAGAGGTACCCGCTCGCCTCGGCAGCCAGAATCGTTGCCCATAAATGTTTGCAGGGGCCGGTGGAATCAAAGTATGGGCAATCGCACCAGGCATCAAGAAAGCCATCTTGCCAATCCAGCCCTACATCGTACAGTTGCGAACCTTGGACCCTGGCTTCCACCTCCTCGTCGGAGCCACGCTTAATCTTGACGAGATGGTTCCCATAGACGTCCTGGCCACGTTGCCGGATTTTTGCGCTGAAATAAGAAGTTAGTCTCGCTGAAAGGTTCACGCGTGTTCATTCCGCCACTAGCTTTATAACCAGTTTATCAATTTTATCAATCTCAATTTTATCGAGGATCGGCCCTCTGTGAAATTCACTAAAAATTGTGCATGTGACAAACATTGCAAGCAAGGGCCGTCGGAGAAATACACAGAGAATTTATAGCAATTCCACAATTGGTATATCCGCACGGCACCGGGGCTGAAGAGCGTGTGTGAGAACTAGGTTTTCGTGTCAGATATTGCGATCACAATGCTTGGCAAATGCAATATGTTGTGGTCAGCCAAGCCGATTTTTGGGTTCTCACGCACGCTCTGAAGCCCAAAACTATCATAAGGGCACTATACGCACGAGCTGAAAGCCGTGCTCTTCCACGATAGCAAATACAGTAATAGTGCGGATACAAGTAATTGTGGAACCGCTATAGCCGTTCTTCTTCAAGACAAGTGATTGGGTAAAACTCACCGAGGATCCAATTAGGATGCGAGCGATTCCGGATTGCCGCTGATTTTGGGCTCAAGAAGCTCTAAGTTTACGTTAGGAATGTCACGCTTCGAATTTGACGGCTTTCTCAAGGGCCGCAATATCTACGATCACGCTTACGATCTTGAAGACTTGGAGCAGGACCGAGAGGCGCTGCGACAGCTACAAGCCAAGGGTCTTCTCAAAGGATGATTGCCGTTGCGGATACTTCTCCGCTTAACTACCTTGTTCAGATTGGTCGTGAATCTCTTCTCCCTGCTCTTTACAAAAGGGTCGTGGTTCCCTCGGCAGTTCTCGTAGAACTATCCCATACCAGCGCGCCGCCGGCCATCCGTAAATGGCTGGATTGAGGTTCGTGGGATCATTTCACAACCCGACGCTGCACTTGCCTTTCTTGATCCTGGAGAACGTGAAGCAATTCAGCTCGCCCAGGAGCAACACGCAGACTTGTTATTGATCGATGAACGAAGAGGGCGTTTGGAGGCAAGACGACGTGGACTAACCACAACCGGAACTCTTGGAGTGCTGCTAGCCGCCCGGGGAACGCGGTTTAGTAGATCCGAGGGCCGCATACAAACGCCTTATCGCGGAAACCAGCTTTCGAACAACACCGAAACTTCAGGAATCTTTTTTTGGCAGCTTGCCTGAGTAACCCTCCTGGCATGCTGAGTCGAAACAGCCAAGAGGATCTTATTTAGGCTTTTTCTCTTTGGCTCCCGCAGGCGGCGCCCCAGCCTTAGCGCCGGCCGGCGCAGCACCGGCTTTATCGCTCGCTGAACGCGTAAATACAACCGCGCTCTTTTCTTTGCCGGGGAAGCTCACGCTGTAAGAACCGTCATCATTTTTTATCCAATGAACCTGGTCGCGTATCAGGTTCGCCTGGATGTTTTGCTCGCCCTCGCCTACAGTTCCTTCAAGAGAGACCTCTCTGCCGGCCACCTGTTGCCGCACCGGCGCGGGCATTCCAGCCTCGACTTCTTCGAGAGCAAGACTGTGCGTCAGCTTGAGCTTGCTGTAGCCGGTGTCGCTATATTGGGCGGTGCCGCTGAAAACCGTTTTTCCATTGCCGGCTGAGAGCGTTACTTTGCCACAGGCGTCGATGATCTTTACGGTCCCCATGGGTCCTTGCCAATCGCCGTTAAGATCGCAAACTACTTTGACATGGACTTTCTCAGTGAAGGGATAGTTGCCGTTGAGAGGCAGGGCGTTGGGGCCGTTGCCGTGGATTCCGCCTTTGCCTTTGGGCGGCGTATCGGGAATTCCGACGTTGTAGCGCACCACTTCACCAGACACGGTGATGGTGGCTTCTCCAGCTTTCTTGCCGGTGATCTGCAACTGGCCATCGCGAATTTGCCCAATGGCGATGGAGCGGTCTGAAGTCTCCACCGTCTCACCCGTGGTCTGCACGTTGAAAGATACGGTTTTCGGTTTGCACTTGCAGACCGTCGTATCTACCTCGGTTACCTGGGGCTTCTGTGGATTTTCAGGCGTAGGACTCTTGGCAGGTGTTGGCTTCGGTTTAGGAGTCGGCTTGGGAGTCGGCTTTGGTTTTGGAGTTGGCTTCGGCTTAGGCGTTGGCTTCGGTTTGGGAGTTGGTTTTGGTTTAGGAGTCGGCTTCGGTTTGGGGGTTGGCTTTGGCGTTGGAGTCGGCTTCGGCTTTCCGGAGACTGGTGGATTTTGCTCGACTTTTATTGTACCGATCAGATGCGTGTGGGCCGCGATAGCTGCCTCTGAAGCGCGGGTCTTGTTGGCGGAAGTCTTGAGAGCGTCTGCTTTCTTCTGAAGTTCTGGAGCCAACTTGGGATTAGCGGCCAATTGTG